>Ga0209591_10000225_pt1 | contig 74380 bp, 65 predicted proteins | sample MAT01_FD_187207 | JGI IMG/M metagenome (GOLD analysis project Ga0209591, IMG submission 187207) | Freshwater microbial communities from Lake Fryxell liftoff mats and glacier meltwater in Antarctica - MAT-01 (SPAdes) (version 2) | ecosystem: Environmental > Aquatic > Freshwater > Ice > Liftoff...
CAACAACAACCGCTACTACCTCGAGGCGGGCCAGGACGCCCTGGCCACCGGGCTCGGGGTCTTCTCGCCGATCTTCGGTGAGAACTACCTCCGGCAGCGCTCCACCGCCATCGCGGCCGGCGCCGCCTCCCGAACGTGTTCCACAACCTGGGTCGCACCTACGACAGCATCGCGACCGTCCGCCCCGTGGTGCAGGCTCCGATCGTGTCACCGGAGGCGTTGCAGAGCGCCGGGGTCGGTCCCGGTGCGCCGCCTACGCCCGAACGGTCGGTGTCGGACGGTCCGCGCCCGTGCCGGCGGTGGGTGCGCTGTGGGCGGGCGTTCTGCGGGTGCTCGACCCGGCTGTGGAACGGGGTCGACCTCGGTGGGGGTGCAGCGGGCCGGTGCTCCCGCGGATCACCAGTTGGGTGGGGAGAACGGTCGTCGGTATCGCCGGGACGTCGTGGCCCATCTCGCGCAGGAGCAGGCGCGCGGCCAACTGTCCCTGCTCGCGGATCGGCTGGGCGACGGTGGTCAGGTCGACCGCCTCGGCGAGGTCGTGATCGTCGAACCCGATGACGGAGATGTCCTGCGGAGCCCGTAACCCTGCTTTGCGCATTGCCCGGAGCGCCCCGAACGCCATCTCGTCCGACTCGCAGAACACCGCCGTTGGTTGTCTTCGGGCCGCGAGCAGCTGGCACATCGCACGCTCGCCCCCCGACACCGAGAACTCCCCGTCCGCCTCGAGATCGGCGGGGTGCTCGATCCCGTTGCCGTCGAGGACGTCGAAGTAGGCGCGGCGGCGCAGCAACGGTGTGAGAAAACCCATGGGAACGTGTTGTCCGCCCGAGATCAAGCCGATCTCCCGGTGACCGAGGTGCAGCAGGTGGCGCACAGCCTTGGCGGCGCCTTCCAGGTCGTCGATCCGCACGGAGGCGAACCCGACGGTCTCCACCCCGACGAACGCCACCGGAATGTCCAACGTCCTCAGTGCCTCCACCTCGTCGGTCGTCGTGTTCAGGCTCAGGACGAGCACACCGTCCACCCGACGGCGCAGCGGGAGCTCGTCGAAGAAGCGACGGCGTCCGCGCTCGTCGCCGAGGTGGTAGAGCATCACGTCGAGGTCGAGGGCGCGGAGTACCGGGTCCGCGCCGCTGACGACCTTGCCGAAGTACCATCGGTCGACGAACGGCACGACGAAGCCGATCGCGCCGGTACGCCCGCTGCGCAGGGTCGAAGCCGACGGCGATGCCGAGTACGACAGCGTGTGGGCCGCCTCGATGACGCGGGCCCTGGTCGTCTCGGAGACGTGCGGCAACCCGCGCAGCGCACGGCTGACCGTGGCGGTGGACACGCCCGCCAGCTCAGCGACGCTGAAGATGTTGGTGGTCACGTTCTCACCTGGTTCACGAGGTTCGGCCCGCGCGGGGCGCATGCGCAAATGCTACGCACCGATCCCACCTTCACCGAGCATGTGGCATGTCCCCTCTGCCAGGTGGGCATGCCCTCGCGGCCGGCCAACGGTCACGCTCGGCGCATGGCGAAGATGGGTACGGTAAGCCGTCCCGGGACCACGACAGGCGCGGCCGTCGAGGGTATCGACGTCAGGACCGGTGTCCGCACGAGCAACGGCGTCGTCCTCGGTGGACGTCGAGGACCCGCTCGTCGGGAACGACAGCACGGGAGACGACGATGACCACCCCTCCGGACAGGGATCCACCGAAAGCCTCGCAGTTCCTCAACCCCTACCGGGCGGTGCCGGAGGGTGCCGAACTGCGCGGCAGCACGGTGGGCCGCTGGGGCCTCGCGGCCGGGGTGATCGTCATCGCGGCGTCCCCGATCGACCCCGGCACCGCCGAGGCCGCCGACCGCCATGGCTTGGTGACGGCGGACACCCAGGTCTGGCTCGGGACGGGCTTGTCGGTGGCCCAGGAGACAGCCGAGCAGGTCACGACCGCCGGCTACCTCTGGCCTGCGCCGCCGCCGGCGGACCCGCGTGCGTCACCCGCTCTCGAGTTCTAGCCCGGGTCCCGGTCCCGGTGCTGCGCGTCGACCGGGGGCGGATCTTCGCGCAGCGCGGCGGTCCATGCTGTGTGGCGGCTTCGGAGCAGTCCGGCGATTGCCGCGACCAGGTCACGGTCGACCCGGCCCGGCGAGTAGACCTGCATCCACCGAGCCGGTGACGAGCCGAAGTACGGACGACCGACCACTCCCGGCCGACGAGCCGCCACCGACGAACCGAGCACGACGCCCTGCCCCCGGGACAGCAAGGTGGACACCGTGGCCTCGTCGCCGACGTGATGGCCGAGCACGGAATCGAAACCGCCCACGAGGCGGCATTCCTCGGAGACCATCGTCGCGCTGTCCGGGTCGACACCGGTGATCCAGTTCTCGTCGGCGAGGTCCGCGAGACGGAGCTCCGCGCGGGGCGCGAGCCGGTGGTGGGCTGCGAGATGGACATAGGTGGGATCCGCGAGGATCTGCACCGCGGCCAGCAGACCGGGCTTGGGCCACTCGACGTGCGGGAGCCAGATCCCCAGGAAGATGTCGGCGGTTCCGGCCTGGAGTTTGTCGTAGGCCTCGGCCGGCGTGGTGGTGCTGAACCGGACCTGAAGCTCCGGGTACACCGCGCCGAGGTCGTCGAGGATCGCGATGGCCGGCAGCCCGTAGTAGAGGATGCGCAGCGTCTCGCGCTGGGAACTCGGCCCGCTGCTCTGCTCAGGGGTCGCGAGCTCGTCGATGACGCCGAGGGCCCGCTTCGCCAGACTCAGGACCCGCTGTCCCGCAGCCGTCGGGGTCACCCCTCTGGTCGTGCGGAGGAAGACCGCGACATCGAGGCGTTGCTCGATGCGCCGCAGCTGTCGGGTGACGTGCGGCTGATCGACGCCGAGTTTCCGCGCAGCGCCACTGATGCTGCTGCATTCCTCGATCGCCAGCAGCACCTCGAGATGACGAACCTCCAGACGCACGACCCGGACTCTAGGTCGCTCGCGGGTGTCGACGTCGACGCAGCCTCGCCTACACGGACCACGACGAGCGCCGGCGTCGACCCGACCGCGCCGGCAGGCGGTTCGCCGTCTCGCCTCCGCGGCGCTCTGCGGGCGACGCCATCCGGTCGAAGCGGTCGCGGTGAGCTGCAGATACCTGCCGACGGGTGATCCATCTCGCGGGGGAGGCTGCCGTCATCGATTGCGGATCAGGTCATATAGTGAGCGGTCGGACGAGGTGATCGCGCCGTTTCCTCCATGGATCGGCTGGTCCGGCGACGAGTGCCGGTCTGATCATGTTGCAGCAACGGCTATGCCGATGTGGGTACTGCTGGCTCGCCCGACGACGGAGAACAATCACAGCGGGAGGTGTGTCCTTGAAGACCGATGACATCGGGTCGTACCGCGACTCGGAGCAGCAGCTTGACCCTTGCGTCGTTCGCGCCGGCACCGGAACCACCACGTCGCGCAGCGATTTCGTACGCCTGACGATGATCGCGGGCCTGCTCACAGCGGGACTCACGGCTGCCCTGGGCGTCGGTGAGGCGTCGGCGAGCGTGGAACCCCCGACTGACGGTTCGCCGGCCAACTCGCAGACCGCCGACCCGGAGCCCGCCACGGCGAGTCCGTCCGAGTCGCCGGACACCGCCTCCTCAACCGTGGCCGCTCCCCGGCAGGACCCTGCTCCCGACCTCAACCCGGAGGCCCCGTCGGGTTCCGACGCGGTGACGCCGGGACCGCGCCACCGCGACGTCGAACCGGAACCGCAGGGCGAGTCCGCTGCCACACCGAGCTTGACCGCCGTGATCGAGACGAGTGACGGCACCACGATCGCCACCGCCGAGGTCGACGGGGCGGCGATCGACGGGGCGACGATCGTCGAGGAAGTGACCCAGCACAACCGGACCATGGCCGACGCTGCGGCCGCCGCCGCGGATGAAACAGCCCGTACCGCCGCCGCGGATGAAGCAGCCCGTACCGCCGCCGCGGATGAAGCAGCCCGTACCGCCGCCGCGGATGAAGCAGCCCGTACCGCCGCCGCGGATGAAGCAGCCCGTACCGCCGAGACCGCCCGCGCGGCCGACGACCAGCAGGCCGGCTCCGTGTCCACGTCGCCCGCGGTCACCGACGACCGGGTGCAGACCGCGACCGTCGACGCCGGCGTTCCGACCGTGGTCCCGAGCGCCGACACCGACGGCGGATCCGCGGTGGCTGCGGGTGACCCCACGGTCACCGAACCCGTTCCTACGGAGACGACGGATACCGACCCGGCCCCGAACGGTTCGGACACACCGCCCGACGCCGGATCCGCCGAGGCCACGGTCCCGACCGGTGGCGTCCCGACCGGTGGGAGCAGCCCCGCAGACGGTGGAACGCCGGTTGTCGAAGCGCCGGTTGTCGAAGCGCCGGTCGGTAGTGACCTGGTGGCCGACGCAGGTCCCGCGGTCGGACGGGGCTCACTCGGTGGGACCACCGCATCCGACGCGAGCAGCACGCCGGCTGGTGGCACCACGGCCGTCGAGACCACCCCGACCGAGGGAGCCCCCGCGGGTGAGGGCACCGCAGCCGCCAGCGATGACCCGCCGAACAGCGTTTCCGGTCTCGGCGAAAGTGGAGCGGCGTCCGAGCCCGTCGCGGTCGTCGCAGATTCCACGGGGATACCCGTCAGCTCGTCGAGCACGGCGGACGTCGTGAGCACCCCGACGACCTCCGGGGAGAACAACCAGAACACCACCGCGTCGGGGAGCACGTCGGTGGTCACCGTGACGACCGCCGAGGACCCGACCGGGCCTGCTCGGTCCGGCTCCGGCCTCACAGACAACGGCGGGAACGCCGACGCCGCCTCCCAGACCCGGGCGGTAGCGCTCGGGGGAGAGCAGGTTCCGGAGCGTGTGACGGAGCAGGTTCCGGAGCGTGTGACGGAGCAGGTTCCGGAGCGTGTGACGGAGCAGGTTCCGAAGCGTGTGACGGATTCGTCCCGGTCCGCGCCCGCCCCGGCCTCGACACCGGCGCTGAACCTGCTCAACGTCGCCGCAGCGGATCTGTCGCCGGGATCCGGCAGCGGGTCGCCCGCGTCCCTTCCGGATCGTGTCGAGGGCGGCTTCGACCAGGCGCCCGTGGCGAACCCGCTGGAAGCGGTAAAGTTGGCACCGCAGGCGGGAGGTCGACCGAATCCCCTGCCCGCAGAGTTCGGTTCGGGGCCGACTGCTTCTGGCGCAGGTGGCCAGACGCCCGCGCTGAACATGCTCGACGCGGTGGATTTCTCATCGGAGTTGGGTCGGGGGACCTCGATGCTGGTACCTCGTGGGGCAGTCGAGCTGGCCCTCGGCGTGGATCTGGAGCAGCGGCCGGCAGTGAACCTCCTGGACGCCGTGTTCCCGCAGCAGAAGCTGCCGTTGCCGGAGTCCGGCGGTGCCCCGCTCGCGAACCCGCTGGACATGGCGTTCGCCGCGATCGAGCCCTCGGCGATGCCGGGGTCGGCCAACGACGCTGCTGTCCCGGCGCCCGCAATGAACATGCTGGACATGGAGGCGGTGTTCATCGGCGGGGCGCCGCGGCAGGTGAAGGTGGCAGACCTCCCCACCGGCGCGCCGAAGGTCCTGGACGTAGCAGCCCCGTTCGAGTGGTGGCGCGCCCAGCTCGTGCCCGGCTCGGGGGTTCAGTCGGTCATGGACATCGCTGCACGGGCACTGGCCGAGCAGCCCAGGGTCAACCTCCTCGAGGTGGAGGCGCGCGTGCTCGAGGCCGGCGTGGCCGATGACCTCGACCGGGGGTTCGACGAGGTCGTCGCGGAGGGACGCGGACCTCAGGAGGCCGTGAACCCGCTCGACGATGTGAGTTCCGACCTTGTCGGCAGCGAGCCCGCGATGCCGGTCCCGCCCGCCGCGCCGGAGCCCGATTCGTTGGTCACATCGCTCCCGAGCCGCGCCGCACCGGATCGGCGCGAGATCACGGCGAGCGGCGCGTAGCGGCGCGACGAGAGGACAGCGGATGGCAAGGCAAGCGCAGGACGGCCGGGTGTGGGGTAGGGCCGAGGCGCTGGACACCCTGGGCCGGTTGCCCGGGCGTCGGCGGCGGTCCGTGGGCATGCTTCTCGGCGTAGCGGCGGTCGTCATGGGGGCCTACCTCGGCCTCGCCGACCCAGCGCGCGGGCAACCCGCCCCACCGGTGACGCCGAGCGGTCCCGCAGCGCAGCCTGCGACGTGTGCGACCGTCGGAGTCAGGCTCTCGGCGAGCAGGATCCCGACCGAGGGCATCGCCGAGAGGAATGTCGTGAGCCTGTCGCGCGCCGACCGGGACGGGAACTCGGAACTCCTCGTCCCGCGTTCCTACGTCCTCAAGTCGGCCCCCGGACCGGAGGACACCGTGCAGCTCTCGGTGCTGATCCGGAGCGACCCGAACGGCCCGGACGCGGTCCAGCGGGTCAACGGGGCCAACGCCGACAACTCCCTCTCGGCGGCCGTGCTTTACGACGTCAGTGCTCAGCAGGTCTTCAACGAGTGCCGGACTCCCTGATGGCCCTGGTGATGGTGGCGTCGGTCAAGGGCGCCCCAGGTGCGACGACCACGGCTCTGGCGCTGGCCGCCACGTGGCCACGCCCGGCGCTGCTCGCCGACCTCGACCCCGACGGTGGTGACGTCCGGTACCGCCTCGACGCCGCGGACGGGGAGCCGCTCGGCCGGGAGCCCGGGCTGCTCACGTACGCCGCGATGATCATGGAAGGACCCGACGTCCGGGACCATCTCCAGGAGCTGCCCGGCGGTCTTGAGGTGCTGGTCGGCCTGCCGAGCGCCGACGCCTCCGAGGCGATCGACCGCAAGTGGGCACCGGTCGGCGCGCTGCTCCAGGCCACGCCGGACCGCGACGTCGTCGCCGACTGCGGGCGGATCCACCCGCTGAGCCCGCTGGAGGAGCTGTTCCCGTACGCGGCTGCGTTGCTGCTGGTCACCCGGCCGACCGTGGACGGGGTCGCGCACCTGCGGGCGCGCATCGAGGCCATGGACGACGCGCCGCCGATCTACGTGGCCGTCGTGACCGGAGCGGCCGACTCCCGATCGGCGATTCAGGTGCAGGCCGTGCTCGACAGCGCCGGCCTCCCGGTCACGGTGCTGGGGCGCATCGCCTACGACCCGGTCGGCGCCGGCACGCTCGCCGGCGAGTGGACCGACCGGCTGAGCCGGTCCTGGCTGATGCGATCGGCTCGTGACCTCGGAGCGCGGCTTGTCCGCGACATCGACCGCCCGGTCGTCGACGAGCCGGAGAGCGAGCCGGCATGACGACGAGGCAGCTGCTGGCCGTCGTGCTCCTGGTCGTCGGAGGCACCGCGATCCTGTTGCTCAGCCAGCCTCGCCGCCCGGACCTGCGTACCCGCCTACACGCCCTCGACGGCACGCCGGCGCCCTCGGCGCAGCAGTGGCGGCGCGCGACCATCGCCGGGCTGGTCCTTCTGGCTGTCCCGGCCATCCCGCTCGTGCTCGTCGCGACGGTCGGCCCACCGGTGATAGCCCTGCTCGCCGGGGTCGCACTGCTCCCGATGACGATCACGATCGGCGTCGAACTCTACACCGGGCTGCGCCGCCCCGGGTTGCCCATCAGGGTGCCGTTGACGATGCAGTGGCAGCGGCGCCTGGTCGGTTCTCTGGTCACCCGCACGATCGCTCCCCTGCCCGCACCGCCGCTGCGGAAGCGGCGTCCGCGGGTCCGCCGCAGGCCACCGACGCCCACCTCGGCGGGCGGCGGGCGGCGGCTGCTCGTGGTTCCGCCCGGGACCGCGCCTCAGCGCGTATGGGAGCTGGCGGAGATCTACCTCGGATCGCGTCGCCGCTTCCGGGACGTCCTCGCCCTGAACAAGGGTCGGAAGTCTCCGACCGGCGCGGTCATCAACGAGGACAGCCGCGTCGGCCCGGGGTGGGCGTTGATCATGCCGCGGGACGCCATCGGCGTCGGTCTGGTCGACCTGCCGGGCGACCCTCGCCTGACCTGGCCCGGATCCCCGGAGCGATCCGAGCCCCAGCAGGCCGTCGGGGCCGTGGTCGAGGCTCTGGACGCGACACGTGCGACGGACACGGCTCAGACCGGCCGGAGAACGCAAGCGGAGCAGGAGGCGCGGGCGGAGCAGGAGGCGCGGGCGGAGCGGCCCGGAGGGAGCCGTCCCACCGACGCCCCGCAAGCGGCTCCCGTACGCGGACCGGTCTCCCCGCAGGCCGAGGAACCGCACAGGGATCCGGCCGTTCTCGACCAACCGCCCGCCGACCTTCCGTGGGACCTCGTGCACGCCCAGCTGCTCGCCGACGGCCTGCTCGCCACCGTCGCACTCCGCCGCGTGCAGCGCGAGACCGGCCGTTCCTTCGGCGAGGGCGTGCCGCCACTGGATCCTGCGGCGACGGCCGTGTACGCCGCCGCGGCACTCGGGGCCGACGAGGAGGGTTCGGCGGCCCTCGAGCACGCGCTGCGTGCGTTCCCCGCCGGCTCGGTGCCGGGCGTCGTCGCGGCCCGCGTCACCCCCGGCGCGGTGGAGCTGTCCCCGGCGGTACCCGATACGCACCCACCGCCGCCGTTCGTCTCCGACGCGTCCGGGCGACGGTGGACGTTGCCCCGGACCGCAGTGCCGCGGCAACCGTCGGGCTCACCGCCGGAGGGGGCGCCGTTCCCGACACTGGTCTCCCTGGGCCGCGACCGCGCCGGCTGGGTCCTGATCGACCTCGTCGCTGCGGGCGGCACCGTCGGGATCGACGGCGACCCGGCGGCCGCGCGCCTCGTCGCGACCGCGATCGCGCTCGAGCTGGCCACGAGCCGCCGGTCCGCGGGCCTGAGCGTGGCGATGGTCGGTTTCGGGCTCGCACTCGACGGGTTCGGCCCTCGGTTGATCTGCACCGACACGGTCGACCAGGTGCTCGACGACATGGTGCGGCGCGCCGGGTCGGGTCCACAGGGACCGTGCGTCCTGGTGCTGGCCGAGCGGCCGTCGGCGGCGCAGTACGACGTGATGAACCGGCTCGCCCGCGTGCCGGACGGCATGCCGTTCGGCGCGCTCGTGGTGGGTGGGAACACCGAGGACCGGTGGACGCTCTCGCTCGACACCGAGGGCGTGTTGCGCTGTGACCAGCTGGGTATCGTCGTCGGGGCGCAGGCGCTCTCAGCAGTGACCGCGGAGGCGATCGCGCGAATGATGCGGGCCGAGAGCGGTGTGGTGCCTGCGGACGGCACCGCGGCGGACACCGCCCCTGCGCCGCCCAGCCTGCCCCGCGTCGTCGGGACGGTCCCCGAGATCGTGGTGAGACTGTTCGGTCGTCCCCGCCTGTACGGCGCGGCGGGCCGGCTCGACGCCGACCCACTGACCGTGGAGATCGTCGCCTACCTCGTCCTGCACGGCATCGCGACCCCGGGTGAGCTGGCAGCGGCCGTCTTCCCCCATGGCACCACCGACGCCGAGCTCAGGACGGCCCTCAAGGTCGTGGTCGGGACCCTGGGCTCTGTCGCGTCGGGTCAGCCGGGCCTGCTGGAGTACGACGACGGGAGCCTGGCCCTCACCGGCGACGTGCACGCCGACTGGCACCTGTTCGTGGCGCTCTACGACGCCGGGTTCGACGTCGATGCCCTCGACATGCTGAACGCCGCGCCCGGTGACGAGCAGCCCGAGGTGCACCAGGGTGCCCGCTACGGCTGGCTGCCGGGCGTCCCGATGGCCCGCACGTTGCCGGGCTACGTTGCGGACTCGACACACGTCCTGGTGATGCGGCGGCTCGCGGAGGGTCGTCCGGACCTCGCCGCGTCGGCGGCGGGTGCCGGTCTGCGTGTGCAACCGTTCAACAGGGTGCTCCGCGAGGATCTCGAGCGCGCCATGCGCCGCATGGGTCCGGCGCGCCTCGTCGACTCGCCGAGCCGGCCGTGACCCGGGGAGGCGGGCGCCGCGGCCGGCGGGGGTTGGGCATGTGGTCACTCGCACGGGAAGGCAGCCGTCGGAGGTGCCGCTTCGGGACTCCTCCAGACGGAGCAGGCGTACTTGACTGGGCTCGAGCACGATTCGGCGACGGAGCACGGTCCAGTGGTGACGGGCCCTCGAGGCGAGGAGCAGACCATGCGCAAGCCTGACGAGATGGCCAACCACCATGCGGTCGGACTCGCCGAGGACACTCGCGCCTCCCTGCATCTCCTGGTCGCCCAGAGCCCACGCGGCACGGACCGCTCGACCGTTGACGCGATCGAGGGAGCCAGCGAGGAGCGCGTCGACCAGCACGCCGCGGGACGGGTCGGGCGGCAGGACGCCGACCAGGTGATCCACAACGTGTCGGACCGGTTCGTCCACGAGGAACAGGGCTTCGAGCGGCGACTCACCGCCATCCGGGCCCGGACGGCGACGCCCGAGGTGCGATCCGCCTCAGCCGGCGGGGACAGCCCTGCCACGATGGAGCGCCCCGACGCGCAACAGACCATCACCGATGCCGAGGACACCTACCACCTGATCTGGGAGCCGGCCGGTACCGGCATCGTCGACTTCGTCGCCTCCGTCGCCCATCTGGCGGTCCGGGTCGACACGGCTCCGCGGACGGAGACCGGGCGTGGCTCCACCGACCGGGGCGGCGCCCGGGACCGGCACGGCGGAGGCGGCGGGAAGGCCGCCGCCGGCCGCGGCCGCGCGGTTCCGCCGGCTCCACCCAGGCCTCCGGCTCTCGCCGCGGACCTGCTGGGGTGGGTCGGGTCGGTGTCGCCGTCCGCCTTCGACGTGCCGCTCGTTCCCGAAGCGCAAACCGCGGGCGCGACCGACGTCGTCCGCGGCCCGGTGCCGGCCGGAGCGGGTCCGAACCCCGACGACTGGGGCGGCCGGGAGCTGCTCGACTGGGGTGCGGGCTGGGCCGACACGATGACCGACGACCTCGTCGACTCCATCGATCGGTTGCTCGACGGGTTGGAGTCGCAGCTGTTCGGACCGCTGGACGAGGCGCACGGCGCGGCGGGTGCCGATCTGTCCCTCGTGCCGACGCCGATTCGACACGCGGGGCACCCGTCGTGAGCGTCTCCGGCCGCGGGCGGCGTACGTGATGCCCGATCAGTTGGAGAAGCGGCTGCGCGCCGAGGGCCCGACGGTCCTCTCGGCCGTGCTCGACACGGCGAACGTGCGGCGCGGTCGTGAGCCGGACCATCGCGAGGCCACCGAGGCGCTCGTCGGGACTATTCTGGAGCGCTTTCTAGGCCTGCTGGCCGACAGCCGTCCCGCCGGGGCGGGCGCGGACGCGGTGATGCACGAGATCGGTGCTCGGTTCGCCCTCTCCCGGGTGTCGCACGACCAGGCGCTCTACGAGTTCCACCGCACCCTGATCGAGGTCTCGCGACGGTCGTGGGCCGTGGCCGGTCCGTCCGACGTCGGTGTCCTGTTGCGGCTCGCCCAGGCGTTCGAGCGCGAGGTCGAGCCCTCCCGTGTCGCCCTGAGCGAGGGCTACTGCGTGGCGTTCGCGGCGTCGGGGACCCGCGTGATGAGCCGGCGCCAGCTTGCGGAGACGCTGGTCGCCGGGCGACCGGTCAACCGTCACCTGCTCCTCGCGGCCAACGTCACCGTGGCCCATCACTACCTGGTGCTCTGCACGTGGGCGCCGGCATCGAACCGGCCGATGGACGACATCGCGGAGCGGTTGGGCACCTCTGGCGCGCTGGTCCAGCGGCACGAGAACCTCCTGCTCGTCCTGATGCCGGCCCCGAGGCTCGCGGTGGACGCCCCGGCGGAACTGGCCGCGAACGGGTTCGACCGCCTCGCCGCAGCGACGGGCGCGACGGTCGCGGGCGCCAGCGTGGCGGACGTCGGATCGGTGCCCGATGCCGTCGAGGAGGCGCGGGCGGTCTTCGAGATCGCAGCGGCCTGCGAGCGCCGAGGCGCGGTGCTCGCGGAGGACGTCCTCGTCGAACGGGCCCTCACCGGCAGCGCCGCCGCGATGGCGGAGCTGGCCGAGGTCATCGCGGTGCTGGCTCGGTGGCCGCACCTGCCGTTGACGATGCGCACCCTCTACGACAACGACCTGGACCGCAGCCGGACCGCCGAGGCCCTGCACATCGCCCGCCGGACGCTGACCAAGCGACTCGACCGCATCCATCAGCTGACCGGCATCCATCCGACCTCCGCGCTCGGGGTCCAGACATTCATGTCCGCGCTCGCTGCCGACCGGCTCACTCGCAACCGTGTCGACACGAGCCACACCGGCACCGATCTCGGAGTCGGTTGAGGGGGGTATGCAGGTGGCCGAGAACGACGATCGAGACCTAGTCAATCCGTACCAGAACAGGGTCCGACCACGGGCCCTGGAGCGGCTCGGTGGGGTGGGCGTCCTCAGGCGCCGCGCCACCCAGGTCCTGGTGCTGCTCGTCAGCATCACGCTGATCGCGGGTACCGTCGCGACGAGCTGCGGCGCGCCGCCGACATCGGAGACGTCGACCGAATGACGTCCGCGACCTCGCCGCCCCGGGCCGGACCCTGGGGTCCGTCACGCCCGCTCGGCGGCGGTGGTCGCCGCATCGGCCGAGGTCCTCGGCGGTCGGCTCGTGACCGTCGGGGGCGAACAGCGCACGACCCGTCTCTGCGGCCTCCCATGCGTCGACACAGCGGTGACCGCTTCCTCGTCGTACCCCTCGACCTGCCACTCGATGGCCTGCGCTACGCGGGCCCGTCATGAGGAGTCCGAGCATGGATGACAGCAGTTGGGTGCTGAGCGCATCCGACGAGGTCGCGCACCTCGTTCGCGAGGTCGAGCAGGTCGGCGCGGGGAGGTCGGGGCTGGTGCGCACCCTGTGCGGCAAGACCATCATGGCCGGTTCCCTGCTCGTGGACTCCAGCCGTCACTGCGCGGACTGCGTGGCGCACCAGGGCGGCGCGGTGGCGCCCCGGCAACGGGAGACGGACCTGACGGTGCTGCTGCAGAGGTACGCCGGCTGAACCGGCAGGGGACCTCCGCCGTCTGATCGATACCCGCGAGTCGGGCTCTGCGTGTGCGCGAGTCGGGTCCTGGGTGCGCGCGAGTCGGGGCTAGCGTGCGTTCGTGCCGAGGAACCGCGTCCGTGCCGGCGCGGTGTTCCCCGTCCTCGTCGCCCTGGCCGCGTGCGCGCCCCCGCCCCCGTCGCCGACGACGCCGGCACCCCCGCCCGCGTCGCCGTCGAGCGTGGCGCCCCCTTCCTTCACACTGGTGGCCACCGGCGACGTGTTGATCCATCAGGGGGGTCTCGCTGACCGGCGGCGCGGAACGCGACCGCGGGTCCGATTTCTCGGAGGTGCTCGCGCCCGTCGCCCCGGTGCTGCGGGAGGCCGACGTGGCGATCTGCCACCTCGAGACGCCTGTCGCCCCGCCCGGCGGCCCGTACCGGGGATACCCGAGCTTCGCGGTGCAGCCGGACATCGTCGGGGCGCTGGCCGGGGCCGGCTACGACCTGTGCTCGACGGCGTCCAACCATTCCCTCGACGACGGGTTCGACGGTCTGGTGCGCACGCTCGACGCGCTCGACGCTGCCGGGGTGGCGCATACCGGCACCTACCGGAGCTCTGCCGAGAGCGAGCGGCCGCGGATCGTCGACGTCGGTGGGGTGCGCGTCGGGCACGTGGCCGCGACGTTCGGGCTCAACGGTGTGCCGCTGCCCCGCGGCCGGGAGTGGGCGGTCGACATGGCCGAGGTGCCCGACGTCGAGCGCGTGCTGGCTGGCGCGGGCGGCGCGGGCGCGGGCTGCGGGGGCCGAGGTGGTGGTGGCGAGCCTGCACTGCTGCGCCGAGTACGCCGCCGACCCGACGGAGCAGCAGGTGGCGGCGGTCCGTGCGCTGCTCGCTTCCCCCGACGTGGACCTCGTGCTCGGCCACCACGCCCACGTGGTGCAACCGATGGAGCGGGTCGACGAGGAGTGGGCCGCCTACGGGCTGGGCAACCACGTCGCCCAGCACTCCACGCGCGGCTACGCGACGGAGGACTCCATGATCGCGCGCTTCACGTTCACGCGGGGTGCCGACGGCCGGTTCGGGGTCACCCGGGCCGAGGCGATACCCGTGCGGATCGACCTGGGCGCCGACGCCGTGCGCGTCCTGCCTGCCGACACCGCGACCCGGGACCGGGTGGCCGCGGTGCTCGGCCGGCGCGGTGCCGTCGCGGGCGGCCTGGAGATCACCGCCTGGAGATCACCGCCGGGTGACCGACGCCGGGTGACCGACGCCGGGCGGCTACCGGTCAGGCCGGAGGACGGTCGCCCGGCCGGGTGGCGCGCCGGACCGCCAGTGGCGCCCCCGCCAGGTCCTCCTCGTTGCACAGCAGCTTGACCTCGTAGTACGGGGAGCCGTCGCGGTCGTCGTAGTCGAGGTGGACGGCGATGACGTCGAGCGGCTCACCCAGCCACTTCTGCGCGTCCCGCAGCCAGGTGGCCGACCGCTCGAGGGCGGTGGGCAGGTCGTCGTCGCGGAACTGCACCGGGCGGTAGGGGACCTGCTGCACCTCGTCGCGGGGATGCTGCGGTCGGGGGAGGTCCGCGGAGAGGCCTGCGTCGTCGAGGTCGAGTTCGACCAACTTCTCGCTCACCGTGACAGGGTGACGCGACGGGGCGGGTCGGGCAAGCCCAGGTGCGTCAGATCCTCCACCGGACCGGCGGGTCCGCGCGCTAGCCGGACCTCTCGCCCGGTTGCACGAGCAGCGAGTGGCCCTGGTGGGCTTCCAGCTCGACGACGACGCTGTGCAGGTCGTCCACGATGCCCACCGGCCGGCCCGTGAACATGTCGGTGACCACGCTGCCCGGCGCGAGGTGCTCGGACCGCACGGTGCCGGTGACGACCTCGTCCGCGAAGTTCAGCACGGTCAGGTGGAGCCGGTCTGGAGCGGGCAGCCGGTGGACGAGCACCAACATGCCCCGGTGCGAGACGTCGGGGACGTCGACCTGCTGACCGACCGCGATGCCGTAGCGCCTGCGCACGGCGATGATGGCCTGCAGTTGGCGCGCGAAGCTGGTCTCGTCCGCGAGCTGGTCGGGCAGTGCGCCGTAGAGGCTGACACCTCGCGGTATGCCGGCCGACGAGCGGGTCGCGTCGGGATCGACGCCCATGAGGTCGTGCGCTGCACGGTTGACCCAGCGCGTGTCACCCTGTTCGAGCAGCTCGCCGACGTCGGCGGCGGGGAGGGTGAGCATCCCGCACAGGTCCCAGCCCGACAGCGCGAACACCCCGGGTTGGAGGGCGTTGAACATCGCCAGCAGCAGGTGCACCCGAATGATGCGGGCCGTGGCCGCGGCGTCGATGGTGCTCAGGTCGGTGATGCCGAGGACGGCGGCGACGACCGTAGCGGTGGTGCAGGCGATGCCGTTGGTGGTGAAGATCAGGTTGTAGGGGGCCCGCGGGCCGGTGAGGTGCTCGCAGAGGTCGCGGCGGACGGACTCGGCGAGCTCGCCGCCGGTGATCTCCGCGCCCCGGTAGGTGTACACGTCGTCGCGGTGGCCGGTGGACCAGTGCACCAGCTCGTAGGTGAGCTCGTCGTGGTTCTGCAGGGCGTGCACCAGCGACGCCGGGTCGACGCCGAGCAGCAGCGACGTGCGCAGCGTCAGCCGGAGGAACTCGGTGTCGCCGGTGGCCAGCGCGTGGTGGTACGCGGGGCGGTTGACGAAGTCGTAGGACAGGTCGGCGCCTGCCGCGGCGGTGGCGCGGATGTCGTCGATGGTGAGGTTGAGCTCCTGGAAGGTGAACCCGCCGAGCTTGCGCACCATGCTGCCGATGAGGTGGTTCGCCGCCGCCGACAACGGGTGGCCCTCCGACCAGCCCGGCAGCCCTTCGGCGCTCTTCTCGACACCGAGGAACCCGTTGGCGTCGAGCCGAAGCGCGCCCGCGCCCAGGTCGGCGAGGGAGTGCAGGGCGTCGCCGATGATCAGGCGCATCCCGGCGAAGGAGGGGTCGAGCCAGTTGATGGAGGGCTGACCGTCCTTGAAGTAGTGCAGGTACACCCAGCGACGCTCGGCGCCGTCCGTGCCGATGACGGCGCGGGTGGCGCTCCAGTTCGTCTCCTTCACGCCCTCGGCGTAGAAGATGACCCGCTGCAGCCGCCCGACGATGTACCCGGCCTTCTCCAGCAACTCCTCGGTGCCCGGGTCGATGTTGACCGAGTCGCGTCCGTCGGGCACGTCGGGCAGGATCCCCCAGTCCTCGGACTCGATTTCGATCATGTGATAGATGCCGGGGTAGTCACCGTGCTTCATCTCGGCGAGCCGGAAGTCCGCGCCCTTGCCGGTGTGACCGGGCACGATGTCGTCGATGATCGTCCCGCCGGACCAGGTGGCCATGCCGCACATCGCCCGGAACTCCGCCTCCGTGCCGAAGGCGGGGTCGATCTGTGTGCTGATGCGGTCGAAGTGTCCGTCCACGCTGGGGGTGGTCCGCCAGCCGGACACGCCACCCGCGCGCTTGACCGGGCCCGTGTGCACCGCCTCGATCCCGATCCGCGAGAACGCGTCCCACAGCGCCTCGTCGGCCAGCGCGGCGAGGAACGACTCGCCGGGTGCGGTGATGAAGGAGATCGGGTAGGCGGTGAACCAGACCGCGGCCGCCTCGACCGCGTGGCGGGGGCCGGGATCGGCGAACGGGTTCTGCCACATCGTGCCCTGGCCCGAGAACTGGCGGCTGATCTGGTTGGCGTCGGCCAGCATCGACTGGTTGAGCAGCCACGAGACGTACGCGGGGTTGGTGCCGGCCGGCGGGCCGTCCTCGGCCACCGACCTGCGGGTGAACGGTGCCTTCACCCGGGCGCGGTGGCGCAGGACACCGGGCCGGGCCGGATGCAGGTGCTCGGCATAGCTGATCTCGCTCGGCTCGTGCGACTGCTGGTCTGTCACCAGGTCTCCGTGCTGGATCGGCGCGCTGGCGCTGTCGGACGTGGGGCCTCATCCAAGCGCCCGCGCAGTGGCGGGCCACACCGGGGTCGCCGGGGGAAGTGCCTCCACTGTGGACGCCGGGGGCCGGGCTGTCCCGGCGGGAACCTGCGCGCCGTGGTGGACCACCCGTCGAACGCCCGATGTCACCCGGACGTGACACCGCCGCCACGCGTGACCTACGGTCGGAGCGTCCCGACGGAGGCGCCATGGTCGCAGTGCCCCGACCCGGCCGACCGCGGCGCGGCGGCTGGTGGCACCGGCTTGCACAGGATCGGAACGGGGGCGACACCATGGCCGTTCTCGCCGCGGGACGGCGGGTGGGCGCGGACCTGCGGGCGGGACTGGACGGGCCCGGCGTACCCGCGGCGACGCGTGGGCTGCACCGCCTGCTCGGCGCGGACGCCGTCGGGCTCGGGGGGTTGCGGGAAGGTCCGGTGTGGTCGGGGCGACCGCCGGATCCGGACCTGGTGGGCCGGCTGGTCGAGCACGTCCTGCGCACCGACTCGCGGGCCGCGCGCGGTCATCTCGTCGCGCTTCCTGTGCACGCCCGCGACGAGCTCGTCGGCGTGCTGGTCGTGCAGGGCGACGTCGCCGCCTCGGCCGTGCGGGAGGCTGCGGAGTGGGTGGGGGAGGCGCTGGACCGGGCCCGGCTCGAACGCTCCGCGGACGTGGCCGAGCAGGCCGAGCTGCGGGCGCTGCGCGCGGAGATCTCGCCGCACTTCGTCTACAACAGCCTCACGGTGATCGCGTCGTTCGTCCGGTCGGATCCCGAGCGCGCCCGTGAGCTGATGCTCGACTTCGCCGAGTACACCCGCCACAGCCTGGCCCGCCAAGGCGACTACACGACGGTCGCCGGTGAGTTCGCGGCCATCGAGGCCTACCTCGCACTCGCCCGCGCCGTGCTCGGTGACCGCCTGCGCGTCCAGGTGCGGATCGCCCCGGAGATCCTGCCCGTGGCGCTGCCCTTCCTCGCGCTGCAGCCCCTGGTGGAGAACGCCGTGCGGCACGGCGTGGAGTTCACCGGCTCGGGCGGGCTCGTGCAGGTCACCGGCCAGGCGGAAGGGGCCGAATGCGTGATCACCGTCGAGGACGACGGACCGGGCATGGACCCGGCGTACGCGGCCGACGTGCTCGCCGGCCGCGGAACCCCCGGCAGTCTCGGCCTGGTGAACGTCGACCGGCGGCTGCGCACCGTGTTCGGGCCCGGCTACGGGCTCGTACTGGAGACGGCCGACGGCGCCGGCATGCGGGTCGTGCTGCGGGTGCCACGGTTCCAGCCCGGGGTGGTGGCCTCGTGACGGGACCGGGCGCAGGTCTGCGTGTGCTCGCGGTCGACGATGTGGCCCCTGCACTGGACGAGCTGCGCCGGATGCTCCTGGAGTCACCGGCCGTGGACGACGTCGCGGTGGCGAGGGACCCGCTCGCCGCGCTCCGGCTGCTGCAGGCCGGCCCGTTCGACGCGGTGTTCCTCGACGTGGCGATGCCGACCATGGACGGCCTGGAACTGGCGGCGCTGCTGGCCCGGATGACCGATCCGCCGGTCATCGTCTTCGTCACGGCGTTCGAGCAGCACGCCGCGTCGGCCTACGGTCTCGGCGCGATCGACTATCTGCTCAAGCCGGTCGGGCACGAGCGGCTCGGCGCGGCGTTGGACCGGGTGCGCCGCTTCCGGGGGTCGCTCCCGGCGCCCGCGCCCGGTGTCGACGCGCTCGCGGCCGTGCCCGTCGAGCTCGCGGGCCGGACGCGGTTCGTCCGGCGCGACGACGTGCGGTTCGTCGAGGCGCAGGGCGACTACGTCCGGTTGCACGCGCCGTCGGGCAGCCACCTGCTCCGCATCCCCATCTCGCGCCTCGAGGAGCACTGGCAGCATGCGGGATTCGTCCGGGTGCACCGTAGCTACCTGCTGGCGGTGCCCGCGGTACGGGAGCTGCGCAGCGACCTGACCGGGGGGCTGCTCGCCCACACCGACGTCGGCGACGTCCCGGTGAGCCGCCGGCACGCCCGCGAGCTGCGCGAACATCTGCTCGAGGCCGCCATCAGGGGCGAGCTGGACCGCCGGTGACGCCACGCCAGCGCCGCGTCGCCGTCGTGAGCCCGCAGACCCGGCTGGCGATGGTCCGGCGCCGCACCGGCATACGCGTCGACGGCCGCATCGTTCCTGGGTGGCCGGGCTCGTCGTGAAGGACAGGGTCGGCGCGCTCTGGTACCCGGTCGGGTTCACCGCGGGCTACATCGCGATGCTCGCACTGGTGGCGGCGCCGATGCGACGTACGGGCGCGCTGACCGTGCCCGACTTCGCCGAGGCCCGCCTGGGCTCTCCCGGCCTGCGCAAGCTCTCGGCCGTGGTCGTGCTGGTGATCGCCACGCTCTACCTCGTGCCGCAGTTCAAAGCGGCCGGACTCGTGCTCACCGTGCCTGCCGCACATCATCGTCCGGTTCCACACCAGCGCCGACGGGCGGGGCGCACGGCGCACGGCGGCGATCACCGTGGCGATGCTGAGCGGGTTCTACCTGTTCCCCGCGGTGTACGGCCTGCTGGGCGCGGTCCTGCTGCCCGAGCTGTACCTCGCAGGCGGCGACGAGTCGGGTCCGGGTCGCGACCGCTGATCCGTCCGCCCGCTCGTTCTGCCCGCTTGACCGTTCGTCGTCGATTCCGACCGTTGGACGGCCGCCGGGCGCGCACGCACGCGGTGTGTCGCAGGCCACTTCCGCCGCCGCCCAGGCCGCCCTTAGCTGTACTTCGCTCCGGGCCGGCGGGGCTTCCGGAGTCGTGCGAGGAGGCATGGTGAGTACCACTGATTCGTCGCCACCGACGGAGGTGCGTGACTGGGAGGCGGTTCAGGCCACCCCCGAGTTCCAGGACCTGCGCCGAAGGCTGCGCAACTTCGTCTTCCCCGTCGCGGGCCTGTTCCTGGGCTGGTACGTGCTCTACGTCCTGCTGGCGAACTACGCGTCCGAGTTCATGTCCATCAAGGTGTTGGGCAACGTCAACATCGGCCTGATCTTCGGGCTGCTGCAGTTCGTGTCGACGTTCGCGATCACGGCGTGGTACGTCCGCTTCGCCGACAAGAGGTTCGACCCGCTGGCCGGCAAGCTCCGCGCCGAGCTGGAGGAGGATCACAAGTGAGTGTTCTCGCGCAGGGTGGCGTGGAGGGCAGCAACCCGCTGCTCAACATCGCGATCTTCGGCGTCTTCGTCGTCGTCACCCTGGTGATCGTCGTACGGGTCAGCCGGCGCGCAAGCTCCGGCGCGTCGGACTTCTACACCGCGGGTGGCGGATTCTCCGGCCCGCAGAACGGCGTCGCGATCTCCGGGGACTACCTCTCCGCTGCGTCGTTCCTCGGCATCGCGGGCGCCATCGCACTCAACGGCTACGACGGCTTCCTCTACTCGATCGGCTTCCTGGTGGCGTGGCTGGTGGCGCTGCTGCTGGTGGCGGAGCTGCTGCGCAACACCGGCCGGTTCACCCTCGGTGACGTGCTGGCGTTCCGCATGAAGCAGGCCCCGGTGCGCGCCGCGGCCGCGACGTCGACGCTGGCGGTGTCGTTCTTCTACCTGCTCGCCCAGATGGCGGGAGCCGGCGGTCTCATCGCGCTGCTGCTCAACATCACCGACGGGTTCCAGCAGTCGGTCGTGATCGCGATCGTGGGCGCGATCATGATCGCCTACGTGCTGATCGGCGGCATGCGCGGCACGACCTGGGTGCAGATCATCAAGGCGGTGCTGCTCATCGCGGGCGCCGGCGTGATGACGGTCTGGGTGCTCGTCCTGTACGGGTTCAACTTCTCCGCGTTGCTGGGCGCAGCCGTCGAGCGCGGCGGCGAGACGGGCGCGGCCCTGCTCAACCCGGGCAAGCAGTACGGCGTGTCGAGCGTGAGCCAGCTCGACTTCCTGTCCCTCGGGCTGGCGCTGGTGCTCGGCACCGCGGGCCTGCCGCACATCCTGATGCGCTTCTACACGGTGCCGACGGCCAAGGAGGCCCGCCGCTCCGTGGTGTGGGCGATCTGGCTGATCGGCCTGTTCTACCTGTTCACGCTCGTGCTCGGATACGGCGCAGGTGCGATCGTCGGACCCGAGGCGATCCGGGCCGCGCCCGGTGGTGCCAACTCGGCGGCTCCGCTGCTCGCCTACGAGCTGGGCGGCACCCTGTTGCTCGGCATCATCGCGGCGGTGGCCTTCGCGACGATCCTGGCGGTCGTCGCCGGTCTGACGATCACGGCGTCGGCGTCGTTCGCCCACGACATCTACGTCAACGTGATCAAGAAGGGCAAGATCGACGACCAGCACGAGGAGGTCCGCGTCGCGCGGATCACCGCCGTGGTCATCGGCGTCGCCGCGATCTTCGGCGGCATCCTCGCCAGCGGGCAGAACATCGCGTTCCTCGTCGCACTGGCGTTCGCGGTGGCGGCGTCGGCGAACCTGCCGACGATCCTCTACTCGCTGTTCTGGAAGCGGTTCAACACCTCCGGTGCGCTGTGGAGCATCTACGGCGGCCTCGGGATCACGGTCGTGCTGATCGTCTTCTCGCCGGTCGTGTCGGGCAAGCCGGTCAGCGCGACGACCGGCAACAGCCCGTCGATGCTCCAAGGCGTGGACTTCAGCTGGTTCCCGCTCGACAACCCGGGCATCGTCTCGATCCCGGCCTCGTTCCTCCTGGGCTACCTCGGCACCGTCCTGAGCAAGAACAAGGCGGACACCAAGAAGTACGCCGAGATGGAGGTCCGCTCGCTGACCGGCGTCGGGGTGGAGAAGTCGGTGGTGCACTGATCGTCGAGGGTCCCCCTCGCCGAGTCGACACGGCCCGTCCCGGTCTCCCGGGGCGGGCCGTTCCGGGAGACCGGACCCGCGGTGACGCGTCGGTCCGGCCCTCTGGGGGGTCTGTACTCCGAGGAGCTGATGGGGAGGAGGGCTGCTCGTCGGACTCCTCGCTGCTCCACCACAGAGGTGTCCCGTCCGCGATCGTCGACGCGATGCGACGGTCAGCGGCCCCGAACGCGGGCAGCGTGGCTCGCTTCCGGAGCTGAGCTGGGGCGGCACGGAGGCCTTCGGGCTCCCGGACGGCAGCAGCCGCACCTTCCTGGACGACGGCGACGAGGTGACGATCGCGGTGACGATCGCGGCGACGGCGCCGGTACCCGACGGGTCGCGGATCGCGTTCGGTGAGGTCACGGGCCGAGTGGCGCCGGCGACCCGGAGACCCGGCGGGGTCTGCGGACGCAGGACGGTTGCCCATGGGAAGGTGTCGTCGGGCAGAGCCCCGTGGGGCCGTCGACGGTATGCGGATCATTGCGGCCGGCGGGGAGGGAGGAGGTCTGCGGCGCCCGTTCGACATGCCGCGTGTCACTCGCCGCCCGTCGCATGCAGGCGCGTCCTGAGCGCAGCCGGTGTCGCCTGCGGACGATGAGGAACGTTGCCGGGTAGCGTTCCCGACCAGGACATGTGACCACCGTGGCTCGCCACGACCACCCCTGAGGACGTGCGGTCGGGGGAGTTCGAAGGTGATCGCGACCCCGTTCGAGAGGACCGACTGGTGAGCGACAGGATGTTCGCTTCCGAGGGCGACTCGGTGGACGTCGGGTGCGAGGAACCTTCCGCGTGGGGGGACCGCTGGGATGCCGGACACCCTCTTCACGGTGCCGACGACGCCCCGGACGCCTCGGCCGGGGTCGCGCGCCGGCTCCAGAGCCGCGTCGACCGGCACCTCTGGCTGCTGGGCAGGATGCAGGCCGACCCGTTGCAGCCCGAGCCGGCCGGCCTGTCCGAGATGCTGGAGACGTCGCGGCGGATCCGTCGCGACACCGAGACCCTGCTCCTGCTCTGCGGCCAGGACCCCGGCGTGCGCGCAGGCGGACCCCGCCGGGTCGCCGACGTGCTCGCCGACGTGGCGGCGGCCGCCGAGGAACCCCGCCGCGTCGACGTCCGCCCCGCTCCCGCCGCCACCCTGACGGCCGGAGCGGCCACCGAGATGCTGCACGTGCTGGCCGAGCTCGTGGACCACGTCAGCGCCGTCTACCCCGGGGCCCGCGTCGATGTGACCTGCCGCGTCGAGGAGCCTGCGGGTGTCGTCGTGGAGGTGCGGGCCGACGGCGCCGCCCGCTACGACCCCGACGGCCTCGGCGGGCGCCCGGCGATGGCGGCGGCGCAACGGCTCGCCGCCCGGTCCCGCAGCGGGATCGCCCTGCGCCTCTCGGCGTCAGGAGGCGGCTCGGTGGCCACCGTCCACTGTCCGGGCGCGGTCGTCACGTTCGACGAGCCTGAACGTCAGCCGATGTCCTGGGTGGCCGACCGGCTCCGCAACGGGCCCTCGCGTCCCACGCAGGCGCCAAGCCCCAGCGGGCGCAACGGCCGCAACGGCACCGAGGGCCGCACCGGTGGCGACAAGAGCGGACCCGCGGCCGGCCGGAACGGTCGTCCGACAGCGCCGCCCGCCGGCCCGCCGGTGCAGTCCCCGTCGCACACCCGCCCGAACTACGCGCGGCCCGACTTCGCGCAGCCCGACTACTCGGCAGCGGATCACACCACCGGTGACCACCCCGTCCCCGACTGGTCCGCGCTCGACTACCCGGTCGTCGGCCGTGCGCCCGCCGCCCCGGACCTCGCCGCCCCGGATTTCGGGGCGCGCGATGTCGCCGCCCCGGACCTCGCCGCCCCGGACCTCGCCGCCCCGGATTTCGACGCGCCCGGCTTCTCCGCCTCGACCTACCTGCCGGCCGCCTACGACTCGTTCGCCTCGCCGTCAGGGTCCTACCGGTCCTACATGCAGCCCGACAGCGCGATGCCCGCCGATTTCCCGCCGGCCCCCGCCCCCGTGGACGAGCTGTTCGGGCCGATGATCGATCTCGGCCACCTGCCCTCCGACGACCTGGGGGCCACGCCGATCTTCGAGGCGATCGCGTCCGCGTGGTTCCTCGAGGACGCCCCCGAGAAGATCCAGGAGCCCGGGCGTCCCGTCAACGGCGCCCGCCTGCGTGACCCCGTCGACTGGACCTCCCCGAGCGACGAGGAATGGCGCGCCGCCGCCGCACGCGCCGCCCAGCCGGACCCGATGGCGCTCACCGCCACCGGGCTGCCGCGCCGACGCCCCGGCAGCCAGCTCGTCCCGCCGCCCAGGTCGCAGACCCGGGTACCCGAGCGGAGCCCCAGCGAGCGGATACCCGATCGGGTACGTGACCGTCTCAGCACCTACCAGCGGGGCCTGCGGCAAGGCCGGCACCGTGCGGACCCCGCACCTCCCCCACCCGACCAGGGCGGCTCGTTCGCCTGGTAGCGCACAGCCCCGGTCGGGCGGCGCCGGGCGAGCGGCTGTCCGGGGACTCCTGCAGGCGCCCGTCCCGTGACAGGGTGGGGTCGTGAGCTTCGACGTGCGGGCGGTCCGCGAGCGCTTCCCGGCGCTGAAGGCCGGATACGCCCACTTCGACGGACCCGGTGGGTCGCAGGTGCCCGACGTCGTGGCCGACGCGGTGGCTCGCACGCTCACCTCGGCGCTGGCCACCCGCGGGACGGTCACCGCCATCGAGCGCGCGGCGGACGACGTCGTGCTCGGCGCCCGCGCCGCGACGGCCGACCTGCTGGGTGCCGATCCCCGGGGCGTCGTGTTCGGCCGGAGCATGAGGCAGCTGACCTTCGACATGGCCCGCACCCTCGCCGCGGGCTGGCGCCCGGGTGACGAGGTCGTGGTCACCCGGCTCGACCACGACGCGAACATCCGGCCCTGGGTGCGAGCCGCGGAGGCCGTGGGCGCGGTGGTCCGCTGGGCCGACTTCGATCCGGGGACGGGCGAGCTCACCGAGGACGACGTGGCCGCCGTGCTCTCGCCGCGCACACGGTTGGTGGCCGTCACCGCGGCGTCCAACCTGATCGGCACCCGCCCGCCGGTGGGCGCACTGCGGATCGGGCTCGCGCCCTACGTCAACGACTCCGATGTGGACCGGCTGCTCGACGGGCTGTCCACCTTCCTCGGTTCGGCCGTCGGTTCGGACATTGGTTCGGCCGACGCCACCGGCGCCACGTTGAACAGCGGCGGCAGGTAGCGCAGCATCAACGTCGACCACGTCAGGTGCGTGAGCAGCGGCGCCTGGATGCCGCCCGAGGAGCGCCGCTGCAGCCCGAACAGCGCGCCCATGGCGCCCGAGGCGAGCACCAGCGCCGGGTTGCGGGTGGCGAGCGTGGCCAGCATGTACACACCGGTGGAGGCGACGACCGGGTGCTTCTCGCCGACGGCGGCGTAGAGCGCCCCGCGGAAGAACACCTCCTCGGCCGCGCCGTTGGACAGCGTCGTCAGCAGTACGAGCCGGTCGGACCCCTCGTCGGCGTAGCGCAGCACCGAGGAGATGGCCCGTTCGAGGACCGGGATGTGACGGGCGACCAGTGCGCAGGCGTAGAAGCCCCCGAACGCCGCCACGCCGGTCAGCACGGGGGTGAGCACGGGACGCCGCAGGATCGAGTCCGGACGGCGGCGGTGCTGCATCCAGCCCAGGTGCAGCGGCCCCGACGCGACGCCGCCGACGACCCAGGTGGCGGCCGTCGCGGCGGTCAGCCCGTAGAAGCGCGTCGAGTCCGGCGTGGTCGACAGCGACGCACCCAGCAGCCCGGCACCCGCCATCGCGGTGCCGGCCACCACGCACCGGCGTCGCCGGAACGCCGCGTCGGACTCGCGGTGGTCGCGCGGCACCTTCTCCACCAGCCAGGGCGGCAGCGCGCGGAGGACCCGGTCCGGGATCCTCATCGCCTCGCCTTCCGCCCGGCCTTGTCCTGCCCGGCGTTCGCGTGCCCGGCCTTCGCACGCTTGGCCTGTGCGCGTTCCCCGAGGGCGTGCAGCACCGCCGTGTCGTAGTCCATGGGCTCGAACGGTACGAGGGCGCGGATGCTGTCGTCACGCACCACCACCTCGTTGCTCATCGAGTCGATCAGCGAGCGTCCGGTCTGCACGTCGACGTCGGTCACCAGCGACAGCCAGCGCGACGACAGCCGCGGGGTGAGCAGCGGCACCGGCACGACGATCATCGTGCGCCCCTCGATGGCCGCGACCCGGCGCATCATCTCGACGTACTCCAGGACGTCGGGCCCGCCGATGTCGAACGCGCGCCCCGCGGCCTCCGGGACCTCCAGCACCTCCACGAGGTACCGCACGACGTCAGCCACGGCTATCGGCTGCGTGCGCGTCCGCACCCAGCGCGGCGTGATCATGGCGGGGAGGTGCTCCACGAGCTGGCGGGTCATCTCCCAGGAGATGCCGCCGTGACCGACGACGATGCCGGCCCGCAGCGTCGTGACGGGGACGCCGGCGGAGCCGAGGAACTGCTCCACCTCCCGGCGGCTGCGCAGGTGCGCCGACAGGTCGTCGGTGTCGTCGCCGAGCCCACCGAGGTAGACGATCCGCTTGACGCCCGCCTCGGCGGCGGCGCGGGCGAAGGTGCGGGCGGCGGCGGCGTCCCGGCGTCGGAACGCGGCGTCGTCGAGGGAGTGCACGAGGTAGTAGGCGGCGTCGCAACCGGCCAGGACCGTGTCGAGCGACGCCGCGTCGTGGACGTCGCCGCGCACCGCCTTGCCCGCCCCGGTGTAGCGCCCGGGATGCCGGGTCATGGCGAGGACCTCGTGGCCCGCCTTCTCCAGGGCCGGGCACAGCCGGCCGCCGACGAACCCCGACGCACCGGTCACCAGCACCCGCATGGGCCCACCATCCCGCGCGACGGGCCGGTGCGCGACCGGAGCGCGACGCCGACCGGTCATTCTCGGCCGGCGGCGGTGTCCCGCTCGTCGCGGCGACCCGTCGCACGGAGGTGTTCGAAGATCAGGTTCGTCTCGGTGCCGGCGATCGCGGGATCGCGGTTGAGGTGGTCGCCGACGAACCGGCGCAGCTCGTCGGTGCTGCTCGTCGCGACGTGTACGAGGAAGTCGTTGGCCCCGGCGACGAAGTACACGGCCAGTACCTCCGGCTGCCGGCCCAGCGTCGCCATGAACCCGCCCATCGCACCGCGGGCGTGGGGCTGGAGCCGGATCGCGATCATCGCCTGCAGGTCGTGGCCGAGCGCCCGGGGATCGATGTCGGCGTGGTAGCCGCGGATGACGCCGTTGTCGCGCAACGCCCGTACGCGAGCCAGGCAGGTGGACTGCGCGACGCCCACCCGCTCGGCGAGATCCTTGTTGGAGACGCGCGCGTCGTCGCGCAGCGCCGCCACGATCGAGCGGTCGACGGCGTCGAGCCGAGAATCCTGCGGCGGCAACGGCCGTTCGGGCACCCGGCCCGCAGGTGGTAGGGGCATCGGGCGACTCCAGCGAATGTCGTGCGGTTCGATTGCACTCTAGCCGCAGGTTCTTCATCCTGATGGCATGAGAATCGGTGTGCCTCGCGAGGTCAAGAACCACGAGTACCGCGTCGCGCTGACCCCCGCGGGTGCGCACGAGCTCGTCACGTCCGGGCACCACGTGCTCGTCGAGCGGGGCGCCGGTCTCGGCAGCTCGATCACCGACGCCGACTACGAGGTCGTCGGCGCGCGGATCGTCGACGGTCCCGACGAGGTCTGGGCCACCGCCGACCTGCTGCTCAAGGTGAAGGAGCCGATCGAGCAGGAGTACCACCGGTTGCGCCGCGACCAGGTGCTGTTCACCTACCTGCACCTCGCGGCGTCGCGGCCGTGCACCGACGCCCTCCTCGCGTCGGGCACCACCGCGATCGCCTACGAGACCGTCAGGCTGCCCGACGGCACGCTGCCGCTGCTCGCTCCGATGAGCGAGGTCGCGGGCCGGCTGGCACCTCAGGCGGGTGCGACCGCCCTGCTGGCGGCCGCCGGTGGCCGCGGCGTACTGCTCGGCGGTGTCCCCGGGGTCCGCCCGGCCACCGTGGTCGTGATCGGTGCGGGCGTGTCCGGCCAGAACGCCACGGCGATGGCCGTCGGCATGGGCGCCGACGTCACCGTCCTCGACCTCGACATCACCAAGCTGCGCGACCTCGACGACCGCTACGCGGGCCGCGTCCGCACGGTCGTGTCGAACTCCCGCGAGCTGGAGCTCGTCTGCCTGGAGGCCGACCTGGTGATCGGGGCGGTACTCGTGCCGGGAGCACGCGCCCCACGACTGGTGAGCAACGACCTCGTGCGTCGGATGAAGCCCGGCTCGGTGCTCGTGGACATCGCGGTCGACCAGGGCGGCTGCTTCGAGGACACCCGTCCCACGACGCACGCCCACCCGACCTACATGGTGCACCGCTCGGTCTTCTACTGCGTGGCCAACATGCCGGGCGCGGTGCCCCACACCTCCACCCACGCACTGACCAACGCCACGCTGCCCTACGTGCTGCGGCTGGCGAACCTCGGCTGGGAGGCGGCGCTCGCGGGCGATCCCGCACTGGCCGCGGGCCTGTCCACCCACCGGGGTGCGCTGACGAGCCTGCAGGTGGCCCACGACCTCGGGCTGGTCTACACCGAACCACCCGAGTTCGTCCGCGCCCCGGCTCCCGAGTTGTCCGGCGCGGGAGCGGCCCGCACCTGATGCTGTGCGCCGCGCGGGTGCCACATAGGGTGCGCCGGTGATCGGTGAATGGTGGTTCGTGGCGGTCGCCGCCGTGGTCGTGCTGGCGCTGCTCATCATCGTGGTCGTGGGGAGCCGTCGGGGCTCGACCGACGCCGATCAGGCGCCGGTGCAGGACACGCGACCGGTCGCGGCCGTCGTCGCCAACCCCACGAAGATCGAGGCCGGCACCCGCGACCGGATCGCCATGATCTGCGAGAGCCTGGGCTGGGCCCCTCCGGTGTGGCTGGAGACCACGGTCGAGGATCCCGGCACGGGCCAGACGAAGGCCGCGGTCGAGCGGGGCGTCGACGTCGTCCTCGCCGCCGGTGGTGACGGCACGGTCCGTGCCGTCGCGCAGGCGCTCACCGGCACCGGGGTGGCGATGGGCCTGATCCCCGCCGGCACGGGCAACCTGTTCGCCCGTTCCGTCGGCACACCGCTCGACGCCGCGGCCGCCTGCCACGCCGCCCTGTCCGGACACGACCGCAAGATCGACGTCGGGTTCGTGCAGATCGACGGGCAGGGTGAGGAGCACGTGTTCCTCGTGATGGCCGGCACGGGTTTCGACGCGGCAGTCATGGCGAGCACGCCCGAGGCGCTCAAGAGTCGCGTCGGCCCGCTGGCCTACGTCATCTCCGGCCTGCGCGGGATGCGCGGCCACCGCACGCGCGTGACGCTGACGTTCGACGACGGGCCGCCGATTCGCCGCCGTACCCGCACGGTCCTGGTCGGCAACAGCGGCACGTTGCTCGGCGGGCTCGTCCTCATGCCGCAGGCCGAACTCGACGACGGCGTGCTCGACGTGGTCAACCTCTCGCCGAAGGGCGTGGCCGGCTGGCTGGCCGTGGCCATGCGGGTGATCAGCCGCACGCGGCACGGGCACTCACGTGTCGAGCACTGGACGGCCCGCTCGATCGTCATCGCGGCGGACGAACCTCAGCCCTTCCAGATCGACGGCGACCCGATCGGTGACACGTCGGAGCTGCGGATGCGGGTGGACCACGGGGCGCTCGTCATCCGGGTTCCCGACCTGCCGCCCGCCGGTACCCCCGAACCGGGCTGAGGCGGCGTGCGCACGGTCTACGTCATCGGCATCGGCGCCGGGGATCCCGAGCACCTCACGCTGCAGGCGATCGCCGCGATGAACCGGGTCGACGTCTTCCTCACCATCGACAAGGGCGAGGCCAAGACCGATCTCGCGGGCCTGCGCGGCGAACTGCTGGCGCGGCACGTGCGCGGCCCGTACCGGGTCGTGGCGGCCGAGGACCCGGAACGTGACCGGGAGGCGGCCGCGTACGAGGCCGCGGTCGTGGACTGGCAGGACCGACGCGAGGCGCTCTACGAGCAGCTGATCACCCGCGAGCTGGACGAGGACGGGTGCGCGGGCCTGCTCGTCTGGGGCGATCCTTCCCTCTACGACGGCTCCCTGCGGATCCTGGACCGCATCCTCGCCCGCGGCGCGGTCGCGTTCGAGGTCGTCGCGGTCCCCGGGATCAGCAGCATCGCCGCGCTCGCCGCGCGGCACCGCCTGGTCCTCAACCGCGTCGGGCGCCCGTTCGTCGTCACCACCGGGCGTCGGCTCGCCGCCGAGGGGTTCCCGGTCGGTACGGACGACGCGGTCGTCATGCTCGACGCCCGCAACGCCTTCGCCGGGCTTCCCGACGCTGACCTCGACATCTACTGGGGCGCCTACCTGGGCACCCCCGACGAGGTGCTGGTGCACGGTGACCTGCAGCAGGTGAAGGACAGGATCGTGGCGACCTGGACCGGGTGTCGGGCACGCAAGGGCTGGATCATGGACACGTACCTGCTGCGGCGCCGGGACCCCGGGTGAACCTGCTCGTCCTGGGTGGCACCGCCGAGGGCCGGCAGCTCGCGTCGGCGCTGCACCGGAGACCCAGGTACGCGGTGACGTCGTCGCTGGCCGGACGTGTGTCGGTGCCGACGCTGCCCTGCGGGGAGGTGCGCGTGGGCGGGTTCGGCGGCGTCGCCGGGCTGATCAACTGGTTGCGCGAGCACCACACCGATGTCGTCGTCGACGCCACCCACCCGTTCGCGACGCGGATGACGTCGCACGCGGTCGCGGCCACCGCGGCGCTGGGGCTTCCGCTGCTCGTCCTGTGCCGGGACGGCTGGACCGCCGGGCCGGGTGACCGGTGGCACCGCGTGCCGTCGCCCGAGGCCGCGGCCGCGATGCTGCCCGAGCTGGGGGAGCGGGTCTTCCTCGCCACCGGGAGCGGCAACCTCGCCGCGTTCGCGGGGCTGGACCTGTGGTGCGTCGTGCGGGCGGTCGACCCGCCGCCGCCGCCACTGCCGCGCCGCGTCCACCTCATACTCGGCCGGGGCCCCTTCACCGCCGACGCGGAGCGCGCCCTGCTGCAGGAGCACCGCATCGACGTCGTCGTCACCCGCGACAGCGGTGGCGAGATGACCGCCGCCAAACTCGTCGCCGCCCGCGAACTGGGGTTGCCGGTGGTCCTGCTCGCCCGCCCACCCGCCCCCGACGCCCCGGTCCTCGCCACGGTGGAAGAGGTGGTGCGGCGGCTCGACGGGCTCGTCCGGAGCAGCTGAGCGCCCGGCGGACACAGTTCGTGTACGTCCATCCGGCCGAGACCGGCGCCCATCCGGCGTAGTCCTCGAAACTGTCGGGGGTCGAATGTATGTTCGACTCATGCAGGTGGTCGAGTTGCCCGACGGGTTTCCGGAGATCCCGCCCGGGCCCGTCCTCGCCGCCGTCCTCGCCGGGCTCGACCTGGCCCAGGTGGCCAACGACGATGTCGTCACGGTGTTGCGGGCTCAGCACCGGCAGGTCGCTCACGAGCAGGCGCGGCTGTTGGCGGCCGTCGTCGAGGTCGCGCGCTCCACGCCGTTCTCCGACCCGGAGGATCCGCACGTGCGGGCGCTGTTCGGCGTGCAGCGTGCGCAGGCCGTGCAGGAGTGGGCGTCGGGCGAGATCGCGGCGGCGCTCACCCTGACGAGCGCTGCGGCCGACGGGGAGCTCGCCTTCGCCGACACCGTCGTCAACCGGTTGCCGCTGGTGTACGCCGCACTGACGGCCGGGGCGATCGACCGGCCCAAGGCCTGGGTGTTCGCCGAGCAGCTCGACGGCGACCTGACCCGCGACCAGGTGGCCGCGATCTGCGCGGCACTCGTACCGGTGGCACCGCGCCTGACCACGGGCCAGCTGCGGGCCCGGCTGATGCGCATGATCCACGACATCGATCCCGAGCACGCCCGCCGCCGCTACCGGCGGGCTGTACGGGAACGGGCGGTGGTCGGCCATCTGAGCCACGACGGCACCGTCACGGTCACCGCCACCGGCCTACCGGCCGACGAGGCAGCCGTCGCGTGCGAGCGGCTCGATCTCCTCGCCGGGACGGTGCAGCGCGCCGGCCACCCGGGCCGCCTCGCCCAGATCCAGGCCGACCTCTTCCTCGGCATGCTGGACGGCACCTTCCACCACCTCACCGAGGCCCAGATCGTCGCGGCCCTGCTGGTCCGCCCCCGCCCGGAGGACGTGGAGCCGCAGGGCACCGATCAGCCGGCCTCCCGCACGGCCGCGCGCGCCGACGCCACCTCCGGCACAGGCCGCGCCCGCGGGCCCGCCACAGCCCACCCCGCTGAAGGCGCCGCCCTCAGTGGAGCCGCCGAGGGCACAGCGGCCCGGCAGGGCTCCGCGGCCGACGGTTCTCCGTCCCGAGACGCGGCCACCGGCGGCTCTGGTCCCGGTGACTCGTGCGTCGTGCGGCCGGGGGTCGAGATCCGGGTCGGGCTGCCCACCCTGATCGGACTCGACGATCGGTGCGGCGAGGTGGCGGGCCTCGGGCCAGTGCTGCCCGCGGTTGCCCGGGCGCTCGTGTCGGCCCAGCTCAGGGGGGCGCAGTGGCGGTTCGCGGTCGTCGACGCCGGCGGGCATCTGATCCTCGCGGGCACCACCCGCCGTCGGCCCATCGTCGCGCGGGTCGAGCGTCGTCGCTGCCGTGGCGGCGTGGTCGAGCTGTCCGTCCACGCCGACGTCCTGGCGCTGCTCGCCGTCGACTCGGACGTGTGCGGCCACTGGGCCGCCGTGGTGGCCGACATCGCCCGCCAGTACGCCGCACGTGACGACGGCGTCGCCCGCCTCGACGGCCGCCCGGCCGCCCGGTTCGCCCGGGCTGCGCTCGCCCGCCACGTCGAGGTCCGCGATCGCACGTGTTGCTTCCCGGGATGCCGGCGTCCGGCCCGCCGGTCGCACAAGGACCACACCCGCGACCACTCGCGGGGCGGCGGCACGGTCCGCCACAACATCGGACCCCTGTGCGGTCGGCACCACCGTCTCAAGACCGAGGGCGGGTGGGTTCTCGCTCAACCCGAACCCGGCCGGTTCCGGTGGACGAGCCCGCTGGGCTGCATCCATCACACCCGCGGCGAGCCGATCACGCCACCCACGGTGGCCCCGCTCCCGCGCCCGGTCGAATCCGATCCCGACATCGGATCGGGCCGGTACGTCGAGGGCTCGATCCTGGACCGACCCACACCGTCACCGGCACCGCTGACCCTGGTTCGGCTGACCACGGCTCCACTGACCCGGACGCCGGTGACCCGGACGCCGGTGACCCGGACGCCGGTGACCCGGACGCCGGTGACCCGGACGCCGACATCCGGAATCCCGCCGGGCGATCACGATGATCTTCCGCCGTTCTGAGGCGAACGTCAGGTGCGGTCGAACTCCGCCCGGACCCCGGCTCCGTGAGCGGGGCACCCACGGCGAGCCCTCCACGCTGGCCCGGCCGATGCCGCGCCCGAGCTGTACGTAGTACGGCCCGAGTGACGGTCCGAGGTCCGCGGCCAGCGCCACCGGGTCGGCGGCGCCGAGGTCGCGCACCGTGTGCAGGCCCCGGTCGGCCAGCCTGCGGGCCGTCCTGGTGCCGATGCCCCACAGCGCCTGCGTCGGGAGGTCGGCCATCACCTCGCCCCAGTTCGCCTCCGTCAGTACGAAGACGCCGGTGCCCGGTCCGCTCGCGCTCCCAGGAAGGCCTCGTCCCAGCCCATCACCTCGACCACGACGGGAAACGACCGCAACACGGCCATCACCGCCTCGGACGCCTCGTCGTACGTGCGGTTGTCGGCGGGCAGGAACACCGCCTCCGGGCAACGTTTCGCTGCGGTCCGCAAGGGCATCCCCGACCGGACGCCGTGCTCGCGGGCCGCGTAGGAGGCGGTGGCGACGACCCCGCGCCGCGTCCAGCCCCGATTTCCCCGCCGGCAACGCCTACCCGCGGGAGATCGACAACAGCACCTGTCTCAACCTGCCGGCGGAGGGACCGCACGTGATCGGCGTGTCCTCGGTCGGCCCGTCATCGGGACAACCTGACGATGTCGCCGAGATCGGTGGAGCGGGTGCTCGTGGGTTCGGCCGCCGAGAAGGCCTGCCCGGCGCCGGTGCTGTCCTACGCCCGCGAGGGTCGTTCGCCGGAGTTCGACGCGCCGTGCGAGGGCACCACGACGTTCAACGGTCACTACGGCGACGGCATCGTGGACGCCCTCGCAGCCGTGACCTCCCGCGGGCGCTGACCTGCGGCTGATCCGGGTTCGACGCCTCATCCGATGCCGGGTCATCGGCCCGCATCGAGGTCGGGACGTCCTGTGTTCACGTCCGGCGCCGCCTATCGGGTCGGACTCGACCCGATCTGGCGGAGCACGGACGAGGCCAGGCGCAGTGACCCGACGCCCGTGGGATGAAACGGGAACGGGTCGGCGAGGCCCTGGAGGTCGGGGCCCAGCCCGTCCTGGTCGGAGTCGCACAGCAGGGCCAGCTCGGGAGTGGCGACCGCGAAGCCGTACTTGCTCGCGCCCGCGTCGAGCACGTCGTTGAGCTGCTCGTTGCGGGCGGTGAGCAGCTCGATCTTGGTGGCGTCGAGTCCCGGGTAGCCGGGCGCTCGGGTGTCGGGACAGTCGGCGTCGGGCGGGAACGCGCCGTAGGACAGCACCACGATCACCTGCGGGCGACCGGGCAGGTCGTTGAGGTCGACGAGCAGGTCGCCGTAGACGCGGTCGAAGGCGGCCAGCCGGTAGTCGAACTCGCCCTGCGTCAGCTGGTCACCGCAGTCGGTCACGCCGTAGCAGTAGCGCAGGAAGTCGATCCAGCCGACGTCGTTGGGCCCGATCGCCACCACGACGAACCGCAGCCCCTGCACCTGCTTGAGCACCCCGACCTGGGCGGGCACGAGTTGCCCGCCGCGGTCCTGCGGCCCGCGCAACCCGCTGGTGACGGTGGCGCTCGGGCAGGCCAGGTTCAGCACCCGCGCCGGTAGCAGGCGCCCCACCTCGGCCGCGAGGGAGTCGCTGCTGCGCTCGCACGCGACGTCGTCGGACCGGCTGTCGGGGGCGTCCGGCGGCACAGCCGGCCCGCCGACCCGGACGGCCCGCGAGTCGCCGATCACGGCGCCCGAGTAGCCGGTGACCGCGGGACCGACCGGATCAGGTGAGAGATGGAAGGCGCCGACGAGCTGCGCCAGTGACGCCACCCCGCTCAGGCCCTGCACCGCGCCCGAGTACGCGAGCGCCCCGGAGGCGCCCCAGGCCAGTGTCGAGGCCACCACGGCGACGCCGGTCATCCGTCCGGCGGCTCCGACGCAGTCGGACCAGATGTCGTGCAACGGCCGGTGCGCGACACCGGAACGGCTCTGCCGGCGCAACACGAGCAGGGTGAGCAGCCCGGCCGTCACCGCGGCCGCGGCGAGGGCGAACGCCAGCAGGCCGAGCCCGGCCCACAGGTACCACGCGACGAACCCGCCGGTGACGGCCCGGACGGCCTCGTCACGCATCCGCGGCCCGGCCTCCGGATCGAACAGGGCGTCCGCGTCGGCGCCCCGCTGCACCGGGCCCATCGTCAGCTGGGGCCGCAGCGGGCCGTAGACCTGGAGGCGGTCGATGTCGAGCGCGGTGTTCCCGACCTGGACCAGTCGCGCGGGCCCCACGACCGAGACCTGCGGCGGGCGGGCGCCGACGGTGATGTACTGCCCGAACGTCACGACGTCACGGCCCGGGGTCAGCGCGACCGTCACCGGGATACCGACACCCAGGCAGACCAGGACGAGCAGGACGGTCGGCCACAGGCGCGGCGCGAGGCTGCGGTGGCGGGTCGCTTCCGGCATCCGGTCCTTCCTGCTCGATCCCGAACCGATCCTGCCTGTCCTGCGCGCATCCACGACCGATCCTGCCTGTATCGATCCGGTGCCGCGTCCAGGATGCGTCAGGCGGGCGGCGCGGGGTACCTGCCGATGGCTGTGATTGCGCATGCCGCGCCGTGTGGACGGTGCCGGGCGAGCGGGGTCACCGGCCGGGGGTCCCGGGTGCCGCGCGGACCGCGAGCAGCGCGATGTCGTCGCCCAGCGGATCGCGGGAGAACCGCTCGACGGCCTCCCGGACTCCCGCGACGACCTGTGCCGCCGAGCCGCCCGCGGCGGCGGCCGCGGCGCGGAGCAGCCGGTCCGCGCCGAAGTGCTCGCGTCCCCGCCGCCGTTCGGTGACCCCGTCGGTGTACACGAGCAGCGTGTCGCCCGGGCCGAGCCGGTGCTGGGTGCACACCACCCGGACCGTGGCGACCAGCCCGACCGCGGTACCGAAGCGACCCACCAGCTCGGCGGTGCCGTCGGCACGCACGACCACGGGCTGCAGGTGCCCGGCCAGCACCAGCTCCACGCCGAGGCCGGGGGGTTCACCAGGACGGGGCCTGCTCAGGATCGCGGACGCGAGCGTGCAGAACTGCAGCGGGTCGGCCGCCTCCATCATCACGTCGTTGAGCATCTCGATGGCCCGGGGGAGTGAGCGGCCGTCGCGGACGACGACGCGCAGGACGTCGCGCACCAGCCCCGTGCGCGCGGCGGCTCGGGCGCCCTTGCCGCACACGTCGCCGATCGACACCATCCAGCGCGACGGGTCGACGGTCACCACGTCGTAGAAGTCGCCGCCCACGTCGCTGCCGGAGCTGGCGGGCAGGTACTCGGCGGCGAACTCGATTCCCGGCACGACCGGCAGGGCGCGGGGGAGAAGTGCCTGCTGCAGGGCTTGGGACACCGCGACGTGCGCGGCGGTGCTCTGGGCGTTGTGGATCGCCAGCGCGGCGCGACGGGCGATGTCGGCGGCCAGCACGATGTCCTCGGGACTGTGCGGGCGCCCGTCCGGGCGCCCGACCAGCAGGGTGCCGATCGTGGTGCCTCGGGCCCGCAGCGGCACAGCCAGGCCGTCGGTCGGCACGGCGACCCTGACCGGAGCCGAGCCGTCCCGGACCAGCTCCGCAAGCCCGGCCCGCAGCGCCGGGGGCAGGCCGGGGTCGGCGTCGGGGTCCAGCACGGCGCGCAGCTCCGGCAGTTCGTTCTCGTCGGCATGGGTCAACGCGGCGAGGGTGAGTCGGCCGCTCGGGTCGACGAGATGCACCGCGCACCACCGGCCCAGCCGCGGCACGACCACCTGCGGCACCACGGTGACGGCCAGGTCGACGTCGAGGGACTGCCCGAACAGTTCGCTGGTCTCGGCGAGATAGGTCATCCAGGTGCGCCGACGCTGGTCCACCCGCCGCAGCCACCGCGACTCGACGGCCATCGCGATGCGGTAGGCGACGAGCTCGGTGACGTCGCGGATCCGGACGGGATCGACGGGGGATCTGCCGCCCGCGTGGTGCGACACCCGCAGCGTGCCCCGCAGCGGCGGCGTCACCGGCAGCGCGACCTCCACCGCCGGTTCGCGGCCCGCGCGACCTGTTCCGTCGCGGGCGACCTCGCGGGGGCCCGAACCGTCGCCCTCGTCGACATCGACGGACACGTACTCCGCGTCGAGCAGCTCCCGGATCCTGCGGACGAGTTCGGCGACCAGTTCGAGGGGTTCGAGCCGCTCGACGAGCGCGGGCGGGACGTGCAACAGCCAGCGGGCCTGGTCGGCGGCCGCCCACACCCGCTCCGGATCCGCCTCCGACTCGGCCACTCGCCCGGCGGGTGAGGAACTCTTCCGGGACAGGGAGAACCACGTGACGTGGCGCCCGTCGGACTCGTGGCGGGTCCCCCACGAGGTGGCCAGGCGCGCCACCAGCGCCAGCCCGCGGCCGTGCGTGGCGGCGCGGCCGTAGCGGCGCCGCGGTTGGGCCAGGTGCAACTCCAACGGTCCGGCGCCGTGGTCGGTGACGGCCACACCGAGCGCGGCGTCGGAGACGGTGAGCTCGACGTCGAACTCGGTGCCGGCGTGCAGCACGGCGTTCTCGCACAGCTCGCTGGCCAGCAGCACAGCCGTGTCGGTGAGGTCGGAGTCGGAGTCGGTGTCGAACCCGTCGAGAACCCCCAGCGCGTCCTGGAGCATCCTGCGTGCCCTCGCCGCGGATCGGGCGTCGGGCGGCAACCGGATCCGCCGCTCGAGCTCAACAGGCACGGCCGCAGTCTGCCCTGTCCCCCGACGGACCGCTCGCGCCAGCACCGCGGTCAGGCGGATCGACTAGCCTCACCACGCGCATGCGGTGCCCGGACCGGTGCCGAGCCGGGGAGGACGACTGTTCATGACCACGACGGGGTCGAACCTGTTGCGGGACCTCGCGCAGGCGCTGCACCAGGTGCGTCAGGGCCGGTTCGACGTGCGACTGCCCCGTCGCGACGGTGCGCTCGCCGACGGCGCGGCCGCTGAGGTCGTGGACCAGTTCAACGAGCTCGTCACGTTGCAGGAGCGCCACAACCGCGACCTGCTGCGGATCGGGCGCGTTGTCGGACGCGAGGGTCGGATGTCGGACCGCCTCGACGAGGAGTCCTACGACGGGGCGTGGGCCACCGGTACCCGGTCGGTCAACGCCCTGATCGACGACCTGGCCGCGCCCACGGCCGAGATCGCCCGCGTGATCGAGGCCGTCGCGGAGGGAGACCTCTCCCAGCACATGGCACTGGAGATCGAGGGCCGCCCGTTGCGCGGCGAGTTCCGACGCATCGGGCGCACCGTCAACACGATGGTCGACCAGCTGTCGAGCTTCGCCGACGAGGTCACGCGCGTGGCGCGGGAGGTGGGCACGGACGGGCGCCTGGGCGGGCAGGCCGATGTGCGCGGCGTCGCGGGGACCTGGCGGGCGCTGACCGACTCGGTGAACACCATGGCCAGCAACCTCACCAACCAGGTGCGGTCGATCTCCAGCGCCGCCACCGCGATCGCCCGCGGCGACCTGTCCCGCACGATCACGGTGAACGCCCGCGGCGAGGTCGCCGAGCTGGCCGACACCATCAACGCGTTGACCGCCACGCTGCGCCTGTTCGCCGACGAGGTCACGCGCGTGGCGCGGGAGGTGGGCACGGACGGGCGCCTGGGTGGACAGGCCGTCGTGCCGAACGTCGCCGGTACGTGGAAGAACCTCACCGACGCGGTGAACCTGATGGCCGTCAACCTCACCGACCAGGTGCGTGGCATCGCCCACGTCGCCACGGCGGTGGCCACCGGCGACCTGTCGCAGAAGATCGCCGTCGACGCCCGGGGCGAGATCCTGGAGCTCAAGAGCACGGTCAACACGATGGTCGACCAGCTCTCCAGCTTCGCCGACGAGGTCAGCCGTGTGGCGCGTGAGGTGGGCATCGAGGGCAAGCTGGGCGGCCAGGCGGCGGTGCCGAACGTGTCGGGCACGTGGCGCGACCTCACCGAGAACGTCAACGAGCTCGCGTCGAACCTGACGGGTCAGGTGCGCAACATCGCGCAGGTGACCACGGCGGTGGCGCGGGGGGATCTGTCGCAGAAGATCACGGTGGACGCGCGGGGTGAGATCCTGGAGTTGAAGTCGACGGTCAACACGATGGTGGATCAGTTGCAGTCCTTCGCCGATGAGGTCACGCGGGTGGCGCGTGAGGTGGGCACGGAGGGCAAGCTGGGCGGTCAGGCCCAGGTCCGTGGCGTGTCCGGCACCTGGCGCGACCTCACGGAGAACGTCAACCAGCTCGCCTCCACCCTCACCACGCAGCTGCGTGCGATCTCCGCCGTGTCCACCTCGGTCGCCAGCGGCGACCTGACCCAGCAGATCCGGGTGATCGCGCTGGGCGAGGTGGCCGAGCTGAAGGACAACATCAACCAGATGATCGTCACGCTGCGCGAGACGACGACGGAGAACGCCGAGCAGGGCTGGCTCGACTCGAACATCGCGCGGATCGGGGGCCTCCTGCAGGGGCAGCGCGACCTGGGCGAGGTCTGTCGAATGATCATGAACGAGGTCGCGCCGCTGGTGAATGCTCAGGTCGGCGCGTTCTTCGTCGCCTCGAGCGGGGTGTCGGCCGGTCAGGGCGCCGGGCCGCGGTGGGTCATGGGCGGCGGTTATGCGACCGCGATCGGCGAGCCGCCGCTGTCGTTCGGCCCCGGGGAGGGACTCATCGGTCAGGCCGCGGCCGGCCGCCAGGTGGTGGTGGTGGAGAACGTGCCGGCCGACTACCTGCCGATCCGCTCCGGTGTGGGGTCGACGTCGGCGGGCGCGGTGGTCGTGCTGCCGGTCCAGTACGAGGGCGAGTGCCTCGGGGTGATCGAGCTCGGTTCGATCGCGTCGTTCGCCCCGCTGCACCTGACGTTCCTGGAGCGCCTCGTCGCCACGATCGGCGTCGCGATCATCACGATCCAGGCCAACCGGCGCACGGAGGAGCTGCTGGCGCAGTCCCAGGGTCTCGCCACGGAACTGCAGGACCAGTCCGCCGAGCTGCAGCGCGCCAACGCCGAGCTGGAGGAGAAGGCCAAGCAGCTCTCCGAGCAGAACCGCAACGTCGAGATCAAGAACATGGAGATCGACGCGGCCCGGCGCGGTGTGGAGGAGAAGGCCCAGCAGCTCGCGCTGGCCAGCCAGTACAAGTCGGAGTTCCTGGCCAACATGAGCCACGAGCTGCGCACGCCGCTCAACTCGCTGCTGCTGCTCTCGCGCCTGCTCGCCGACAACCCCGACACGAACCTGACGTCCCGGCAGATCGAGTTCGCCAGCACCATTCACGGCGCGGGTTCGGACCTGCTGCGCCTGATCGACGACATCCTCGACCTCTCCAAGATCGAGGCGGGCCACGTCGGCGTCGACGCGGCGCCCGTGGACCTGGCCGAGGTGCGGGGCGTCGTGGAGCTGGCCTTCCGGCCGCAGGCGGAGGAGAAGGGCCTCGCGCTGCACGTCGAGACGGGACCCGCCCTGCCCGGCTCGGTCGTCACCGACGCCCAGCGGCTGCAGCAGATCCTGCGCAACCTCCTCGCCAACGCCATCAAGTTCACCGAATCCGGCAACGTCACGCTGCGGATGTCGGCGGTCCCCGCCGGCACGCTGCACGGGGTGCCCGCGCTGGACGCGGCCCGGTCGGTGGTCGCGTTCGCCGTGCGCGACACCGGCATCGGCATCCCCGAGGACAAGTTGGGCATGATCTTCGAGGCGTTCCAGCAGGCCGACGGCACGACGAGCCGCAAGTACGGCGGCACGGGGCTCGGACTGTCGATCTCCAAGGAGCTCGCGCGCATGCTGGGCGGCAAGATCGACGTGTCGTCAGAGGTCGGCGTCGGCTCGGTGTTCACCCTGCTGCTGCCCGACGAGCTGCCGCCCGCGACGGCGGCCGCGGCACGGATGGCGCCCCGGCACATCACCCGGGTCGCGCCCGTGGACCAGCCCGCGCGGGGGGACAATCCGATCCTGCGTGCCGCGCCCGGCGGCCCGGCCGGGCTGCGCCCGGCGCCCGAACTCGCCGGTGCGACCGTCCTCATCGTGGACGACGACGTGCGCAACGTCTTCGCGCTCACCAGCGCGCTGGAGCTGCACGGCCTCACCGTGCTCTACGCCGACAACGGCGCCGACGGCATCCGGTTGCTGACCCGGCACCCCGAGGTGGACGTCGTGTTGATGGACGCGATGATGCCCGACCTCGACGGGAACGAGACCACGCGGCGGATCCGCGCGCTGCCCCAGGGCCGGCACCTGCCCGTCGTGTTCCTCACCGCCAAGGCGATGCCGGGCGACCGGGAGTCCAGCATCGCCGCCGGCGCCACCGAGTACGTCACCAAGCCCGTGGATCTCGACGAGCTGCTGGCGCTGATGGCGTCGTGGGTGGGTCCCGGGCGGGACGGGCGGGCCGCCCCGCTGCGCACGGCGGGTGGGCAGGAGTGAGCCCCCGGAACATGGCCAGGGTGCTCGCCGTGGACGATCGGCGGGAGAACCTCCTGGCCCTGCAGGCGATCCTGGAGGGCCTGCCGATCGAGATGGTGTCGGTCACCAGCGGCGAGGACGCCCTCAAGCGGCTGCTCGTGGAGGACTACGCGGTGATCCTGCTCGACGCCCACATGCCCGGCATGGACGGTTTCGAGACCGCGGGCCACGTCAAGCAGCGCGAACGGACGCGGCACATCCCGATCCTGTTCCTCACCGCCGTGGACTACGACCCCCATCTGGCTTTCCGCGGGTACCAGGCCGGCGCGGTGGACTACATCACCAAGCCCTTCGACCCCTGGGTGCTGCGGTCCAAGGTCGCGGTGTTCGTGGATCTCTGGACGATGCACACCCAGCTCGCGGACCGCGCAGCCGAGTGCGTGACGCTGCGCTCGGCCGTCGACGACGCGTTGGGCCTTCTCGACGGGCCCACCCGCGATGACCCGCTGGTCACGTCGCGGGTGCGGGAGCGGCTCGCCGCCGTCCGCAACCGCCACCGCTGAGGCCCGCCCGGCCGGGATCGCCGGTCCGGTCGGATCGGGTGGCGGTGGGGCAGGCGGCGGTGGGGCAGGACGACCGCGCCCAACGTCGCAATTGCTGTCATGGGCCCGACGCTAGCGGGCCACCCCGACAGGCGGATCCCGACTTGCGCAACGGGGCTCCGGGCAAATACTCTCGACTATCAAGACTAACTATGATGGAGAAAGTGATGACCGCACCTGCCCGGGCCTCGCGATCGTGGCTGCCCGTCCTTCTCCTCGTCCTCGCCGCGGGCCAGATCGTGAGCCCGTTGCTGATCACGAACGACTTCACCGTGGCCGACCGGGCCGGCGAGCCGGCGATCGTCCCCGCCGGGTACGCGTTCGCGATCTGGGGCCTCATCGAGGCGCTCGCCGTGGGCTACGCGGTGTGGGCGTTCGTCACCCGCCGCGACGCCGGGGTGCGGGAACGGCTCGCCGCCCCCCTCGCTGTCGTGTTCGCCGGGTTCACGCTGTGGATCGTGGCGGCGGCCGTGGAGCCGGTCTGGACCACGCTGGTGGTCTTCCTGGTCATGTTCGGCGGCCTGCTCCGGGCGCTGACGGTTGCGGCGGGCGCCCGCGCGGAGATCGCGCGGTGGAGCCGGCTGGGACGCGGCCTCCTGTGGGGGATGCTCGGCACGTACACCGGCTGGACGTCGATCGCCGTGTGGCTCAACCTCGCCACCGCGCTCACCGGCTCCGGTGCACCGATCGAGGGCACCCCGGGGGTGCTCGGCCAACTTGCCGTGCTGGCCGGGGCCACGGCCACGGCCTGCGCCATCGTCTGGTGGACCGGCGGGCTGCTTCCCTACGCCGCCACGACGGCGTGGGCCTTCGTCGGTGCGTTCATCGGGGCCTCCGCGGCCGGGGAGGGCGTCCTCGCGACGGCCACCGTGGTCGGGCTGCTCGTCGTCGCCGCCGTCACGCTGGCCCGCCGCGTCGGGCCGGCCGCGCGGGTACCGGTGCGACCAGCGACGTGACGGGCCCGGTCACCGCCAGTCCAGGCAGACCGCAGTCGCGTCGTCGGCCAGGTCTCCGCCCCGGAAGGCGAGCACCTCGGCGGTGAGATGTCGGACGAACTCGGCCGGCGTGCGGTGTGCCTGGGCGATCAGGAACTCCATCACCCGTCGGGTGCCGAACGGAGGGCTCCCGGCCACGTGCGCCTCGGTGATCCCGTCGGTGAGCAGGAGCAGCCGGTCGCCGTGGCGCAGGTCGAGCCGGTGCGTCCGGTAGACGGTGTCCGCGTCCAGACCCATCGGCATGTCCGGTTCCCACATCAGCTGCGCGGCCGCTCCGTCACGCAACAGCAGCGGGGCGGGGTGTCCGGCGTTGACGACCACGCCGGACCCGGTCGCCAGCTCGATGTCCATCAGGATCCCGGTCACGAAGTTCGCGCCCGGGAACTGCTCGACGAGATGGCGGTTCGCGGTCGCGGCCTGGCCGAGGATCCCGTCCCCGCACCGGCGGGAGTTGCGCATCGCCGTGACAGCCAGGCTGCCCAGCAGCGCCGCCCGCAGTCCGTGGCCCACCGCGTCGGTGATTGCCACGACGACCTGGGTGGCGTTCACGGCGTAGTCGAAGGTGTCGCCCCCGATCTCGTAGGTGGGCTCGAGGGCACCCGCGATGGAGAACTCGGGCAACTCGTTCGCCAGCACCGGGAGCAGCTCCCACTGGATCTCCGCCGCGAGCCCCAGGTCGCGACGGCGGCGCAGCACCTCGTACCGGTCGGTGTAGCGCCGGGCCCCGTTCAGCACGTAGGCCAGCACCCGCGCGGCGTCCGACACCTCGTCCGGCACGCCCTCCACATCCGCCGGCAGGGCGACCACGAGCACGCCGAGGCGTTCCGTACGGATCGTGACGGGCAGGTGCACGACGACGTCGGGTGCGTCGGACGCCAGGTCCGTCACGACCCGCTGCTCCCGGTAGGCGGTACCGGCGGTGTCGTCGTCCACCGTGTGGCGGCGGTGCACGGGTCCGCTTCCGTTGCCGGGCACCGGCTCCAGGACGGTCTCGCCGTAGTCGACCAGGAGCAGCCTGCTCCACCGTGCGCCGGTGTGACGGCGCAACCACCGGTCGCACACGTCTATGAGCTCGTAGGGCGCCGCGCCGTCGAGCTCGCTCAGCAGGAGCCCAAGCAACACGTCACGACACCTCTCGTACGCGGTGGGGGCCACCGCATGGCCCGGGCGGGGGCCCGGGACGGCCGCCAGCACATCGGACCCAACCTATACGGGGCCCGACATGCCCGCGACATCGTGCCGCACGACGGGCAGCTGTGCCAGGGTGGGCCGCAAGGTCGGCCGCCACCGGCGCCGCTGTCGAACCGCTGCGAGGTGCTCATCCACACCGTCGACCCGGGACCCGGCCCGCCCACCACGTGTCGCGGCCTGTGCCACGCCGATCCGATGGGGTCGGCCTGATGCGGGTGCTGGTCGTCAACGCCGGCTCGTCGTCGGTCAAGCTCGCCCTGCTCGACGGCGACGACGTCGTCACACGCGACTCGGTCGCGCCCGAGGCCGCCGGTGACGCGCTGGGCGTGCTGCTCGGGGAACGGCCCGACGCCGTCGGGCACCGCGTCGTCCACGGCGGGACCCTTTTCACCGGCGCCACCGTCGTCGACGACGACGTACTGGGCGGCATCGACGACCTCGGCACGCTCGCCCCGCTGCACCAGGGCCCGGCGGTGGCGGCCCTGCGTCTTGCTCGCGAGGCGCTCCCGGGCGTGCCGCAGGTCGCGTGTTTCGACACGGCGTTCCACACGACCATCCCCGCCGCCGCGTCCACCTACGCGGTGCCGAGGAGGTGGCGCGACGAGTTCGGTGTGCACCGCTACGGATTCCACGGCCTGGCGCACGAGTGGTCGTCGCGGCGGGCCGCGGAGATCGTCGGACGCCCGGTCGGCGAGCTGCGCATCGTCACCGCGCACCTCGGGTCGGGGGCGTCGCTGTGTGCGGTCGACCGGGGCCGGTCGGTCGACACGACCATGGGGTTCACCCCGACCGCCGGGCTCGTGATGGGCACCCGCAGCGGCGACCTCGACCCGTCGGTGCCGCTCTACCTCGCCCGGCGGGGCGTGCCGGGGATCGGCGAGGCGCTGGACCGGGGGAGCGGCCTGCTCGCGCTGGCGGGAGCGTCCGACGTCCGCGACGTGCTCGTCGCCTCCGACGCGGGTGACGGGGACGCGGACCTGGCCCTCGACGTGTGGACCCACCGTGCCCGCGGGCTCGTCGCGGCCATGGTCGCGGCGCTGGGCGGGATCGACGTCCTTTCCTTCAGCGGCGGGGTCGGCGAGCACCAGCCACGACTTCGGGCGCGGATCGTCGACGGCCTCGGCTTCCTGGGGCTGGCACTGGATCCCGGCCGTAACGCCGCCGCCTCCGCCGACGCCGAGATCGGTGCGGCCGGCGCGACGGCACGGTCGGTGGTCGTGTCGGCACAGGAGGACCTGGTGATCGCGCGCGAGGTGCGGGAACTGCTCGGTCGGGTATGACGAAGGGCCCCACCGTCGCGGTGGGGCCCTTCGTCGTGCCGACCGCTCGGCCCGGTGTGTCGCTCGGCCCGGTGTGTCGCTCGGCCCGGTGTGTCGCTCGGCCCGGTGTGTCGCTCGGCCCGGTGTGTCGCTCGACTCAGTGGGCGTTCTGGCGGACGTTGCCCGTGGCGTCCTGCGTGCGGTCCCGGACCTCCTCCGCGGCGAACCGGCCCTCGTCGGCGACGGTGCGCCCGGCGTCGATGGCGGTCGACCGCACCGAGTCGACGGCCTGCTTGGCGGGCTCCTGCAGGTTGTCCTTGACCTCGCCGGCGGCCTGCTTCGCCGCGTCGGCCAGCGGCCGGCCCAGCTCGGTGGCCCGATCCTTCGCCTGGCCCGCGAGCTCCTGCTCACGGTGCCCGGCGGGAATCAGCGAGGAGATCAGCCAGCCCGCACCGAACGCGATCAACCCGGCGGCGAGGGGGTTGCCCTGTGCCTGCCGACGGACGGCCTGCGGGGCGTCCTGCACCGTCGAGGCGACGGTCGAGGACGCGTCCGACGCCCGGTCCGACACGGTCGAGGCCGCGTCGGAGATCGTCGATGCCGTGGACGACGCCGTGTCCGACATCGAGTCCGCGGCCCGGTGCGCGGTGTCGCGGGTGGTGCGGGGCGGGTAGGTGTCGTCCCTGCTGCCCATGACCTGGTCCTTCCACCGGCTGGCGGTACCGCGCACCCGGTCCACGCGCCGCTCGACGATGCGGCTCGGGTTCACCTTCTCGGTGAGCGCGTCGACGTCGGTGCTGATGTTGGCTTGGGTGCGCTCGATCTCGCGGCGGATCTGTTCGGGGTCGTTGGGGGTGGTCACGCCGTACCTCCTCGGTGGCCCTTGAGGGCGTCGGGAACCTGGCTGAGGGTGTCGATGGTGCGTTCCGGTTTCGGATTGACCTGGCGGAGCTGCGAGCGGCCGGTCACGAAGAGGACCGCGGCGACGACGGCCCACAACACGGCCACGATCACCGCCGCCCAGCCGGCGTCCATCACGTTCGACAAGCCCGCCCACAGAGCGAGTGAGAGGAACAGGACGACGAAGAACGCAGCGAAACCTGCTCCACCGAGCGCACCCGCGCCCTTGGCCGTCTTGGCGACCTCCTGCTTGACCTCGGCCTGGGCCAGCGCGAGTTCCTGGCGCATGAGCGTGGACAGGTCGCGCGTGACGTTGCCGATCAGGTCGCCGACCGAGACGTCACCGACGTCCACGGTCCGCTGGGCGACCGGGCCGCGATCGGTGTGCAGGTTCCCGCCGAGGCCCGCGAGGGAGTCCTCCGGGCCACCGGCGGTGGCGTAGCTCCCAGCCGGTCCCTGGGGGGCGCTCATCGCGGCCCACCCGGGTACGGACGCTCGTGCTGCTGGTCCGCGCCCCGCTCGAACTCCTCCACGTACTCGCCCACGGTGGTGGCACCGGGCCGCGCCGCATGGGCCGGGGGGCCCGAGGGCCGGAACGCCGGGTCGAGGCCGGTGGGATCGGTGTAGGCGGGGTCGGCGTAGGCCGGGTCGGGATAGGTGGTGTCGGCCGCCGGGTAGCTCGATCCGAGCCCACCAGCGGAGGGGAACCCACCCGCATGGCTCGCACCGCCGGGCGCGCCGCCGGGCACCGGACCGGGCCCGTCGTAGGGCAGGTGAGCCGGTGTGCCGGACCGGGCCGGCTCGAACGCCGGCCGCGGCGCCGGGGTGGGCCGAGCACCTTCGTCGTCGCGGTTCGCGTCGACGGCACCGCGCGTGAGCCGCCCGGCCAGCACGCCCGCGAGGGCCGCACCGAGCAGAAAAGCACCGGGTCGGCGGCGGGCCAGCCCGCGCACCTCCCCGATCAGGTCGCCGGGCTCGCGGTGGGCGAGCCAGTCGGCGGCGCCCTCGATGCGGTCGGCGGCCTGCTTCGCGAGGTCCGAGGCGGGACCGTGCTGGTCTCCGCCGTCGGCCATCTGGTGGAGCTCGCCGGCCAGGGTGCGCAGTCCCTCGGCGGCCTTCTGCTGGCCTCCGCGGGCCTGCTCCGAAGCCTGTCCGCGGGCGTCCTGGAAGAGGTCCTTCGCCTGCCGGCGGACCTCTCGGGCCACCTCGCCGGCCTGCTCGGTCGCCGTGCCGGCGACGTTCTTGCCGGCGGCGGCCGCGGAGCGGCCCACGTCCACCGCTTCGTCGCGCGCCACCTGGGTGGTTGCCGGGCCGGTGCCGGGACCGGTCGAGGCCTCCGGCGCGTGACCGCTGGTCTGCTGAGTCATCGCAGCTCCTTCGTGGTCGGGGTAGCCGTGGTTGATGTCGACGCCGGGTTACCCGCGGTGGCGCGTCGAAACCGGATTCCTCCCAGGTTCGGCCGATCGGCTCAGAGTCGGGACGACCGATCGGCCCGGGTCCCCCGTCCGCGGGCCAGCCGGGTGGCGGCGAACAGCGCCACACCCAGCGCCAGCAGCAGCCCGGCCCGCAGCCACACCCCCGCGTCCTGCTGGGTGGCGAGACCCACGCACGAGAGCAGCCCGAGGACCGGCAGGACCAGCGGCACGCGGACGTGGTCCGGGGCGTCCGCCTCCGCCGGGCGACCGCGCAGGACGATCACTGCCAGGTTCGTGCTGGCGAACGTCACGAGCAGCAGCAGGACCACGGTCTCGGCCAGTTGTTCCAGGCTCCCGGTCGACGCGAGGGTCATCGAGACCGCCAGGGTCGCCACGATCGCCACCCACGGTGTGCGGCGTCGCGGCAGCACCCGGCCCAGTACCGGGGGCAGCAGGCCGTCGGTGGCCATTCCGTAGGCCAGCCGGCTCGCGAAGATCCCGGTGAGCAGTGCCGTGTTGGTGACCGCGACGAGCGCGACCAGCGAGAAGAGCCAGTCCGGGACGCCGACGTCGGCGATGCGCACGACCTCCAGCAGCGGCCCGCTCGAGCCCGCGAGCAGGTCGGGCGGAACGGTGAGGGTGACGACCAACCCGACCAGGATGTACAGCACACCCGCTACGAGCAGGCCGCCGATCAGTGCGCGCGGGAAACTGCGACGAATGTCCCGGGTCTCCTCGGCGAGGTTGGCCGAGGTCTCGAACCCGACGAACGAGTAGAACGCCAGCGCGGCGGCGGCGGCGACCGCGAGCGCGACGCCACCGGTGCCACCCGCGGGCAGCTCGCCCAGCCGCGCGGCATCGGCGTCACCGCGACCCACCACCACCGCGCCGAGGACGACGACCAGCACCAGGCCGGTCGCCTCGACCAGGGTCATCACGATGTTGGCGCGCATCGACTCGGTGATGCCACGGGCGTTGAGCAGCCCGATCGCGACGAGGAACGCCAGTGCCACGGGTACCGGGGGCAGGTCCACCAGTGCCGAGAGGTAGTCCCCGCCGAACGCGATCGCCAGCGCCGAGACGCTGGTGACGCCGGCCGCGAGCCCACAGAACCCGACAAGGAACGAAACCGGCTCGCTGCGGAACGCCCGATGGGCGAAGACGGCCGCCCCACCCGCGCGGGGGAAGCGCGTGACCAGCTCCACGTAGGACGCGGCCGTCAGCAGGGCCAGCCCGAGCGCTACGGCCAGCGCGATCCACAGCGCCCCACCCGCTTCCGCCGCGGCCTCCCCGACCAGCGTGTAGATCCCGGCGCCCAGCACGTCACCGATCACGAACAGAAGCAGCATCCGCCCGCTGACGGCGCGCCGCAGCGATGTGTCCGGTCGTGTGCCCGTGCCGGTGGAATCCTCATCCGAGATGGCCATGGAGCCCAATGCCCGTCTACCGCTCGGTTCACACGGTGGGCGGGGAGCGACCGTCGGAAGTCGAGTGGAGATGGTCCGGTCGGGTGCTCCCGACGCGCGCGGGCCCGGAAAGCTTGCGAGGTCGCCGCGGAGCCAGAAATATTGGGCTCTGCCATGGGCCTGCGCTCCGCCGGCCTCCATCCCGATCAAGATCGACCACCCCATGACACTGAACCCTTTCGCGGACGGTCGAGACGACGTCGAGACCGTCCTCCCGGGTCGCGTCGACAGCCGGGACCTGCTGCGCACGACCGTGCGCGAGGAGCGGGACGGCGTGTTCGTGGTCGTGCCGGTGGGCGAGGTCGACGCGGCCACCGCCGGGCCGTTCCGGGATGCGACCCTCGACGCCGTCCGGGTCGCGTCGCGACAGGTCCTGGTCGACCTGTCAGGCGTCACGTTCCTGGGCTCCGCGGCCCTCGCCGTCCTCATCGACGCCCACGACGCGGCCACCTCCAAGGGCGTGGCGTGTACGCCGGTCGCGGCCGGGCGCGCCGCGCGCCGGGTGCTGCAGCTCACCGGACTGGACTACGTACTGGGACTCGGTACGAGCGTCGACGAGGTGCTGCGCGAGCTGCGTTGATCGCTCAGCTGTCCCGGTCCCTCGGGCCGGTACGGCGTAGCTGCGCCCACATCGTCTTGCCGTCCGGGTGGTCCAGCCACGGCCACGAGTGCGAGGGTGAGAAGCACGAAGACGACGGCGCCCAACGTCGGGGCCAGCGCGATGCCCCGGGACTTGCGCGCCGGGTGACCTGCCACCAACCGCGCGCGGGGATCTGGGTGGGGCTCTCGGCCTTCGCACCGCTCGGATCGTTGTGTATGAGTACCTCTTCGATCGCGGACACCTGTCCCACAGGAGTAGCCGTTCCAGCGGTTCGCAACCGCGTCCGCGTGGCTCAGTCCCGGCGGGTTCCGTCCGGACGGGGCGCGGTGAGAAGCCGGTCGACTCCGCTGAGCGCGAGCATCCTGGCGACCGGTCCTCCGGGAGTGGTGACGACCCGCAACCGCCCGCCCGCGGCGGCCACGGCGTCGACGGCCTCGACCAGCAGCGCGACGCCGGCACTGGCCAGATAGGTCGTCGCAGTGAGGTCGACGGTCGCAGTGAGGTCGACGGTCGCAGTGAGGTCGACGGTCGCAGTGAGGTCGACGGTTCCTCCCAGGTCGGCGGTCGGGTCGTCCTCGGGGTTGTGGAACGCGGCCAGCAGCGACGGGCGGATCGCGGCGACCCCGGCGATGTCGAGGTCTCCGACCACCTCCACACGCGGCCTCCTGCGCGTGCCGGTGACCCGCATTCGCGTCCGGCCGGCCGACGGGGGTGCGGTAGGCCCGGCAGCGGGCTCGCGAGCAGGCGCCGCCGCGGCCGGGGGAAGGTCGAACCGGACCTCGGTGCCGTCGACGCCGTGGGTCACGCTCATGGCCGTGCCGATCTCGCGTATCAGCGCCAACCCGCGGCCGCGGTGGCCCTTGTCGGCGGGCTCGGTTCGCCACACGCCGTCGTCGCGCACAATGATCCGGAGGCGGCCGCCGGCCTCGCGGTCCAGCTCGACGTTCATGGTTCCGGTCGGGCGGTCCCGGTAGGCGTGCTCGATGGAGTTCGCGGCGGCCTCGCCGACCGAGAGCTGCAGGTCGTAGACCTCGTCGTCGCACAGGCCCGCGGCGTTCGCCCACGTCAGCACGGCGGCGCGCAGGCCCCGCAGCCGGGCCGGTTCGGCGGGCAGCTCCATCCGCAGCGATGCGGGCAGGAGCCTGGCCACGATCAGCGCCACGTCGTCGGACCCGGCGGGACAGCCCGAGCCGGGTGCGACGTCGTGGGCGAGCAACGCGTCGGCCAGAGCGTCGGGTGCGAGCCGGTGGGCGGCCCTGGCGGCGCCGGCGAGCCTGTCGAGACCGTCGTCGACGACCTCGCCACGGCGCTCGACGAGGCCGTCGGTGTAGAGCACGATGCTGTCGCCTGGTGTGATGCGCGCGTGTTCGAGGACGTACGGGGGCCGGCCGCGTACTCCCAGCACCGTGCCGGAGGCGCCGTCCAGGTACCGCGCTCCGTCCGGTCCGGTGACCAGCGGCGGCAGGTGCCCCGCGGAGGCCCAGGTGAGCTCACCCGCGGCGGGATCGAGCACGAGACACACGACGGTGCTGCCCGCCGCTCCGGCCACGCGCGCGGCGAACCGGTCGAGCCGGTCGAGTGCCTCCACCGGACCGTGTCCCTCCAACAGGTAGCCCGACAGCACACTGCGCAACTGGCCCATGACGGCCGCGGCCCGCGTCCCGTGCCCCACGACGTCGCCGACGACCACGGCGACGCGGTCGTCGTCCAGCGGCAGCACGTCGTACCAGTCGCCACCGGCCTGCGTGCCCTGCGCGCCGGGCAGGTACCGGGCGGCGAGCGCGAGCCGGTCGAGCTCGGGTAGCGCGGGTGGCAGCAGGCTGCGCTGGAGGGTGTCGGCGATCGCGCGGCGCTCGTCGTCGGTGGCGGCCCGTTCGAGTGCGGGCGCGGCCTGGGCCACCAGGGTCAGGATGAAGTCGCGTTCGTCGGACGGGAACTCCCTCGGCGTCGGGAAGCTCATGCCGATCGTGCCCACGACCCGCCCGGCCGAGATGAGCGGGATGGTCGCCGCGGCGTGCCGGTCCCCCTCGACGACGTGCGGCAGGAGCTCCGGCCACCCGGCCGCCCACGCGTCACGATCGCGGATCCAGATCGGCACCCCGGTGCGTGCGACCACCGCGAGCGGCACCGTGTCGTCCAGCCGGACGACCCCGTAGTCGGCCAGCAGCGCGTCGGTGTAGCCGGTGCCGAACACCATGCGGGTCCCGTGCTCGGGATCCACTGTGTACACGCTCATCGCCTCGGCGCCGAGGACGTCGCCGAGGCGCAGGACGAGGCGCTTCGCGACCTCGACGAGGGTCCCGGCCGACGCCAGCTCGGCGCTGACCTGCTGCATGTGGCGCTCGCGGCTCCGCCTGCGTTCGGTGGCCAGCATCTGTGCGATCCGCGTGGCGAGCTCGCCGGCGATCTCGTGGTCGGTGCGGTCGTGGTGGCGCGACCGGCCGAAGTCGGGGAAACCCAGCACGCCGATCAGCCGGTCGTCGATGACCAGCGGCGCCACGAGCACGCTGTGGGACCCCAGCGCCCGACGTTCGGCCGCGTCGTCGTCGTCGCGCGCGGAGGTCCGGTGCAACTCGTCGGTGACCGGGACGACGACCGGGCGTCCCGGTGCGAACAACGCGAGGAGCTCCGGCGTCGGACGGCTGGGAGCCAGCCGGAGCAACGCCCGCTCCATGTCGGGGTCGTCGTGCGCGACCGCGACCCTGCGCAACAACCCGTCCTGGCCGAGCAGGGAGATGATCGCCGCGTCCCCGAGATCGTTGACGGCCAGCCGCGCGAGCGCGTCGAGCTTCTGCTCGACCGAGCCCGCGTCGCCGATCAACAGACCCGCCCGGGACAGCAGGGCCGTCGCGTGCTCGGCCCGCTTCTGTTCGGTGACGTCGACCGCGAGGCCGTGGAGCCGGGCGGGCGCACCGTCGCTCCCCGGGACGACGTGCACCACCTGGTGCAGCCACACGACGCGCCCGTCGACGGCCACCGCCCGGCAGGTCATGTCGTGGTCGATGCCGGCCGCCGTCCGCCGGGCGGAGTAGGCCAGCACCTCCTCGCGGTCCTCGGGATGCATGACCCGTGCCCACAGATCGGGCTCCGCGACGAACTGCCGTGCCGGATACCCCAGCAGCTCCTCCGCCCGGTCGGAGACGAACGTGTGGCGCGTCCCGTCGCGGTCCGACTCGGCCTCCCACACGATCGCCGCGAGTCCGGCCACCATGGCCGTCATGCGGGCGGCCGCGGCGTCGGAGACCCGGCGGGCCGCCTGCTCGGCCGCGGCGGCGCGGCGCGCGAGTCCGGCATGGTGCTGATCGGTGAGGTCCACGGTCGTGCCGAGGAACCCGGTGGGAGTTCCGTCGGCGGCGCGCAGCTGCACCGCACGCGACGTCACGTGGTGGGTCTCACCTGCCGCGTCGACCAGCCGGTACTCGTGTTCCCAGAGATCACCGGCCCCGGCGGCGGCGTCCCAGCTCTCCCTGTGGCCCGCCCGGTCCTCGGGGTGGACGATCTCGTCCCGGTTGTGGCCCGTCAGACGTTCCGCCGCGTGGCCGCAGAGCTGCACGATCCGTTCGTTGACGAAGGTGACGGCGCCGTCGGCGTCGGTGATCCAGATGCCGACCGGCGCATGGGTGATCAGGCTGCGGTAGCGCTCCCGCTGCTCCTGCGCCTGCTGCGCCCGCCGTTCGTCGAGGTCGTGGCGCTCGGTGATGTCGACGCAGCTTCCCACCCATCCCGCGACGACGACGCCGTCCGCCCCCGCCCCGTGGGGGATCGGGACGGCGTGTTCGAGCAACCACCGGTAGCTGCCGTCGGCCCGCCTCATCCGGAACTCGGATTCCCAGCCGGTGGCGCCCGCGCGTGCCGTCGCCGTCCGCTGCAGGTGCCCCGGCAGGTCGTCGGGGTGGACCAGTGCCTGCCAGCCGACCCCGAGCTGCTCCGCCTCCGGTGCGCCGGTGAACATCCGCCACGCCGGGCTCAGGTGCCCGACCCGTCCCGCGGGGTCGCCCACCCAGCTCATCGCGGGGGCGTGGGCGGCGATCGTGGCCGACGGATCGTCACCGGTCACCGGCGCAGGCCCGTCGCCGGTGGGGAACGGAAGCGCCCGTTCCCCACCGGCGGTCACGGCGGGAAGTGTAGGGCTGCCGCCCATCGAGCCGCGCGCCGAGCAGCCGCCGCACGCCCGGGTCGGGTCGGGTCGTGAGCGCGCCCGTCAGGAGAGGTTGACGATCTCCCCGTCGGCGTCGAGATCGATGGCGTGGGCCGCGGGGTGGGCGCCGAGGCCCGGCATGGTGCGCATGTCACCGCAGATCGGGTAGACGAACCCGGCGCCCACCGAGGCCCGCACCTCCCGCACTGGCAGCCGCCAGCCGCTCGGCGCGCCCCGCAGGGTGGGGTCCGCCGAGAGCGACAGGTGCGTCTTCGCGATGCAGACGGGCAGCTCGCCGAACCCGTTGCGTTCGTGGGAGTCCAGCTGCCTGGCCGCGGACGCCGTGTAGTCGACGCCGTCGGCGCCGTACACCCTCGTGGCGATGATCTCGATCTTCTCGCGCAGGGACGCCGAGTCGGGGTAGAGGAACCGGAACTCGGAGGGCTCCTCCGCCGCCTCGGCCACGGCGTCGGCCAGGTCGACCGCGCCCGCACCGCCGTCGGCGAAGTGCGTGCACACCGCCGAGCGGGCGCCCGTCGACGCCGCGATCGCCGCGATCGCCGCATGCTCGGACGGGTGGTCACCGGGGAAGGCGTTGATCGCCACAACCGGGGACACGCCGTGCAGCTGGATGTTCTCGATCTGCTTGCGCAGGTTGGCGCCGCCCTCGTGCACCTCATCGGGGTTGTCCGCCAGCATCTCCTCGGGCAGGGGGCGTCCCGCGACGACCTCGTGCTTCCCGGAGTGCACCTTCAGCGCCCGCACCGTGGCCACCACGACGGCCGCGTCCGGCGTCAGGCCCGACGCCCGGCACTTGATGTTGAAGAACCGTTCGGCGCCCATGTCGGCGCCGAACCCGGCCTCGGTGATCAGGTACTCCCCGGTGTGGATGCCGATCAGGTCGGCGACCACCGAGGAGTTGCCGTGCGCGATGTTGCCGAACGGCCCCGCGTGCACCAGGACCGGCGTGTTCTCCAGGGTCTGCAGCAGGTTGGGTGCCATCGCGTCACGCATGATCACGGCCATCGCACCCGCCGCGCCGACGTCCTCGGCGGTGACGGGTTTGCCCTCGGGCGTGTAGCCGACGACGATGCGGCCCATCCGCTCGCGCATCTCCGGCACCGACCGCGCCAGGGCGAGGATCGCCATGACCTCGGAGGCCGCGGTGATGTCGAACCCGGTCTGGCGCGGGATGCCGTCCATCCGGGACCCGAGCCCGGTGACGATGTTGCGCAGGGCGCGGTCGTTGACGTCGAGGACCCGGCGCCAGGTGATGTCCTGGGGATCGAGCCTGGCCCCGTTTCCCTGGAACAGATGGTTGTCCAGGACCGCGGAGAGCAGGTTGTGCGCCGCTGTGACGGCATGGAAGTCGCCGGTGAGGTGCAGGTTGAGGGTCTCCATCGGCACGACCTGGGCGTGGCCACCGCCCGCCGCGCCGCCCTTGATCCCGAACGTCGGCCCCATCGACGGCTGACGGAGCGCCACCGTCGCCCGCCGCCCGGTGCGCCGCATCGCCTGCGCCAGCCCGACGGTGGTGGTGGTCTTGCCCTCGCCCAGCGGTGTCGGCGTGACCGCGGAGACCACCACGTACTTCGCGCGCGGCCGGTCGGCGAGCTCGTCGACCGCGGCCAGGTCGATCTTGGCCACGTCGCGGCCGTAGGGCACCAGGAGGTGCTCCGGGACTCCCATGCCGGCCGCGATCTCGGCCAGCGGCACGAGCGTCGCGGCCTTGGCGATCTGCAGGTCGTTCACGGCCGCATTCCTTCGTCGGGGTCGTGCGCGGGGATCCTCGCACCGGTCACGCTCACAGGCGGGCAGCGGAACGCGTCACAGACACCCGTGGCCGCCGCGGTGCTCTCGACACGCAGCTTCGCACGGGCGGCCGGGGCCGGCAGATGTGGCGGCCCCGGTGGGGGCCGACCGGGTGTCCTGCGGCGCCCACGACGTCGACGGCCCGCTCGCCGGTCCGCCTGCGGCGGGCGGGCCGTTACCGACGCTTCCAGGCGATGAAGCCGGCTGCCTCGGCGTCCTCGGTGCTGGAGAACCAGGCCTCCGCTCGTGTCCGGCTGTAGTACGGCGACGCCGGGGTGTGATAGAGCATCGAGCCCGCGTTGCCCTTGATCGTGAACGCCTCCGTGGGCGCCGAACCGTCCGGGGCCGGGAGCGCGGACCCGGGCCACGGCCCGGGCGCGACAGCGGGCACGCCGTGACCGGGTCCGCCGGCGCGGGCGGCGCCCGACCCCGCCCCGGTGGGCTCGGTCTGCTCGGGCTCGCGGGTGGCGGCGGGACGGGCGGGGTCGGGGCGGGCGCCGGGTCGGTCCGACCGGGCGGGGTCGGCCGCCGCCCCGCTGCGGTTGCCGTCGTTGTCGTTGTCACCGGAGCGTTCGGCCTTCGCGGGGAGCATGTCCGCCGCCCCCACCGTCCGGGCTGCCGGTCCGCCGGCCGGGGCCGCGGACCTCGATCCGATGGTTTCGGCGTCGAGCACGCTCAGGGCCGGGTCAACGGGCCGGAACCGCTCGGCCGCCGCGTCGTCACCGCGTGTCCGCTGCTCGGTCCCGTCGGCTCCGGCGGGGATGGGTTCGGCGTCGGAGCGGTCCGGACCGGCCGGCGGATCCGGGTCGGCGGCGGGACCGGACCAGGCACGCGCCCCGGCCGCGCCGGTCTCGGACGGACGGCGGGCCCGCAGCCGCGACAGCCGGCGTTGCTGCGGCAGCACCAGCAGCAGCCACGCCAGCAGGACACCGACGACGAAGGCGATCAGGTACCAGAGCGAGGTCTGGCCGTAGAGCCACGTCACGAGGAACGTCCTCCTGGAAGCAGGGGCGGGGGAGTCGGCGGCCGGTCAGGAGGAATCGGCTCCCCGCGCGGCGTCGAGGGCGTCGGCGCGTCGGCGCAGCGGCCGCGCCCAGAACAGCCAGCCTGCAAGCACCCCGAGGGCGAGTGCGACGACGATCCAGACCCAGATCTCGGCGAACAACCAGAGCACGACGGTCCTCCCGGACGGTGATCTCGGACAGCGATCTCGGACATGGTCAGACGACGGTGATCTCGACGCGGCGACCGGCGGCGAGCCCGGCCGGCCGATCGCCCTCGCCGAGCCCTCGAGCCTCTATCCGGTCGACCGGGACGCCCCCGGTGACGAGGAAGTCGCGTATGGCGACCGCGCGCTGGTCGGACAGCTGCTGCGCGGTGAGCACGCCACCGGCCGGGCCCGTGGCGACGAAGCCGTCGACCCGCAGCCGAACACCGGCGACCGGGCGGACCAGCTCCAGGATCTGCCCCACCGTGACGCCGCTCTGCGTGGTCAGCGCAGGGCTGTCCGGTTCGAAGGTGATGGGAGTGGCGGTGACCAACCCGTCGATCGCGGCCTGCAGCTGCTGGCGCGTGGTGTCGTCGAGCTCCGGGGTGGTGGCTGCCTCCGGGCCCGCGGCGGGTGGCGGGGCGACCGTGAGCTTGTCATCGATCGTCATACCCGGCAGCGCTGCGCCGGTGCCCTGCAGCGCGGCCTCCCTGGCCGCCTCGTCGGCCACCGTTCCGCGCAACGCGGCACCGTCGGTGCCGAAGTCGACCGCCAGCGGCCCACTCGCGGCGGCGAGGAGAGCGGCTGTCGCCCTGACGGAGGCCACGCCGACCCCGGGCGGGAGCACGACACCGGGCGCGACGGTGAGCTCGTCGACGACGGTCCGGCCGGTCTGCGCCGTCGCCCCGGTCCCGCTACGTGCCGCGTCGACCAGGCGGGCCCGTTCGTCCTGCGATCCGATCACACCGCTCAGGACGATGTCCTGCCCGCGCCGGACCAGGCCGAACGGCCGGACGGACGCGGCCCCCGCGCCGCGGGCGGCGGCCGCGACACGGATACCGGCGACGCCCTTCACCACGTCGACCGCGCGCTGGGCGTCGGCCCGCGCGACCCCGCCGATCGTCGCGTCGCGCCCGTCGAGCGCGAGCTCGGAGCTCGCGAACCCGGCCGCGGAGAGCGCGTCGCCTCCGGCCCGGGTCAGCTGGTCCTCGATCTGCGGTCGTGGCCACAACAGGGTCAGGCCGGCGAGCGCGGTGGGGACGAGGAGCGTGGCGGCGGCCAGCAGCAGCCAGGCCGGTCGGCGGGATCGATCCACCGCGCCGCCTGCGTCGTCACCCACGGTTTCGGCGACCACAGCTCTTCTCGCCTCGCATCCGGTGGAGTCGGTCGGATCTGGACCGAGGGACCGCGCCCCCCGACGCGGACGCCACCGCATCATGACTGTCGAACCGTGCCTACACAGATCACGAGGAGGTTTCGGTCGGGACACGACTTGTCTCAGAACGTCCAGGCTCGACCCTAGTCGACCGCACCCGAACGGCTGATCTTGGCGTGCACCGTCCGGTGGCCCGCCGTCCTCGGGCATGGCGCCGTCGGGCGTCGCGGGAAAGACTGCCCGGGCAGACTCCGCTCAGGGCAGACTCCGCTCAGGGCAGACTCCGCTCAGGGCAGACTCCGCTCAGGGCAGACTCCGCTCAGGGTCGTGACCACGAAAGAGGACCGGATGACCGGGAGCACCGCAGCCGTCGACGAGCGGGTGGCGATCGTGACGGGAGCCGCCCGCGGCATCGGCGCCGCCACCGCACTGCGGCTCGCGGCCGATGGGCTCGCGGTCGCCGCGCTCGATCTCGAGGAGACCGCGGCGAAGGGCACTGTCGAGGCGATCGTCGCCGCGGGTGGCCGAGCACTGGCGGTGGGCGCGGACGTGTCCGACGCCGACCAGGTCGAGGCGGCCGTCACCCGGGTCGCCGAGGAGCTCGGGGTGCCCACGGTGCTGGTCAACAACGCCGGGGTGACCCGCGACAACCTGCTGTTCAAGATGTCCGAGCTGGACTGGGACACGGTCATGGGCGTGCACCTGCGCGGGTCGTTCCTGATGGCGCGGGCGGTGCAGCGGCACATGGTGGAGGCGAAGTGGGGCCGGATCGTGAACCTCTCGAGCACCTCGGCCTTGGGCAACCGCGGGCAGGCCAACTACGCCACGGCGAAGGCGGGCCTGCAGGGCTTCACCAAGACGCTCGCGATCGAGCTGGGCCGCTTCGGCGTCACCGCCAACTGCGTCGCGCCGGGGTTCATCGTCAGCGACATGACCAGGGCGACGGCCGAGCGGATCGGGGAGGACTGGGACACCTACGTCGCGGCGCGCGCCGCTCAGATCCCGGTGGCCCGCGCGGGGCAGGTCGCCGACATCGCCCACACCGTTTCGTTCCTCGTCAGCGAGGGCGCCGGTTTCGTGTCCGGTCAGGTGATCTACGTAGCCGGGGGCCCGAAGGCCTGATAATGGGCGGCGTGCGCTTCATCTTCCGCCCCCCCGCCTCACACGCCGCCGGTTTGCTGTCACTGCCCTGGGACACCCCGCTCGAGGACTGGGTCGACGAGCATCTCCTCGAGGTCGTCCAGCGGGGCATCTCGCGCCACGTCGTGCGGTTCGTCGAGGTGGACGGGCTGGTCTATGCGCTCAAGGAGATCGACGAGCGGCTCGCCCGACGTGAGTACCGGCTGCTGGGCGAGCTCGAGGCGATGGGCATGCCGGCGGTGTCGGTGCTCGGGATCTGTGTCGAGCGCGGCCTCATCGACGGCACCGAGCTCGACGCCGTGCTCGTCACGAGGTTCCTCGACTACTCCTTGTCCTATCGCTACGTGTTCTCCCACGGTCACACCGCTCAACCGACCGACCAGCTGATCGACGCCATGGTGGAGCTGCTGGTCCGGTTGCACCTCGCCGGCCTGTTCTGGGGGGACTGTTCGCTGTCGAACACGCTGTTCCGGCCCGACGCCGGCAGCATCGGCGCCTACCTCGTGGACGCCGAGACCGCGGAGATGCACCCGACGTTGTCGGACGGGCAGCGGCGCTTCGACATCTCCTACGCCGCGGAACGGGTCGGCGGGGAGCTGTTCGACCTGCAGGCGGGAGGCCTGCTCCCCGCCGACGTCGATCCGGTGCAGATCGCCGAGGAGCTGCCGCAGCGCTACACCGCCCTGTGGGACGAGCTCACCCGCGAGGAGGCGTTCCAGCCCGACGAGCAGCGCTACCGGGTCGCGCAGCGCGTCGACCGGCTCAACGACCTGGGCTTCGACGTTGACGAGATCGAGCTGGTCACCACCGGCGAGGGCACCCTGATGCGTGTGCACACGCGCGTCGCGGAGACCGGCCGCCACCGCGAACAGCTGTTCGCGCTGACCGGCCTGCAGGTCACCGAGAACCAGGCCCGGCGGCTGCTCAACGACCTGGTCAGCTACCGCGCCCATCTGGAGCAGAAGGAGGACCGTCCGGTTCCGGAGACGGCGGCTGCGCACCGCTGGCGGTCCGAGGTGTTCGACCGGGTACTGGCGATGGTGCCGGTGGGGCTCGCGGACCGGCTCGAACCCGCCGAGGTGTTCCACGAGATCCTGGAGCACCGCTGGTTCCTGTCGGAGAAGGCCGGCAAGGACGTCGGCACCACCGCGGCCGCCACCTCCTACGTCGCCAGGATCCTGCCGAGCACGCCCAGCACGTTGACGGTGCTGCCCGAGTAGGTCAGGTGCTGGGGGTGAGGGTGATCGACCAGGCGGGAAGGGATTCGGCCCCGGAGGGGACCTCGATCGGGTCGCCGGTCGTGTTCACCACCAGCACGCCGTCCGGGGCGCGGAAGGCGACCAGCGGCATCGTCGGGGAACGACCGATCTCGACCTTGCCGTCGGCGAGGCGGGGCACCAGCCACTGCCACCCCTCGGTCAGCGGGGTGGGCCGGCCACCGTCGTCACCGGTGGCGTCGGTCCAGAGAGCCGCGTACTCCAGGCTGTGCCCCTGCGGCCCCCACAACAGCGCGGCCGAGGTTCCCGACTGCGCGTAGGCGGCGACGGCGGTGAGAGTGGCCGCGGCACTCGCCTTGCTCGTCGGTCCGCCCTGCACGTCGGTCGGGACGTCCGCGTAGAACTCGGCCCACCAGATCGGGAGTTCCGTGCGTTCCCGCAGCCACGTGGTGAGGTCGGCGAACTTCCGCGCCCCGACGTCGAGTGGTGTGGGTACCGTGCCCTGGCGCGTCGAGGTGGAGCCGTCGACCGCGATGAAGTCCGCGCCCACGTTGTTGTCGAGCCAGTAGTCCACGATGTCGAGCGCCCGCTGGTCGGCGACCCCCCAGTCGCCGCCGACGGCGGACGCGTCGGGCTGGCCGGGGTCGATGCTCGTCAGCACGGCGTAGGGCCCGCCGACGGCGACGTCGGGGCGCACGGCCTTCACCGCGTCGTAGACCCGGTTGTAGAGCTTGGTGTAGCCCTCGTAGTCCCAACGGTTGAGGCTGTCGCGGTAGAAGCCCTTGAGCTCGTTCCACACGAGGACGCGCTCGACCTGGGGGTACCGCCGCACGGCCTCCGCGGCGAGGTTCGCGAAGTCGTCGAAGAAGTCGCCCTCGGGCGCCTCCTCGAGGCGGGACCAATCGGTCTCGCCCGGCGTGCCGCCCTTCATCCAGTCGGGTGCGCAGCACAGCGTGAGCACGTTGCGCCCGCCGGTGTCCTTCGTGAGCTGCATGCGGCGGTCCAGGCTGGACCAGTCGTACTCACCGGGAGCGGGCTCGGGGTTCAACGTGCCGAAGCCCATGAGGTGGTGGTTCTGCCAGACGCCGCCGGGCTCGGAGAGGATGTCCACGCCGCGCTGCCGGGCGTCGGCGGGCTCGGTGGCGTCGAGACTGTACTGGGTGTGGGTCACACCCAGCTCCAGCGGGCCGGCCTGCCGCTGCCAGCCCCAGTCACCGTCGAGCTGCAGTGCGCGCCGTGTCTCCTCCGACAGCGGGGCCGTCCCGGCCGGCTCCGGCTCCGCCCCGCCACTGGAGCAGCCGACGACCGCGACGGCGAGCAGGGCCAGCACGGCGGCCAGCTCACGGAGAGCGATGCGACGGTGGCGTGTCATGACGACGACCGTGACAGACACTCGCTGTGCTCGTGCTGAGAGAGGTGGTGAGAGAGGTCCCCGGCGGCTCACACTCGAACCGCGATGAACTCCTCGCCCTCTTCGCTGCGCACCGCCACGGCGGCGACGTCCTCGGGCGCGACGATCGCCGACCCGTTCACGGTCGTGCCGTCGACCTGCCCCGTGGGCGAGACGAGCCAGCTCCCGGCCGGGCGCTCCGAGCCGTCGCGCCCGATCACGAACAGGGTGCACCGCCGGCCGGCAGGGATGCCCCGCACGGTGGCCGCGAGCCGCACCCAACCCGTGGCGGGCGTCACCGTGGCGGCCATCGCCACGGGGCCGTTGGTGCCCTCGAGGTTGAGCGTGCCCGCAGGCACGGTCACCGGTACGGGCGCAGGCGCGGCGATCTGGGCCTGCTCCGGTGCGATCACCCGGCCCACGACGGCACCGCCGCCGAGCAGGGCGACCGCGACGACGGCCGCCGCGGCGGCCGCACCGAACCGCCGGGTCTGCTGCGTGCGGTGCCGCGCGCCCTTCTCCGCCCGCACCTGGCGCAGCGTCCGGCGCAGCACCAGGTCACCGCCGGGCGTGCCGTCGAGATACATCTCGGGCGGCACCTCGTCCAGCATCGCGACCGTTCCGCGCAGCTCGGCCCATTCGTGGCGACAGGCGGCACAGGATCGGAGGTGCGCGTCGACGACCCTGGCCTGCGCGCCGTCGAGAAGGCCGAGGGCGTGAGCGCTGAGCTCGCCGAGATCGTGGGGATCCGGTCTGGTCACGGGTGGCCTCCTCTCTCCATCACCTGGCGTAGCGCCCGCAGCGCGTAGAACGAACGCGACTTGACCGTCCCGGTCGGGACGCCCAGAACCTGCGCCGCCCCGGCGAGGGTGCGGCCGTGCAGGTACAGCTCTTCGAGCACCACCCGATGATCCCCCGACAGGCCGTCCAGCGCCGCCCGTACGGTGACGGACGTGGCGACGAGCTCGGCATGGTCGCGGACCGAGGGCTGGAAGTCCGGATCCTCGTCGACCTCCGACGGCCGGGCCGACCTCGCCCGGAACCGGTCGATCACGAGGTTCCGCACCACCGTCAGCAACCAGCCCCTGGTGGAGCCCTTGCCGTTGGTCAGCACGTCAGGGTTGCGCCACGCACGGATCAGCGCCTCTTGGACGACGTCCTCGGCCGCGGCGCGGTCGCCGAGTAGTCGTGTCGCATAAGCCAACATGGCCCGCCCGTGTTCGGAGTAAACGGCGTGAACCAGCGCCTCGTCACGAACTTTCTCGTTACGATCACCAGTTCGGGTCACGGGCAGGAACCCTAAGGGAAGCCCGCCCACCGTCTACACGTCGGTGATGTGACGATGGTTCACGTGAACCATCGTCCTGCCCCACCCGTGTCTGTGGACATGACGAGACTCGCCCCGATGCTCACCCTCCTCGCCGTCGCGGCCACCGCCGGCGCTGTGCTGGTGACCACCGAGAACAGCGACCCGACTGCGGACACTGCCACCTCCCGGGCCGCTGTCCTGTCGCCGGACGGGTCGGAGGGCTCGGGAGCGGGCCCGTCCGTCGAGGTCCCCATCGCGGACCTCCCTGTCGCGGGTGAGAAGCCGAAAGGTGCGGAGAAGAGCGCGGACAAGGGCGCGGACCAGGGTGCCGACGAGGCCGGCGCCCCTGGCGCCGACACCCCCGCGGCCGGGCGGACGGAGATCTCCCTCGCCGACATCCCGCTGGTGGAGCCACCCGCCGCACCCGCGCCCGCCGAGTCGGACGCCCCCGACGCGGCGTCGGCCGCGGCGGACGCCGCATACGCGGGCCGCACCGACGACGGGGACCTGACGGTCGCGGTCGCGGTGATGGACGGCGCCGTCGTCGCCTACGTCTGCGACGGCGGGGCCATCGAGCTGTGGTTCGACGGCACCGTGGATGACGGCAGGCTGGCCGTGGATCCGAAGACGGGCGACGCGACGATGACCGGCTCGATCGCGAACGGCGCCGTCGAGGGCACCGTCGAGGTCGACGGGGTCGAGATGTCGTACTCGGCGGACCTGACCGAGGTCGCGGACGCGCTCCGTGCCGGACGGGACGACGTCGGTGACGTCGCTGATCGCGTCGGCCTGACGTGACCGACGACGCGACGGGTCCGATGAGGCGGGTTCCCCAGCCCGCCCGGTCCACCGCGCTGCTGCTCGCAGTGGCGGCGGGCACACTCGTCGCGGTCGGTCTCGGGGTCTACGGACGGTTGCACGAGCCGTCCTCCTACGCGCTCAACCCGGCGGGGCGCCGCGTTGGAGCGTCCCGGTGCTGGGCGGCGTGCTGTTCACCGCCCTGACCGCCCTGTGGCTCACCTCGTCCCTGTGGTTCTTCACCACCTCCGGTCTGACCTTCTGAAGGAGTTCCGTCGATGTCGATCAGCAGGCGCACCGTCCTGGCCGGGGCCTGCGGCACCTGCGCCGCCGCGGTCGCCGGTTGTGCCACCTACGGCGCCGGATCCACCCCCGCGGCGGACGGCGGCGCCGTCCCCACCTCGGCGTCGGCCGGGAGCAAGACCACGCCCGGGAACGACGCACAGCCCGGTGGCCTGGCCGTCACCTCGGACATCCCGGTCGGCGGCGGGATCATCCTCGCCGCCGAGAAGGTCGTGATCACCCAGCCGACCAGGGGCGACTTCAAGGCGTTCTCGAGCACGTGCACCCACCAGGGCTGCGCGGTCTCGACCGTCGAGGACGGTGAGATCGGGTGCGAGTGTCACGGCAGCACGTTCTCGGTGGAGGACGGGTCGCCCACCGGGGGCCCGGCGTCGGACCCGCTCGCCGAGATGGACATCACCGTGGACGGAGACACCATCTCCATGGCCTGAGCCGGCCCGGCTGTACACCCTGAGCCGGCCCGGCTGTACACCCTGAGCCGGCCCGGCTGTACACCCTGAGCCGGCCCGGCTGTACACCCTGAGCCGGCCCGGCTGTACACCCTGAGCCGGCCCGGCTGTACACCCTGAGCCGGCCCGGCTGTACACCCTGAGCCGGCCCGGCTGCGGGCCGTTCCGTCGCACCGGTACCCGCGACCGGGGCCACGGCTGCGGTACGGCGGTGTGCCTGCGCGGTCACTAGGATCCGGGGATGCCCGAGGCAGAGTCGTCGCCGGCCCCGCTCGTTCCCGCCCCGCACGTTCCCGCCCCGCTGGTTCTCGCAGGCGATTTCGACGCGTCGAGCCACGACGACTGGGTCGCGCTGGCCGACGAGGTCGGGGGAGTGGACAAGCTCTCGTCGACGACGCCCGACGGCATCCGGGTCCGGCCCCTCTACACCTCCGAGGACGCGCCCGCGGCGGCGTCCCGCGCGTGGCGGGCGGCCCCGAACGGCTGGGACGTCCGCCAGCGTCACGCCGAACCGGACCCCCGGGCGGCGCGGGAGGCGATCGCCGCCGACCTCGAGAACGGTGTGACCTCGATCTGGCTCGTCGTCGGCGACGGTGCCACCGCGGTCGCCGACATCCCGACCGTGCTCGCCGAGGTCCATCTCGATCTCGCCCCGGTGGTGCTCGACGCCGGTTCCGCCGGGCCGGAGGCCGCGCGGGCCTTCCTCTCCGCGGCCACCGACCGCGTACCGAACTCCGAGCTCCTCGGCACGCTCGGGCTGGACCCGATCGGCGTGCGCGCCCGGACGGGTGACGGCCCACCGGTGGATGCGGTCGTACCGCTCGCCCGGGAGGTGGCGGGGGAGTACCCGAAGCTGAGGGCGATCGTCGTCGACGCGCTGCCGGTGCACGTCGCCGGGGGGTCCGACGCCCAGGAGCTCGGGTTCTCACTGGCCGCGGGCGTCGCGTACCTGCGCGTGCTCACCGGAGCCGGGCTCGAGCCGGGAACCGCGGCGCGCCTGCTGGAGTTCCGCCTCGCCGCCACGGCGGAGCAGTTCCCGACGATCGCGAAGCTGCGGGCCGCCCGTCGCCTGTGGTCGCGGGTCGCTGCGGTGTGCGGCGCCCCCACCGTCGCGGTGCTGCACGCCGTCGGGTCGCCGGCGATGCTGACGCGGCGTGATCCGTACCTGAACCTGCTGCGTGGCACGCTGGCCGGGTTCGGTGCGGGGATCGGCGGCGCCGACGCCGTCACGGTCCCGCCGTTCGACGCGGCGCTCGGTGCGGCCGAGCCGTTCTCGCGGCGGATCGCCCGCAACACCCACGCGTTGCTCGTCGAGGAGTCCCACGTCGCGCGGGTGGCCGACCCGGCGGGCGGTTCGTGGTACGTCGAGTCGCTCACCGACGCGGTGGCCCGTGCCGCATGGGCGTTCTTCCAGGAGATCGAGGCCGCGGGTGGTGCGGTGGCCGCCCTGGACGCGGGGCTCGTCGCCGAGCGGGTCGCCGCGGTGGCGGCCCGCCGCGCGCGGGGCGTGGCGACCAGGCGGGTGCCGCTGACCGGCGTGAGCGAGTTCCCCGACGCGGCCGAGAAGCCCCTCCATCGCAGGCGGCTCGCGCGACCGCCGGGGGGCGGCCTCCCGGTCCACCGGCCGGCCGAGCCCTACGAAGCCCTGCGCGACCGCTCCGACGCCCACCTGGCCACGGTGGGAACGCGCCCCCGCGCGTTCCTGGCGACGCTGGGCCCGCTCGCGGCCTACGCCGTGCGGGCCGGGTTCACGCGGAACCTGTTGCAGGCCGGTGGCGTCGAGGCCGTCGACGGTGGTCCGACGGAGACCCCCGCGGACGTCGTCGCGGCGTTCGTCGCGGCGGGCACCCCGGTCGTGGTGCTCTGCTCCACCGACGCCCTCTACGCCGAGCGGGCCTCGGTCACGGTGGCGGCACTGCGGGACGCGGGTGCGGCCCACGTCCTGCTCGCCGGACCCCCGGTCGACGGCCCGGCCCCCGGCCTCGACGGCCACCTGTCCGCCGGCTGCGACGCGCTCGCCGTGCTCGACGCCGTGTACGCCGCCCTGGAGGTTGCCACGTGATACCCGACTTCACGCAGATCCCCTTCGACGGCGGCCCGGCCCCCAGCGGCGCCCCGGCCTTCGGCGCCCCGGCCCCGGCGGACGATCCGTTCGTCGCCGCGCCCGACTGGGAGTCGCCCGAGGGGATCCCCGTCCGGCCGCTCTACACCGCGGCCGACCTCGTCGACGTCGACTTCCTGCACACCTACCCCGGCCTCCCGCCCTACCTGCGCGGTCCTTACCCGACGATGTACGTGACCCAGCCCTGGACGGTGCGCCAGTACGCCGGGTTCTCCACGGCGCAGGAGTCGAACCTGTTCTACCGGCGCAACCTCGCGGCCGGCCAGAAGGGCCTGTCCATCGCCTTCGACCTGGCCACGCACCGGGGCTACGACTCCGACCACCCGCGTGTCGGCGGCGACGTCGGCATGGCGGGCGTGGCGATCGACTCGATCTTCGACATGCGCCAGCTCTTCGACGGCATCCCGCTCGACGAGATGTCGGTGTCGATGACCATGAACGGCGCCGTGCTGCCCGTACTGGCGCTCTACATCGTGGCCGCCGAGGAACAGGGTGTCGCACCCGAGCAGCTCACGGGAACCATCCAGAACGACATCCTCAAGGAGTTCATGGTCCGCAACACCTACATCTACCCGCCGACGCCGTCGATGCAGATCATCTCCGACATCTTCGCCTTCACGGCGCGGCGGATGCCGAAGTTCAACTCCATCTCCATCTCCGGCTACCACATCCAGGAGGCGGGGGCCACGGCCGACCTGGAGCTGGCGTACACTCTCGCCGACGGTGTCGAGTACCTCAGGGCCGGGATCGACGCGGGCATGGACGTGGACCGTTTCGCGCCTCGGCTGAGCTTCTTCTTCGGCACCGGCATGAACTTCTTCATGGAGGTCGCCAAGCTGCGGGCGGCGCGCCTGCTCTGGGCGAAGCTGGTCAACCAGTTCACACCGACGAACCCGAAGTCGCTGAGCCTGCGCACGCACTGCCAGACCTCGGGCTGGTCACTCACCGCGCAGGACGTCTACAACAACGTGATCCGCACCTGCATCGAGGCGATGGCCGCGACGCAGGGCCACACCCAGTCGCTGCACACCAACGCGCTGGACGAGGCGCTCGCCCTGCCCACCGACTTCTCCGCACGCATCGCGCGCAACACCCAGCTCCTGCTCCAGCAGGAGTCGGGCACCACCGGGGTGATCGACCCGTGGGGCGGCAGCTTCTACGTCGAGAAGCTCACACACGACCTCGCGCGCCGCGCCTTCGACCACATCGGTGAGGTCGAGCGGGCGGGCGGGATGGCGCAGGCGATCGACGCCGGCATCCCGAAGCTGCGCATCGAGGAGGCGGCGGCCCGCACGCAGGCCCGCATCGACTCCGGACGCCAGCCCGTGATCGGCGTCAACAAGTACGTCGCGACCTCCGACGAGGACCTCGACGTGCGGAAGGTGGACAATGCGGGTGTCCGGGCCGAGCAGTTGTCGAAGCTGCGCCGGCTCCGGTCGGAGCGCAACGCCCGGGACGTCGGCGCCGCGTTGGAGGCGTTGACGGGTGCCGCGGCCCTGATCGCCGAGGGATCGCCTCGCACGCAGGACCAGAACCTCCTGCACCTCGCGGTGGAAGCCGCCCGGGCGATGGCCACGGTCGGGGAGATCTCCGACGCGCTGGAGAAGGTGTTCGGGCGCCACGCGGGCCAGATCCGCATCATCTCCGGGGTGTACGCCCACGAGGCCGGGAGCAGCCCGGCGATGGACCGCGCCCGCGCGCTGGTCGAGTCGTTCGCGGCGGAGGAGGGGCGCCAGCCCCGCATCCTGGTGGCGAAGATGGGCCAGGACGGCCACGACCGCGGCCAGAAGGTGATCGCCACGGCGTTCGCCGACCTGGGCTTCGACGTCGACGTGGGCCCGCTGTTCCAGACCCCCGGCGAGGTGGCGCGCCAGGCGGTGGAGGCCGACGTGCACGTCGTCGGCGTCAACTCGCTCGCCGCCGGGCACCTGACCCTGGTGCCCGAGCTGCGCGAGGCGCTCACCGATCTGGGCCGAGGCGACATCATGGTCGTGGTCGGTGGCGTGATCCCCTCGGCCGACCACCCGGCGCTGCGCGAGGCGGGCGCGGCGGCGGTCTTCGGTCCGGGCACCGTGATCGCGGAGGCGGCGGTGGACCTGCTCGAGAAGCTCACGGCGAGCCTGCACCGTTGATGGCACCCACTACCCGCCCGGGAACGGCACCGGTGCCGTCGCGGCGTCGATCGCGCCGCCGGGCACGGGCGGTGACCGTTGGCTGAGGGGCGGCGGCCCACCGACGTCGCCGCCCTGGCGAAGGGCGTGGTCGAGGGGTCGCGTGCGGTGCTGGCGCGGGCGATCACGCTGGTCGAGTCGCACCGGCCCGACCACCGCCAGGCCGCGCAGGAGCTGCTCATGGAGCTGCTGCCCCGGGCGGGCGGAGCGCACCGGGTCGGGATCAGCGGGGCGCCCGGCGTTGGGAAGTCGACGTTCATCGAGGCGCTCGGCAGCCGGCTGACCGGGGCCGGGCACCGGGTGGCGGTGCTCGCCGTCGACCCGTCCTCCACCCGCACCCGCGGCTCGATCCTCGGCGACAAGACCCGCATGACGACGCTCGCGACGCACGACAACGCGTTCGTCCGCCCCTCGCCCAGCGCCGGCACGCTCGGCGGCGTGGCCCGGGCGACGCGCGAGACGATCGTGCTGATGGAGGCGGCAGGCTTCGACGTCGTGCTGGTGGAGACCGTGGGCGTCGGGCAGTCGGAGGTGGCGGTCGCGGCGATGGTCGACACGTTCCTGCTGCTCACGATCGCCCGCACCGGCGACTCCCTGCAGGGGATCAAGAAGGGCATCCTGGAGCTGGCCGACGTCGTCGCGGTGAACAAGGCCGACGGGTCGCACGAACGCGACGCCCGCAGCGCTGCTCGTGAGCTGGCCGGGGCGCTGCGCCTCATGACTCCCGTCAGCACGTCGTGGCGCCCACCCGTGCTCCCGTGCAGCGCGCGGACCGGTGCCGGGATGGGGGAGGTGTGGAAGGCGGTGCAACAACACCGCGCCGTCCTCGAGGAGCACGGGGAGCTGGGCACCCGACGCGCGACGCAGCAGGTCGACTGGATGTGGGCGATGGTCCGCGACCGGCTGATGGATCGCCTGTGTGGCGACCCCCGCGTCGGCGACGCCCTCCCGGGCCTGGAACGTGACGTCCGCAGCGGCGACCTGACCGCGACCCTGGCCGCGCAGACCATCCTCGACCTCCTGGGATGACGGGTCCCCGGACCGGATCCCCTGGACCGGATCCCCTGGACCGGATCCCCTGGACCGGATCCCCCGCACCGGATCCCCCGCACCGGGTCTCTCGCCGACGGCGCGCCTGCGCCACGGACGTCACCGCGCTCGCTAACGTGGCCGAAATGCTCGGGGTCAGTCATGCCACGTCCGGTGCGGCCCTCGGGCTCGCGGTCGCCGGATACGTGCCACGCCTGGCCGGGATCGAGCCGGTGCCGGCACGATCCTGACCTTCGCCGCCGTGTGCGCGGGTGCGGCGCTGCTCCCGGACCTCGACCACCCCTCCTCGACGGCGACGCGGCGGTTCTCGGCGGCGTCCTGGCTCGCCTCGCATGCGATCCGGCCGCTGTCGGCGCTGGTCTACGACCTGACGAAGGGCCGCCGCGACACCGGCCGGGGCACCCACCGCGGCCTCACCCACACCGCGGTCGGAGCGGTGCTCCTCGGGCTGGCGATCAACGTCGCCTCGGCCCGCTGGGGCACCCCGGTTCTGGTGGGAACGTTGTTCGTCTGCCTGGCGCTGGCGATCAAGGGCTTGGACGCCGTCGTGCCGGGCCCGCCCTCGCTGGTGATCGCGGCCGGGTTGACGTTCGCGGTGGAGCAGTACCTGCCCGGCGGGACGGCGGGCACGGCCGGCTGGCTGGGCACGGCCGTGGCACTGGGCATGACGGTGCACTCCGTCGGCGACGCCGTGACCGAGTCGGGCGCGCCGCTGCTGTGGCCGCTGCGGATCCGACAACGCAGCTGGTACCTGCCTTCCGGATCGTAGGTTCCCTGACCGCCGTCGTAGAACGACACGCGGTGGCGCGTGACACCGAAGCCGCCGATTCCGTCCAGCGCCTGGGAGCCGAGGATGGTGGTGCGCATCGTCTCGCGGTTGGACTGTTCAAGGTGGCGGTACGCGGCGCTCGCGGGCTGTACGACGAACTTGTCGACGAACTCGCGTCCTTAGCTGCAGCAGGTCGGGCTGCAGCAGGTCGGGCTGCAGCAGGTCGGGCTGCAGCAGGTCGGGCTGCAGCAGGTCGGGCTGCAGCAGGTCGGGCTGCGGGGTCGGGGTCGGGGTCGTCGGCCGGACCCACGGTCACCGGCATCTCCAGGTCCGGTCGTGGTTCCCGGTGCGCGGTGTTGTCGGGCAGCCGGGTCTGCTCGCCGACATCGCACCCACCGAACGGCTCGGGTTCGTGGCGCACCGTCGGCCGCCGGGTGGATTCCCACGGATCGACGGGCGGTGTCGGGACGCCGCGGGCGGCGGCGTTCGGGTCGAGGAGGGGGTCGTAGCCGGGGAGTTCCGGGGCGATCACCTGTCCACCGGTGCCGGCGTCGGGCTTCGGCGCTGCACTAGAGATCGAGCGCGGCACGCAGCATCGTGGCGAGCCGCCCGAGGGTGTCGGCGTCGAGGACGTCCACGCGCTCGGCGAGCCAACCGCGGTAGAAGCGGCTGATGTTGGAGGCGTCGGCCCAGCCGTGCACGGGAATGGGGACGGCGAGGATATCGGCGGGGTCCTCCGTGGTGATCGGGGCGCACAGCAACCAGGAGCGGGTGGACTGGTTGATCCCATCGTTGGAGACGATCACGACCAACGGTTGGCGGGGTGAACCTTGGGGACGGTAGGCCCAGATCTCACCCCGCAGCACGCATGTCCTCCTCGGCGGCGATCAGCTCGACCTCGTCGGCCAGGGCGCCGGCCAGGGCGTCGGCTGTACGGACGGGTCCGACTCCGAGCCGCACGGCCTCGCGGCGGGCAGCGCGCGAGATCCACGCCGACATCGACAGGCCGTCGCGGCGAGCGGACAGCTCGGCAAGTGCGTGCGTGGTCGCGTCGAGCGACACCGTGATCTTCTTGGCGGTCATACCGTCCATCATACCGGCGGTAGGCGCTAGCGGGCCGAAGTCCCGGCATGAACCCGCGGCGCCGTCGTGTGCCACGGCGAGCCCGACCTGGCGCACGTACCCCGCCTGCACCATCTCGGAGATCGCGTGTCCTCGATCGGCACGCCCGGGTCGAGGCGGGCGGGGCGGTAGACGTCGACGTGGTCGGTGCCGAGGCGGCGCAGCGTGGCGGCGAGGAAGTTGCGCACCGCCGCCGGACGGGCGTCGAAGCCGACCCAGCCACCGGCGGGTCGCGCAGCGCCCCGAACTTGACCGACAGCAGCACGTCCTCGCGCGGGCGCCCGGCCAGCGCGTCGCGGATCAGCATCTCGTTGTGCCCGGACCCGTAGAAGTCACCGGTGTCGAGAACGGTGACGCCCGCGTCGAGTGCGGCGTGGATGGTGGCGATGCTCTCGTCGCGGTCGGCCGGGCCGTAGAAGTCCGACCTGCCCTGCGGTGTTGGGGATGGCGTTCGCGATGGTCGATAGTGGCTGGGTGCGCGTCGAACTCCCCACCCGGCCGGTCATCGGGATCCTGCATCCCGGCGTGATGGGAGCCGCGGTGGGCTCGGCGCTGAAACCCGTCGCCGGTGCGGTGATCTGGGCCGCGGCCGGGCGGAGCATCACGACGTCCAAGCGCGCGGAGCTCGCGGACCTCGTCGGCGTGCCCGATCTCGCCGAGCTGGCACGCCGAGCGGACCTGATCATCTCGCTCTGCCCGCCGCGGGCTGCGCTCGACGTCGCCGAGCGGGTGGCCGCCGCCCTCGACGGCCGCCGGCAACGGCCGCTCTACCTCGACGCCAACACGGTGAGCCCGGCGACGGTGCGGGAGATCGGGGTCCTGCTGGGGGAGGGGGCCGTCGTCGACGGCGTGATCGTGGGGCCACCGGCGTGGGAACCCGGACGCACCGTGCTGTGGCTGGCCGGGGCGGGCGCGCCCGTGGTCGCCGGTCTGTTCGGCGGATCACCGTTCGAGGTCCGGGTCGTGGGCGCCGAGGTCGGCGCGGCCGCGCTCGCCGCAGGCCCGTAGCGCAACGCGCAGGTCAGCGCCGCGGCCGGCCGGCCGGGTCGCCCGGGTGCCCGGTTCCCCAGCCCCGGTTGGTGCTCCAGCCCGGACCGGGCGCCACGTCGTTCGTGGCGGTCGGGGTGGTGGTGGCCGAAGCGGTCCCGCCGACCGCCGTCATGGTGACGACCAGAGCGAACAGGACGACCCCGGACGGGCCGAACCGCTCGACCCGGATCTTCCCGACCGGCACCCCGGCCTCGACGAGCATGGCCGTGGCGGTGTCGGCGAAGCCGGCGGTGCCGCACACGTCCACGTCCTCCCCGCCGCGCACGAGCGGCACGAGGTCGTCGACGACGAGCCGCCCGACGGGGCGCCGGGAACCGGGGGGAGCCGAGCGCGTGTAGAGGACCGAGGTGTCCGGGCCCGGCAGCTCCTCGGCGTAGTAGAGGTCGGCGGGCGATCGCGCGGAGACGGCCAACCGCACCAGGTCGGGGTGCCCGTCGCGGCGGGCCTGACGCAGCATCGCCATCAGCGGCACCACCCCCGAGCCCCCGCCGACCAGCAGCGCCGGGGTGTCCCCGGACCAGGCGAAGAAGCCGCCGATCGGACCGCGCACCTCCAGGTCGTCACCGGGCACGACCACCTCGTGGAGGAACTCCGAGACCTCGCCCCCGTCGAACTTCTCGACGGTGAGCTCGATCTCGCCCGAGTCGTCGGGCGCCGAGGCCACCGAGTAGGACCGCGACGCCGTGTACCCGTCGGGGGCGGTGAGCCGCAGCACGAAGTGCTGGCCCGCGAGGTGGCGCCGCGGTTGCGGCAGCGCCAACCGGAACGTCCGGGCCCGTGGCGTCTCGTCCCGGACGGCGAGTACCCGCGCGGCCTGCCAGCGCAGCGTCCGGCGGTGTGTGGTGCTGCCGGGGGTGAGGGTCATCAGTCGCCCTGGAAGCGTTGCTCGGTCCACGGATCGCCCCGGTCGTGGTAGCCGTTGCGCTCCCAGAAGCCCGGCTCGTCGTGGTCGAGCAGGCGCAGCCCCGACACCCACTTCGCGCTCTTCCAGAAGTACAGGTGCGGCACGATCATCCGGGCCGGGCGGCCGTGCTCGGTGGTGAGCGGGCGACCGTCGGCGCCCCAGACGACCCAGGCCTTGCCGCCGGTGACGTCCGCGATCGGCAGGTTCGTCGTGTAACCGGTGTGCGCGACCGCGATGACGTGCGTGGCGCTCGGCAGCGGGCCCGCCGCCTCCAGCAGCGTGTCGACCGAGACAGTGGCCAGGGCGAGGAGGCGTTGGGGCGGCTGACTCACGACTCGACACGGCGCCCGTGCTCCCCGTCCGCGGCGACACCCCCCGTCGAACGGGGGCACCGACCCGCGGCAGGGAGTACCACCGGAGAAC
>Ga0209591_10000227_pt1 | contig 74168 bp, 58 predicted proteins | sample MAT01_FD_187207 | JGI IMG/M metagenome (GOLD analysis project Ga0209591, IMG submission 187207) | Freshwater microbial communities from Lake Fryxell liftoff mats and glacier meltwater in Antarctica - MAT-01 (SPAdes) (version 2) | ecosystem: Environmental > Aquatic > Freshwater > Ice > Liftoff...
AATGCGGCCGTGTAAACGTACCAGTTTTGACCACCGGTTCCCACTGTGGTAATGCATGTACCAGCACCAGAGGTACCGTTATCATTGGCACCAACAGTGTTGCCGATAACTAATGTAGTAGCATTAGTAATTGCAACAGCACTTGCACAGTTGTAAGACTGCGCCATCAACATGGAGCCACAACAGACTGCAAAAGCAATCAAGGCTGCCGAAGTGATCTTCGTAAACGTTTTCATCATTTGTTTTGGTTTTGGTTAATACACTAAAAATTTAAAATATCGAGCGGGTTTCCCCTATATATGAAGCCATCAAAATGGCACATATTCAATTAAACTCCCTCAAAAACAAAAAAACCTAGAAACGCAGATAAAACTGCATATCTAGGTAAGATATCATTGAAGTGAGTAATTACAACAACACATTGGCAATACGTACGAATCAGTTAGTTTGTGGCCTAAGGTTCGGCCTTCCTATAACACCTAAATTCAAAATCCTTGCTAAAGTAGGACTTCTTTTCATTCGATCGCAAAAAAATCAAAAAAAAATTCAATTATCCCAAAATAAAATCACTATCTATTATATATATATGTGTGAACAACAGATTTTCTAGTCGATCTATAAATTGTTCATTTTTAACAAGTTAATCCCACATTGATTGGTGCCAACTTTTTTCAAAACTCGTTCTCCAGCCGTTATTGAACTCTTCTACGCTGGAAACCAGGTTGTTGAAAACAATTGTACCTCCGTCAATAATGCCTGATTTTCGGAGAGCCCAGAACTCATGCATCTTCTTTATCCTAATCTCACCTCCTTCTTCATATTGTGCAAGCATCCGATTGAAAAAGTCCAAATTCATTTCCCCACCCAGCCTTTTTACAAATCGAACGGAATCATCTATTGAACATCCACTCGCCAGAGTTTGCGTTTCATCTGCTGCAATCACTAAAAATAGATTGTGAAAAACCTTACTGCAAGCTGCCATCGATTTTCCATGCGCCGACCACCTATCAATGAATTCAGATGCATGATCTTGAATCCTTGCAACTTCTTCATTAGATAAAAATCGATCTGCAGCATACACCCAAACCCTCGCCTTGTCTGGCATTTCTTCCCACTTCATGAAACTAACCATATTTATATTCTTATCAAATTACACTTATTTCTATTGGCCAAATTTCTTTGATGTCTCGTTAGAAAAACCAAAATCTATCGGCGTTTTACAACATATCTTTTTCATTTCACATCTAAAGAAAAACATTAAATACGATGCCTCTCACCAACCCACAACAATCAACACTCAATAAGCAGCAAAGTTCCGAAATATTGTTATTCGTGCCGCCCTTAAACCCAGAACAGGTTTTTTCAGGCCCCCTATAGAAAGCAGATTTTTAGCTTAGGTTTGCAGCCTACCCCGAAGATCATACAATGGCGGACATAAAAACAAGTTTTCTCGACGCGGACGACCTGAGACCAATATTCAAATTCGTTGGTAAGAATTGGTACCTACTATTCATTTTCCCTGCCATAGCTTTTTTTATTGCTTGGTTTTACACTCATGGACTGCCAGATGTATATGCCGCAAAATCAGAAATTCTGCTTAAATCTTCGGATACTTACGACTATCAAAATCAAATTTATTCGAATCTAGGGTCTTATTCGCTTGTGCAGGACGTTACAAATCAACGTCGTGTTATCCAGTCCTATGATCTGATTTCAAAAACACTAAAGAAGCTTGATTATACTCAAACATATTATCTTGTAGGTCGTGTAAAAACAATGCAAGTAGACGGGTTTCAGGCGTTAGATATTCATTGTGATTATCGGAGAATAAATGATGCAAGGTTGTTCAATTCACCTTTCAACATTAAGGTAAATGACATGGATAGCTACACCTTGTCTTACGATATTGATGAAACGAGAAGATCTACAACGTACGCTTTTGGCGATACAATTGATGATACAAATTTCAGCTTGTGCGTACATAAAACAAAGTCCTTTACCGAAGATGCACTTTCAAGTATAAAAGGGCTCGACTATCAATTTCAAGTGCATCATCCTGACTTTTTGGTGAATAAATACAAAACCAATCTGATCATTGACAACGTCGAAAACACTAGCATTCTCGCCATTACTGCACGAAATGAACTATACTTCAGGGCAAAACAATTTTTGGATACCCTTTCAAAAGTTTACATCGACTATACCCTAGAAAATCAGATTCTGGTAAACGAAAATACAGAGATATACATTGACAAGCAGCTCGAAGAAATCATTCTGATCATGGACTCTTTGGAAAGATCCATGGAGATATTCAAAGACAGTAGAAAAATACTTGATCTATCAAAGGAACAGGATGCCGCCTTCGAAGCACTTAAGACGGCAGATGTAGAAAAAAGCAGATTACAACTCAAACAAAATGCGCTGGAGTCGTTGGAAGAATATCTTTATGTAGAGAGACAGCAGGCGACCATTCCACCAATGAACTATCTCGAAGAAGATGACATGACTCTTCGCGAGCAAGTGAATGAACTATTTCGATTGAAGTTGCAACGCTCCACAATGGCAATTGATCTGAAGGACGATAACAATCAAATGCGGAAAATAGACTCAACGATTTCAACAGTAAAAAATAGTATATACAAGTACACGAGGGATACAAAAAATGCAATTATTAGTCGTATCGGCGACATCAATAAACAAATCGTTGGACTGGAATACAAACTCAGTGGAATTCCAAAATCGGAACGTGATTTGATGAGCATTGAACGTAGGTTGAATGTGAACGAAGAACTATACACATTCTTACTTGAAAAGAAAGCGAACACTGTCATTGCTCGAGCAGCCATTATTCCACAAACAAGTGTAATCGAATCGGCACGAGGGATGGGTATTGTAGGGCCCAATAAGAAAAAATCTATTTATCTCGCCATGTCAGTCGGTATCCTATTGGCTATTATGATTGGCTTTGTGAGACTTGTTTTCTTTGAACGAATTGAAAACACACGCGAACTAAAAAAACTTACAAAAATCCCGGTTCTTGGTGGCATTCCAAATTACGCAGAAGTAGATATAGATCCAATCGTAATCAATGCTGCCCCTAGATCCAATGTGTCGGAATCATTTAGATCGGTGCGAACTAATTTGCAATATTTACTGCAAGACGATGGTCCAAAAATTATTCTTTTAACATCGCTGCATCCCGGGGAAGGAAAAACATTTTCCTCATCAAATCTCGCTGCAGTATTCGCAAAAGCAGGAAAAAAGGTTGTTCTTCTCGATTTTGATATGCACAAACCCAAAGTGCACAAGACATTCAATATCGAAAATATTTCAGGTATTTCCAGTTACCTTATTGGCCGGTCCGACTATCGTGATTCCATCATTACATCGCAGGTTGAAAATTTGGACATCATTACAGCAGGTCCCATTCCGCCAAATGCCTCTGAACTTGTAATGAGCAAAAGAGTAGAATTGCTTTTCGAGGCTCTCAAAAAAGAATATGACCTTATTGTTGTAGATACTCCGCCTCTGATGCTTATCAGCGACTCACTTGTATTGCTGAATAAAGTGGATACAGGCATATTCGTTATGAACACCGAAAAAGCAACTAAATCGGGTGTGAGATATTTGGAAGAAGTGTTAAGTCAAAACCGACTTTCGAATCACTGCATACTGCTAAACAACTTGAAGCAGAAGAGATGGAAATACTACTACGGTAAGTACGCATACAGATATGGTTATGGATATGGATACGGTTACGGTTATGGATATGGATACGGCTCCGGATATACTTATGGAGGAGGATACCTCGACGATGAAAAGAAAAAATCTAAGAAGAGATCTAACGGGGATAAGAACGGCAAAAACGCTATTTGATTCCATTTTTTACAGGCATCTAATCATATGATATCAGTCATTATTACTACATTCAATTATGCTCAATATGTAGAACGAGCCATCAGAAGTGCTGTGGAACAATCGGTACCCCGAGATTCATTCGAAATAATTGTTGTAGATGACGCAAGCACAGACAGAACAAAAGAAGTGCTCGCGGAATACCACGCTGAGGCGCGCATTTATCACCTTGAAAAAAATGTAGGATTAGCGGCAGCGCGCAACTACGGTATTCACAAAGCAAAAGGTCAATTCATCATCTTTCTTGATGCAGACGATTATTTTCACAGAGATCTACTGAAGGTTCAGAAACTTTTTTTAGAGGAAAATAATTCACTAGATGCTGTCTCTACTAATTATTGGCTTGTAGATGAAAGAGGGAATCATATAGAGCATGTGAATGCATCAGAAAATCCCATTGCATGCGGTATCATGTTTCGCAAAGACTTCTTGTTTAATATAGGATTATACGACGAAGGATTTAGAGCCAGAGAAGAAGAAGATCTTCGAATTAGGTGGGCAGAGAGATATAATGTATACAACCTGATAGTGCCGCTATACAGATATAGAATGCACGAGAACAACCTTACCAAAAATGAAGTTGCGATGTCGAAATATGAGGAACAACTTAAACTCAAACACAAGTAATACCGTTTGGATTTATGGAATAGTCCAATACCGTTTCACTCTATTGAACTAAATATAAATCACAACGGCATTTACCACTGTTAACGTATAAAATATTTTGGTCCATTTATTACATAACATTAATATAAGATGAATAGGGTTTTTTTGCGCGAACTGGTGCATGCGGATATTACGGATATGTACCTCTCGTGGTTTCGCAATAATGATGTTACAAGTTTTTTAGAAGTAGATGGAAAATCGCTTACACAACAAATGGTTTGCGAGTACATAGACGAAGGACGAACATCTAACTCTTACTTCATGTACGCCATTTGCCTAGAAGAAGACAAACGTCACATTGGCAATTTGAAAGTTGGACCGATCAACTACAAGCATCGTGTGGCCGATTTGGTATGTGTTATAGGAGATCGCTCAGAATGGGGAAAAGGACTCGCAACAGATGCCATTGCTCAAGGAAATCAACTAGCCTTTGAAAAATATGAGATACGAAAACTGCATGGTCAAATTTATGCAGACAATATTGGAAGTGTAAAAGCATACTGCAAAGCCGGATGGATTGTTGAAGGAGTAATAGAAGGCAGGTACTTGACAGAAACAGGCAGTATGGATCAGATTCTGGTGAGTTGTAATAATCCAAAATATTTGCATGCCGAGCAGAACAACTACAACCTTGAAAAGCTAGCAGAATGGATCGCTTTTAGAAAACAATTTACAAATCCAGCACCTTGACCGTTCTTATCATACAAGCGCGAATGGGTAGCAGCCGACTACCTGGCAAAGTATTGATGAATGTGAATGGAAAGAGCATTATAGAAAATCTGCTGGATCGATTAAAACCTGCGACAGGTATAGACAAAGTGATAGTGGCAACTACTTATCTTCCAGAAGACGATGCCATCGAATTTTTTTGTGTGGAAAAAGGTGTCGAATGTTTTCGCGGAAGTGATTGGGACGTATTGGATCGTTTCTATCAAGCCACAATCTCCCTTGAAGAAAAACCTACTGATGTTATTCGTATCTGCTGTGATAATCCGATGCATCATTACAAAACCCTGCAGACTGTATTGGACGCATATCAAAAAAGTGGTTCAGACTATTTGTCAAACTCAAATCACGAACCACAATTTTTGGAAGATGGATTTGATGTTGAGATTTTCAAAATGAGTGCCCTCGAAGAAGCCTGGAATAAAGCAGCGCTTTTGAGCGAAAGAGAACATGTGACGCCCTTTATCAAAAATAGTGGGCTATTCAATTGCGAGTGGATCCGAACCAACGAAAAGTATCACTACAAGCTATCCGTAGATACGCTGGAAGATCTTCGATTAGCCCAAGCCATTTTTGATTCATTTGATAATGACATTGAATTCGGGATGAATGAAGTGGCAGCATTACTAGAGTCGAAGCCAGAGCTTTTAGCGATAAACAAGGGAAGCATTATCAATTCAGGCTATGCCAAGTCGCTTCGTGAGGACAAGAAAATTAAATAATCCAAAATCCGCATTGGGATTCGCTATGAATTGCTAATACCGTTTGTCCCGCATTGCGCATTGGAAGCATCTTGAGGTAAATGCGCTGCGGGATTCTCGAATCTACACGATGGAACAAAGTAATAGTTCGAGCTATGAATTCCGATATCTACATCGCGCGATTCGCGTTTATGTATCCTTTACAGTCCAATTTCCTTTTACTCCATTGGTCTATAACAGCTTCTCTCGCGGGATTTACCACTTCATAGCGAACCCCAACGCGGATTCTGGGATAAATCCAAACGGTGTAAGTCCCCTTTCCTTTTTTCAACTCACCATTTTCACAAGAGTCACTGGACTAAAAAAATAGGTTTGACCCGTTGAAACTTCTTTGCAAATCCACCTTGTCCTTCTTTTGGTTTCTTTGACGAACTTTCGTTTATCACGATACATAAAAAGCGCTCCTACTGGCAAATCATCGAGGAGCAATTCGCCATCCTCTTTTTTGTCGTAGCGCGACAAAACTTTCGATAAGTTGATATCCGAACACGTGGCGGCCGCAGGATTCAACATATATCTCTTCAGAGCATCTGTAATATCGGCCGGAAAAATACCTGATTCCAAATAAGGTCTGAGCAATTTCACAAAATCTGATTTCCATTCCTTTCCATGCGGCTTCACAGAACTGGCGTGGGTATTGAATGTGATCAGATGAGCCATCTCATGCAGAAGTGTGATGAGAAACGCATATCGATTGCGGTCGCCATTTACTGTGAGCGTATGACGATCGCGTCCGGGTCGAAAATCGCCATGAACTGTACTTCTGGGAGGGGTAATTACGAGGTGATGAGGGTACTGACGGAGCAGGGAGCAAGTCATCTCCAATGCTGCCTCTGGTATAAAAGGGAGCAGACCTGCCTCAAGGTTTGTACTGTTCTTCATTCACTTTTTCATCGTAGGTCTCAAACAATCCTGAATTTGTGCCAACTTCAACTGAAATGTTATCCTTCCATGTTGGGCAGGTATTACACCTATTCTTTTTTCGAAACAGGCTGCATGAACTTAAGAGGACAACCAAAGCGATACAGGCCGCGGATTTCAAGAGAAGCGATCTACCATTCATTCGTTACACATTCTGATTTCAAAAATACAGCTTTTATCTATGTCGGCATAAATGGACCGAAAGCCTCCTTCAACCCAGAATCCGCATTGGAAATCTATTGCAGCGCTACCCTCCCTTGATGACAAGCACTTTCTCTATTTTTATTCTTGATGTATGAATATACACCATCAAATAAAAATCTGGCGGGAGCACTTGCTATCTGTGGGGTCTAGCACTTCATAGCGAATCCCAATGCGGATTCTGGGTTAATGCGCTGTGGGATTCTCGAATCTACACGATAGAACAAAGTAATAGTTCGACCTATGAATTCCGATATCTCCATCGCGTGATTCGGGTTTATGTATCTGTAATAGTCCAATTCCGTTTCACTCCATAGGCCTATAACAGCTACTCTCACGGCATTTATTACTTCATGCTTATAAAATAGTTTGGACTATGTAATAAGCAGAATTGGTATAATTTGTCCACTCCAATGAGCTAAAACGGGATAAAAATCTTGCGAGATCTCCGTTCCTTTTTGCCTTTTAGTGTTTCACGACAATTCCAACTGCAAAATCTCGGATACAGAAACAGAATACGCCAGATAAAATTGTTCAACCCATCGTTGTGATGAACTTCCAACAAATACCTTCAATTTCGGCTAAGTTTTCCCTTTAAGTTTGCGGATCAAGTGAAAAAGATCTATTCACATATCGGCAAGTACATGCTCCTGATGCAGCAGGTGTGTAGCAAACCTGAAAGGTTGGCTATTTACCGCATAAGAATTGTACAAGAAATTGACAAAATTGGCGTTCAAAGCGTCGGAATCGTAGCGCTTCTTTCGGCATTTATGGGAGCTGTAATTACGCTACAAACTGCTGCAAACATTGACAGTGCCTGGGTTCCCAGGTGGACCATCGGCTACACTACCCGTCAATCGCTCATTTTGGAGTTTTCAAGTACCATTATGAGTCTTATTCTCTCCGGAAAAGTGGGTAGCAATATTGCTTCTGAGATTGGAACAATGCGCATCACGGAGCAAATTGACGCCTTGGATATCATGGGTGTAAACTCAGCCAGTTATCTCATTCTGCCAAAAATTATTGCAGCCATGTTGATTTTCCCGTTTCTCGTGGTTATTTCAATGTTTTTGGGAATCGCTGCAGGAGCGCTTATAGGTCCGGGAAGCGGAGTCATTTCGCTTACAGATTACATATCGGGTATTCAGATTTATTTCGAACCATTTCAGGTTACATATACACTTATTAAATCTGTTGTTTTTGCCTACATCATTACAAGTGTTTCCGGATATCATGGATATTATACCAAAGGTGGTGCCCTTCAAGTAGGAGAGAGTAATACGAGAGCCGTTGTTTATAGCATCATTTTAATCATGATTTCGAATTACATCATTACTCAATTGCTGCTGCTTTGATAGAAGTAAAAAACATATCAAAGAGTTTTGATGGCAAAATGGTTTTGCAAGATATTCAAACGTCTTTCGAAAAAGGGAAAGTCAATTTTATCATAGGAATAAGTGGTTCGGGTAAATCGGTTCTCACCAAATGTGTTGTCGGTTTAATGGAAGTGAATAAAGGAGAGATCGAATTTGATGGCAGGAATTTCACCATAATGAACCATAGACAACGCAAAGAAATTCGCCAAGATATCGGTATGCTCTTTCAGGGATCGGCGTTGTTCGACTCACTTACTGTGGAGCAAAATGTGATGTTCCCACTTGAAATGTTTGCCACCATGTCGAAAGCAGAAATGCGCAAACGTGCGGATTGGTGCTTAGAGAGAGTAAATCTCGTAGGGAAAAACAATCTCTTTCCAAGTGAAATATCTGGAGGAATGCAAAAAAGAACAGGGATCGCAAGGGCTATAGCTATGAATCCGAAATATCTCTTTTGCGATGAACCGAATAGTGGTCTAGACCCACAGACAGCCATTATAATAGATAACTTAATTCGGGAGATCACATACGACCTCGGTTGTACTACGGTAGTAGTTTCTCACGACATGAACTCTGTAATGGAAATTGGCGACAGCATTAATTTCATCCATGCAGGACAGCTTTGGTGGAAAGGAGATCGAAGAGAAATTCTTTTTACCGAAAATAAAGAACTCAACGATTTCGTTTTTGCTTCGGAGTTTATGAAAGAAATAAGAGAGATCATGCAAAAGGAAAGCAAGAGATAATTCTGCTACGCCGGATCGACATCCAAAACACATCTTACTGCGTGGAACTTTGGCTGAGAAAAAAATCTCCGTGTAAAATGCCATATCTGCTCCTTTTGCTCGATGGCTGCAGGTTTCTTCTCCAGTTTAATTAAAAATTGGCGCAGATAGTAATTGTTGATTCTGGGCACATACGGAACCTCTGGGCCAAGGACATGTATACCTTCAATTCCATTCAAACCCCTGGCCAAAAATTCTGCCGCTTCAGCAACTACTGCGTCATTTTTATGCTTTAGAATGATTCGAATGAGTCTGACGAAAGGTGGATACCCAAATTTTTTGCGCTCTGATAATTCTTGTTTGTAAAATCCTAGGTAATCGTGATTGACAACATGCTTTAAGAGCCAGTGATCAGGATTGAATGTTTGCACCACTACCTTTCCCCTTCTGCCTTTTCTGCCCGCTCTTCCTGCTACTTGTGACATCAGTTGATAGGCTGTTTCGAGTGATCTGAAATCCGGATAGTTCATCATTTTATCTGCTGATAGAATACCCACCAATCCGACGTTATCAAAGTCCAAGCCTTTTGTAATCATTCTTGTCCCCACTAAAACTTTGGTCTCGCCTGTTTCAAACTCCGCAATTATTTTTTGATAGTTGAGACGGCTTCTTGCGGTATCGATATCCATTCTTTCCACAGTCAAATCAGGAAACAACTCTTCGATATCCTCTTCAACCTTTTCTGTTCCGAAGCCAATCATTCGCAAATCTGTACTTCCACATAAATGACATTCTTCGGGCGGCTTTTCGCTGTATCCACAATAATGACATTTGAGCTGGTGAATGTGTTTGTGATAGGTAAGACTCACATCACAGCGGGCGCATCCGGGGATCCACGAACATACCTGACATTTCCACAGAGGACTGTATCCGCGTCTGTTCTGAAACAAAATAACTTGCGATCCAGCGTCAATTATTTCGTGCATATTGTCCAATAAATACTTCGAGAAATGACCATTCATTGTTTTATTTCTCAACTCTTCACGAACATCACATAACTCTACTGCAGGCAATTCCATTCCACCAAAACGAGACTGCATTGTGACTAATCCAAAGCGATCTGTTTCGGCATTCCAATAAGTTTCGATAGAAGGAGTAGCAGAACCCATTAGCACTTTGGCTTTGTGAATTTTTGCGAGCACCACCGACATGTCGCGGGCATTGTAACGAGGCGCAGGATCAACTTGCTTAAAACTGCTTTCATGTTCTTCATCCACAATCACAAGACCGAGGTTGTTGAAAGGCAAAAAAATGGCCGAACGGGCACCTAATACTATGTCGTGGTCGCCTGGTTTGTGCTGAAGTACTTTTCGCCATACTTCTGTACGTTCATTGTTGGAATATCCGCTGTGGTAGACCCCTACCCTTTCGCCAAAGTACTTTCTCAGTCTCTCTATTAATTGTATTGTAAGGGCAATTTCCGGAAGCAAAAACAAAACTTGCTTACCTTCATTTATCGTCTCTCGTATCAAATGTGCATATAGCTCTGTTTTGCCACTCGATGTAACTCCATGTAACAAAACAGTGTCTTTACTTTTCCATTGTTCTTGAATTTCTCTGAGTGCTTCGCTCTGCCCTTCAGACAAGGGGCTGAGGACTTCTACGTCTATCCTCGATTTGTTGAGACGGCCGGTTTCTACTTCTCGCAATTCGAGAACTCCTTTTTCGACCAACGAAGTGAGAACTGCATTTTGAATACCATTTTCCTTTGTGAGTTTATTTTTCGGAACCCATGCAGAAGCTTTGCCATCCCAATCGGCCAATCTCAAATAAGCTAGCAATGCATCGCTCTGCTTCACTGCTCCTCGCTTTTCCATGTCGGCGAAAAGTTCATTCAAGTCTTCATCCGACTCGTATTTTCCCGAAAGGGATAGAAACTGAGTTTTTTTCGGTTTAAATTTCTCCTTCAGTTCTTCTTCGCTGGTAACGGCTCCCTTTTCCACCAAATCATTTACAATACCTTGAACATTTTTCTGATCGAGTAAAATTGAAATGTCTCGAATACTCATAGACTTGGCGGTTCGCAATGCCACCAACACGATCCATTCTTTGTCGGACCATTTATATAGATCCTCATCAAAGTCGGGAATGACACTAATCATTGTTTCGCTCGACAACTTTAAAGCTGCGGGCAGAGCCGCGGCCATCACTTCGCCAAGTGTGCAGCAGTAGTATTCAGCCATCCACTCCCACAATCGTATCTGATTAGGATTACATATGGGTTCTTCATCTAGTAACGATTCTATTATTCGGACATCATAAGCGGTGGGTGCCATACTATGCACTCTATAAATAACGCCGGTAATCAGTTTGCTTTTGCCCAAAGAAACCACAACACGTTTTCCTACTTCCACTTGATCCTGAAGTTCGGAAGGTACTCCGTAGGTAAGCGGCGTAGGAACGGCAATGGGCAATATGACATCTAGAAAAACCTGACCGGACATTTGATTCCTAAATAACTATCGTTTGACATAAGTACACACCGAAAACAAAAACGTCCCGAAATATCGGGACGTTTTGAGGAGGAATTATCCGTTCTTTCGTTCGAGGACTTCATCAATCATCCCGTATTCTTTGGCTTCTTGAGCAATCATCCAGTAATCGCGATCGCTGTCGCCCCAAACTTTTTCATAAGTCTGACCGCTATGCACCGCGATAATGTCATAAAGTTCTTTCTTCAGTTTCTGAATTTCTCTGGCTGTGATTTCTATGTCAGAAGCCTGACCACGCGCTCCACCCAAAGGTTGGTGGATCATTACTCTGCTATGCTTCAATCCGGTTCTTTTGCCCTTCTGACCGGCACAGAGCAACACAGCACCCATACTAGCGGCCATACCTGTACAGATGGTTGCGACATCGGGTTTGATGTACTGCATGGTATCGTAAATACCTAGGCCCGCATACACACTTCCACCCGGAGAGTTGATGTATATCTGAATGTCTTTGTTGGCATCGACGCTTTCAAGAAAAAGCATTTGGGCCTGCACAATGTTTGCGATGTAGTCATCTATTTCAGTGCCCAAGAAGATAATCCGATCGGCCATCAGTCTAGAGAACACATCGACCTCACGAAACGGCATGTTTCGCTCTTCGATAACAGTTCTAGTCATCATTTCGGGACCATAGGCGTGGCTAATGACATCATCTACCACAGTTCCTTGTATTCCCCTGTTGTTTACAGCAAAATTTCTAAATTCTTTTCTAGTGATCATGAGTTTTTTGTTCTAACGCTAAATAACAGTTTCCAAGTCGAAGGGTTTGATCCAAAATTGCTAAAAAAACAAAAGGCCCCTTCGGGGGGCCAATGTATAAATATCCTGTTCAATTTGACATTGATTTTTGGTGTCTTCATTAACAAATTAGGCTCGCGGTAACCTCAATGCTGAATTTGATGCAAAAATTCCTCGTAGCTGAATTCTTTTTCCTCGATTGTGCACTTTTCCTTCACCAATTCAACCACTTTGTTTTCATATAGCAAGTCGTATATGTTTCGGGCTTCTTCCTTGTTTGCCAAGGTGCGCTCGGCATAAGTTTCTAGCTGCTCCTCTTCTACCGGAATTCCATATTCAGCAAATCGACGTGTAAGCATTCCCTTGGCATATTCTTTTGCCTCATCCAGACCCACTTTTAAATCATAGTCGCGAATGATTTTATTCTCTATCAACTGCCATTTCAATCCATGCGCATACGAAGGATATTCCATCTCAATTTGCTCTTGAGACACTCCTTTTTCGTTCGTCATTCGAATAAACCTTTTGAGGAATTCATCAGGCAAGACAGCATTTACCCTGTTCACGATTTCGCGCGAGAAAGCACGTTTGAAGAGGAAGTTCTCATCTCTAGAAAACATGTTCTTTAGATCCTCGATCACACGTTCGCGCATTTCGGCTTCTGAATTCACATTGCCAGGACCATAAATCTTGTCGAATAACTCCTGATCTAAAATATGGGGAGTCATGCGTTTAAGTTCTTCTACCGTAAATCGAAAATGGCTTTCCATGTGGTGCACATCATGGTGAGTTATGCCTAAAAGTTGAGCAAGTTCTTCGTGATTACTTGTTAGATCGTGCGGATTCACTTCGAAATGATCGCCTTTCTTAAGGCCAACCATAGACTTCTTCAACTCAGTATCTTTAGCATTGTCGATGTAAATGGTGCTCCTGTTTTTGATTCCGCCTTCTTTGATCGCACCTGGAGCTGCTAGTTCCTCGAAGTCGCCAATAAGCATATCATCGTCTTCGCTTACCTCTGGTTCGCTCAATTGGCCGTATCTGCGGGCCAAATCTTTGATTTGTCGATTGATCAACTCATCGTTGATACGCACTTTGTTGAAGGAATATTTTTCTGATTTTTCGAGTTTAATATTTAACTCAGGAGCCAAGCCCATTTCGTATGTGAACCTAAATTCGCCTGGATTGTCCCAATCACCGACCTCCTCAACAGAAGCTTTGGGAATTGGAGAGCCCAACACATTCAATTGATTTTCGATCAAATGTTTGTTGATTGCCTCTTGAATCACTTTTTGAATTTCCTCTACAAGCAGACTTTTTCCAAAGCGCTTTTTGATGAGGCCAATTGGCACATGTCCTGGACGAAAACCAGGCAATTGAGCCTGTTTGCGGTAATTTTTTAGAGCCAACTCTAAACCAGGCTCATAATCAGGAGGTTCGACACTAATAATCAGTTCAGCGTTTTGCGAATCGAGATTGTTCTGAGTAATGTTCATTGTAATAATTTGATTCTGAGCGCCTAAACTCAGTATTTGTTTTCAAATCGGGCGTCAAAATTACGCAAGAATGCAAGAACTGCGGGAGAAACTAAGGAATATTTGTGGGGGGGTTCATCGCATAAACCATCTTCGATATTTGCTCTATTTCAGAATGCAAGACCAACATAGTCGCGCTGTCCTCAGAATCTGGTTCAACCCAGAATCCGCATTGGAAATCTATTGCAGCACTAACCCCCTTTGATATCAAGCACTTTCTCGATTTTTACTTTTGATGTATGAATATACACCATCAAATAATCCCGCATTGCACATTGGAAGTGTCTTGCGGTTAATGCGCTGCGGTATTCTCGAATCTCCACGATGGAGCAAAGTAATAGTTCGACCTATGAATTCCGATATCTCCATCGCGTGATTCGGGATAATACCAATTATGCACAGTAAATGGTACTTGCTGCATTGCGCATTGGAAGTTTTTTTGGGCAATTCGCTGCAGCATCTTGCATACACGAAATGGTAAATGCCGTCATAGTATCTGTTATAGGCCAATTCCGTTTCACTCCATTGACCTATAACAGCTACATAAACCCAAATCAAGCGATAGAAAAATTGCACCCTCATTTTGCCGATGAATGCAGTATTCTATCGCTTAGATTTGAGAATCCCACACGCATTCTACAAAAATTGCCCTCATGCGTAATGCCGGATAAACGGTATTAGCGTTTCATAGCAAATCCCAAAGCGGATTCTGGGATCATATAGAAATGTCTTTTAACCTTGGCCCGAGGTCTGCCAAAACCTTCGATGATGTTCAGCAAATGTTCAAAGCTGCCCTGACCAATTGATTGGGTATGAACGCCGGGAGGGAATGATTACATTTTAAAATTCGTAAATTGTGTTATTGACAGAAAATGCCTTTCGGCCAACAATGGGCTTTTCGCATTGCATCATTTGAGATCGTTTGAGGCAATCATATAATTACCATAGCAGAAAAGCTCCGACACTGCAGGAAATCTCAGAAATTGAAGAAAAGAGTTGTCTTGGTATCTTTTGATGTTTGAGAGGTACAGGAAAAATATGAGATCGCTCAAGTTCCTATATCTGAATTCTCTGAATTCAGTTCGAGTAACAGTTCGGGTTTGAGAGATTTTAAATAAAATTAGCCGAAATCGTTGGCTGCTGTTTCTGTAAACTACGAACAGTTCGGAGAACTAGTTTGAGTTTAAGGGGGGCCTACTTAAAGGACGCAGATAACGTTTGTTTCTGTTGTTTCTGCAAACCTCGAACTCATTTGTGCGGGCGGAGGGACTCGAACCCCCATGCCTCACGGCGCCAGATCCTAAGTCTGGTACGTCTACCAATTTCGCCACGCCCGCAATAAATCTATTTTTTCAATGAACGCGGCAAAGATATATGAATCTTCACTCTGCGCATTGCCTAAATTTTTATTGATCTCACAACCATTGATCGCCATCGCGAAGTTTTATGTCGTTCACAAATTGCTTGATCTTCTGCTCATCCTCCTTTTTGCAGACCAACAAAGCATTTCCCGAATCGACCACAATAAACCCGTTGAGGCCATGCAATACCGCCAACTTATCGTTGGACATATACACCATGTTATTGGAACATTGATACATCATTATATTCTTCCCTACGGCGCCATTTCTGTGGTCATCGTGAGCAACCAAGGTATGCAAACTTCCCCAAGTACCCAGATCACTCCAGCCAAAATCGCTCAATACGAGATTCACATTTTTGGCCTTTTCCATTAATCCATAGTCAATAGAAATATTTTCGCATGTACTATATGTCTGCTCTATAAATTGTGCTTCGGCAGACGTCCCATATATACCGGCACCCTCGCTGAAGGCCTTATAAATATCCGGCAGATGCGATTTCATAGCTGTTAAAATCGCTGGTAAGGACCAAATAAAGATGCCTGAATTCCAATAAAAATCGCCTGAGGCGAGAAAATCTTTTGCCAACTCTAAATCCGGTTTTTCGGTGAATGTCTTCACTTTTTTCACTCTTGGATCAGGCGTTTTACCGATCTCATCCCATTGAATGTATCCATAGCCGGTATCAGGTCGGGTAGGTTTGATGCCTAGTGTAACAAGGTTATTTGATTCTCGGGCTTGCTGAATACTAAGCAAAACTGTAGCAATGTATTCGTCTTCGCGCATGATCACATGATCGCTAGGCGCTACAATAACACTTGCATCTCCGGCACGGTCTGCAATCCAACAACTGGCGTATGCTATGCAAGGAGCTGTGTTGCGCATGTACGGCTCACACAATACCTGTTCTTCTTTTAAGTCAGGTAATTGCTGCAATACCAATTCTTTGTACGCAATATTTGTAACTACCAGAATATTAGAAGGAGGACAAATTTTCACATGCCTGTCGTAGGTCATCTGCAAAAGGGTTCGCCCCAAGCCGAGAACATCGTGAAACTGCTTAGGAAAAGAACTTCTGCTCATTGGCCAAAACCGGGATCCAATGCCACCGGCCATGATGACACAAAAGTTTTTGTTGTCCTGATTCATTTTATTGTTGTCAGTTGCGCTCCCATGCAAGAAATACTATTTCAATTTGGCGAGAGCAGAGCGCAAACTTACAATGGATTGAGCTACATCTTGTAAACTCGCTGTGCCAACAGAAATTCTGTACCAAGGCTCTTCCTTCGAAGAACCAAATGCACTGAAAGGAACAATGCCCATTTTCGCTTCATTGAGTATATAAGCAGTTGTGTCCTCTACGGAGTTGATTGCTGTTCCATCCTCTTTTACCTTTCCCACTAAATCGATCTTAACTGTTAAATATATGGCCGCTTGCGGAGCAATGGCATCTACCGAAAAACCTTCATTCTTCAATGAAACAATGCCGTTGTAGAATCCTGTAAGCCTTTGCTCTACCTCAGAATTGATCCATGCCAAATAGGTGTCTACCTGTGTATCATTGGCCAAATACCTTCCAGTTGCAATCTGCTCGGGACGTGGTGACCAAGCTCCTACGTGGCCCAATATGGATTTCATTTTCTCTATAATCCGCTCCGGACCAAAAGCCCAACCCACTCGCACACCTGTAGAGGCAAGGCTCTTGGAGATTCCATCTACATACAAAGTGTAAGGTCGGATTTCGGGACGCAGTTGCACAGGGTGAAAATGTTGTGTTCCTCCAAATGTCAAGAGATTATATATCTGATCGTACATCAGATACAATGGCTTTTCATCTGCTCCTCTAAGCGCATTCTCTTCGATCACCAAATCACATATTGCCTCTAATTGATCCTTTTTAAATGAAGTGCCGGTAGGATTGAGAGGCGAACAAAGTGCAAGCAGAGATGCACCACGAAGATGTGGCCGGAGTTCGTCTGCTGTTGGCAAAAAGTTATTTTCAGGTAACGTGGGCAGCATCACTTGCACGGCATGACTGAGGTGCGTATAGTGGTTGTTGTTCCACGATGGAACAGGGAAAACAACTTTATCGCCCGGATCTAATAAGGCTTGAAAAATGGCATAAATAACAGGACGAGCGCCACCTGCCACCAATATTTCGTCGGCTGAATAATCTACTCCTGTAGTTCTATTGATTAGACGAGATATCTGTTTTCTTAATTCCGGATTTCCATTTGCAACCGGATAGTTGGTCAAACCTTCCATGTAGCATGCAATGATGTGGTCGCGAAGCTCTACTGGGATTGGGAAAATAGCAGGATCAAAGTCTCCAATTGTGAAATTATAAACGTTATCTCCTTTGGCTATTTTATCTCTAATTTCTCCAGCGAGTTTGATAATTTCAGAACCAATCAGGTTCTCAGCCATTTCGGAAACCTTGAGTTTGCGATTGCTTAGTGCTTCAGTGTTGTTGCTCATCAAAAAAAGTATTTTACAAAAAGTATTTCCACAAGGATCAGAAATGACGATCAGGCTACAAAATTAGGAATTTCAAATGGATTGGCAGTCCTATGAGGCCAAAACCCGAACTAATACTGTACAGGAATAATCGGCCTTTTGTAATTCTTCTGTCCACTATAATTAATTGGTTTCTATTCTTTCTCAGATGCCCGGTCTTCGGCCTCCTCCCACTGACTTTCATCCCAATACGGTGTGGGGGTATAAGGATATCTCTCCATGTGAATGTTTCGAACTCTTTTGTACAGGATACTTCGCAGCTGATCCATTCCATCCTTGCGAATAGCAGAAATAAATAAAACATTTTGACCTTCGAGGCGCGCCATCCATGTTTTTCGCCAATCGTCTAAACTCCAATTTATTGTGGTTGCCTCACTAAGGTCATCCGCTGGTTTGGGAGTGTATGTGAATGCGTCAATTTTGTTGAACACTACAATGGTGGGTTTATCGCCTGAACCAATTTCTTGAAGCGTCTCATTTACTACTCGGTAATGATCCTCGAATTGTGGGTGTGAAATATCCACCACGTGAATCAACAAGTCCGATTCTCTCGTTTCATCGAGGGTACTCTTGAATGATTCTATCAATTGATGCGGCAACTTGCGAATAAATCCCACTGTATCTGTAAGTAAAAACGGAAGATTATTGAGCACAACTTTTCTCACTGTTGTGTCTAATGTGGCAAAAAGTTTGTTCTCTGCGAAGACATCACTTTTGCTCAACATACTCATGAGTGTGCTCTTCCCAACATTGGTATAACCAACTAATGCTACTCGCACCATGTCGCCCCGGTTGCTTCGTTGCGTTACTTTCTGCTTGTCAATAATCTCCAATTGTTTTTTAAGCAAGGCAATTCTATCGCGTACAATACGCCTATCCGTTTCAATCTCTTGCTCACCAGGACCGCGCATACCTATACCTCCCTTCTGCCTCTCCAAGTGAGACCACATTCTAGTAAGTCGCGGGAGCAGGTATTCGTATTGCGCCAGTTCCACTTGTGTGCGCGCATGTGAAGTGCGAGCCCTACTTGCGAAAATGTCGAGAATCAAATTGCTTCTATCTAGGATTTTGACTTTCTTCTTCTCCTCTTCATTAAATATTCGCTCTAGATTTCGCAATTGGGAAGGTGCAAGTTCATCATCAAAAATGATCATATCGATTTCTTGATCCCTTACAAATCCATGAATTTCTTCAATCTTTCCGGTGCCTACAAATGTCCGCGAGTCGGGATGATCCAATGTTTGTGTAAAACAACGCACGCAAACAGCACCTGCCGTTTCAGCCAAAAAGGCCAATTCTTCAAGGTATTCATCCACTTGCTCGCGAGATTGCTGACGGGTAATGACACCAATGAGGATGCATTTCTCCTTTTCTATTTCTGTACTAATCAAAATTTAATTTCTTCGTTTGTTTAAGTGCATTTAGATACAACGGTCCTATTACTTCGTGCTGCATCTAAAGGGGAACCTCTAAAAATTTAAGGAAGGTCTAAAATCGCCTATGTTGTTTCGATCTAGTCACATGTATGATTTTACTCCGCCAAAGTTTAAATGCCAAAGATACAACCCTAAATATGTAGTTCAGAATGTCTTGGAATAAACAAGCATCAGGGCTTCCTTAGGGTGATTGAATAATCGGCTAATGCAGCAATTTGATCGGCAGAAAGGACATCTTTGTGCGGAGGCATTGTGCCTATTCCATTTGATATTAATGATATCACTTGATCTCGAGCAAGCACACTTGTTGTGAGATTTTTTGCTCCGGCATTTTGCATCGCGCCATCTGCCCCGTGACAGATTCCGCATTTCGCAGAATACAATTTGATAACCAAGGCAGGATCAAATCCACCGGTTGGTGTTTGCTCTGGTTTCTGCGCTCCGCCACCACTGCACGAAATGGCGAAAAATGCCACCACTGCAATAGCTACAATTAATACCAGCCTCTGCCTGCCCCTACTTCTCTGAATGGCCATGGAATCATTAATAAGATGATGATAAGTGCTATTGAATAATAAACGAGTATAAATCTATGTTTTGCCCAATTACTGTCTTGTTTCTTGGAGCGGCTGTAGCCAATTGTAATGAGAATAGCTGCCACGATCATTCCTACCATGTGTTCGACCACCCAAAATCGAGGAAATGATTCACTCATCACTTTCCCTGCTTGCATGAGCGTTTTGATAAGTGGACTTATAAAATACAATCCCAAACCAATCAAAATTTGAGTGTGCATAATAATCAAGGAAAACAATGCCAGCTTTTTGTCCGCATCATCTTCTGGTTTATACATCCGTACCAAGCTATCAATGATGGTAACCAAAATCAAGATAAGTAGGACATATCTTAGAATAGAATGTAGGCTAAGTAGTATATCGTGCATATTGGTGGTTTTGGTTTTGTCAAACATACAGAAAAACCCGCAATAAATATCGTCGCTCCAAATTCTTTTCCTGAAAGCAGAAAGTAACAATGAGCCGATCTTTTACCTTCATTTGCCTAATGAATGAGGTTATTTATAATGTAACAGTCAGTTTAGATCCAAGTATTGAAACAGATTGGATTGATTGGATGAAAAACGTACACATTCCGGAAGTGATTGCCACAGGAATGTTCTTGGACAGTCGTCTGTTGCGCGTTCACGCATTCGAAGAGAATGGAGTCACCTATGCCGTTCAATATCGCCTTCGAAATTTGGATGCTCTTGAAAAATACCAAACCGAATTTGCGCCTGTGCTTCAGGCGAAACACCTTGATCGCTATGGCGAAAAGGCCATTGCGTTTCGAACGGTATTGGAGATTCTCGCATAGATGAGTCTTGTAGGCGCGATTCATTGCGACTCATTGCGACGAGGCGCGATTCATTTCGGCCCTTTGCGATTCATTGCGACAAGGCTCAACTCATGGTGGCGCAATATGGATACGGTGGATACGCGATAAATCGAGTATCTACGTGATGGAAACAAAAAACAATTTAGATGTAGATCGATCATTCCATGATAATCTGATCATGTATACGCCTGGGGTTATCGACCCCGTATCGATTTTGTAGGTGTGAATGCCTTCGGATAAATTGATCATTTCCGTTCGAGATACTCGCGAACCATTCATGGAAAACACATCGAGCGCCACATCTCCTCCGTCAGGAATGGCAAATCGGATTGACATGAGGCCGGTCATACTAGAATAAAATGGAGGGAACAATTCAAATAGATTATCCACCAAGTTCTTGCAGAAAACATTGTCGCTCGTATTCACTTCTGCAAAATCTGTATTGAAAGCCTCAAGTTCTATGCACAAATAATTCTGGTTCGATGGCAAAACATTGAACCCCGATTGGAACTCGTATAAAAGCGATTGATTCGGCAAAAGCATTCCGTCCCACCATTCAGAAACAGGGGAATCTCCACCTAGCTGCCAACTCAATTTCAAATGCCGAACAGCAAAATTGCCATTATTCACCAACAACACATAAGGCCTTCCGTCATCGGTACAGCCCACTTGCTCTATTACAATATCCAAAACGGGAGTATCTACCAAAATTGTTGCGAACGATGTATCACTGCATCCAAAGGCATTGGTCAAAATCATCGATATCTCAAAGCTTCCGGTTTGAGAAAATATGTACTCAGGATCCTCTCCTGACAAACTACCGCCATCTCCAAAAAACCATTCTTGCGCACCGACACTGCTACCATCAGAATTAAATTGCACAGCGAGAGGTGGTGCTCCCATGTCTGGATCAAAAGAAAAGAACGACTCCGGCGCAGGCCATACAGGAATTGACTGAGCGATGGAGCTAAAACAACCTTCACTTGTAACTACCTCTAATGAAACCTCAAACAATCCGGTTTCACTAAAACTACTATACCACAAAGCATCGGTTGAAGCTTGCTGCCCTTCAACAAACCACTGATATGAACTGACTATGTAATCATTTTCCACCTGAGCCATTAAGGGATAAGGAACGCCCAAACATGCATTGCCTGTGTTAAAGTCAATTTGTGGAGGTGGTCTCATTTCAACAACTTGAATAATCGTGTCTTTACAACCATTATCTGATGCTGCAATGAGTTGTACTTCATATTCCCCTTGCCCGGTATAAAAATGAAAAGGCTGGGGTAAAAACGATCCTGTGCCATCGCCAAACTGCCAAGCAAATATTTCAATCTCTCCACTACCATTCTCCTCCACATCTTCTGAGAATGCCGTCAATGAACCTACACAGACCCCATCAAATAAAAAGTTTGCAACAGGCGCATTCAAAACCTGAAAAGTCGCAGAATAAGTAGATTCACAACCCCACTCAGTGAAAACAGTGTGAGAAACATCATGAAATCCCGCACTTTGGGGCGAAAAGGAAACCATTTCTCCATTCGTTGATATATCATCTAATTGCCATTGCCATGATATGATTTCACCGTCGGTAGAACTAGCCCCACTCTCAAGCTCAAAGTATTCGTTTTCGCATGGTAAGGGCAAAAAATAGGATACCTCTGGAAGGGCGTGTATGTAAATAGATGAACTATATATATTTGAACAGCCCTCAGCCGAAACTGCAATAACGGACACTTCATAAGCTCCTGGGGTATCGTATGGATGGCCAGCCAATTCTCCCGTACCCAAATTTCCATCGCCAAAATCCCATGACCAAGACACAATATCGGATTCCGATAAATTGACTGATGTAAACTCTGTAGTACTTGTATGGCAAAATGAAGTTGCATTAAATGAGATAGATGGCGCAACACCGACTACTATCACATCGATGGAATCTCCGGCCACACATCCATTCGCATTTGTAGCCTCCAATGAATACGTATTCGATTCTTCGATAGGGAGAACATTTTCCAATGATCCGTTATTCCATAGGTAAAAAAGTGGGACTTCAGAATCGGTGGTAATGCCTATAACATTTCCGGCGCATAACTCCACGTCTGGTCCGAGTGAAACCAAAATGGGAAAAGAGTCTACTTCCAACTGAAAGCTCACTATCAAAATACATGCATTCTCATCTTGTATGGACAGATCAACCTGACCTTCTTCCATGGTGCTGAATGTTGCTCCTTCTATTCCTCCTGTCCAAACGATATCATAAACCAACGGATCGAGTTCCACATTCCATACAAATTCGTCTCCCAGACATATGAGAGTATCCGAAGGGTTTGTATTCCCGGGAAAGCTGACCATTATAGTGTCTTGCTTTATCCGGCCAAATAAGTCTTGAACAGTCACAGAATATGCCCCCGAGTTATTTACAGAAATACACTCGCTGGCGCTTCCATCCGACCATTGATAAGAACTAAATCCGGGCGCAGCACAAATTTCGACCGGGCAAAACCCTTCCAAAACATTCACGTCGTCACTTACATAAAACTCCGGTCCATATCGATCAGCCAAATAGAGCTCCACTTGCTCAACTTCCTCTGGGGTAAGTGCCTCAGAAAAAATTGCAATCTCAAGCAAATCGCCATCCCAAACTCGTTCATACAATAGTCGGTCGATTACTAAACTGCTTGCTGAAACATCACCTGTGGTAGCTACTGAAATTATTGAATAGTTCGAAGGGACTAGGGTCTGGACGCCATCCACTTGCTGAAAATTGACTCGCGTAACTCCATTACGAACTTCTAAAGCAGATAAAGTAGGATGCCAGATCAACTTATTCGGACCTCGCAAAAAATCTTTCTCAGTCGAATGTCCAAGCAAACATCTTGGATAAACTGTATTAGCAGTTTCGTCCTCTTTAATTACCCAGAAAACTGTTCGAATGTTATTTATTTCAGGAAAATCAAGAAAATCATTCCACCCATCAAAACGCACAACAGGAAATCCGTTGAGTACATTATTGACTAATGTCGGGCGCAAACTTCCGGCGAAAACTGAGGCATTATTGCCGTTTCCACTTTGATCATCCCACAACAATACGCTGCTTCCAGAGAGCGTAACCCCCACATCCGATTTGAGCCAAAGCTCTAAACCTTCGTAAACATCAGGCGATACTTGCGCACACCAAGAATGTGCGAAAAGCCATGCCGATAGAGCACAGAAGGAACGGATGTAAAAAGATCTTGTCATTCCGACGTGAATTTAGAGTGCACTTCCTGAATATCTCATAGACACTACCTTTGTTTTTCAACATGAACATCAACGCGCCCGAATGATCAGAAAATGGCAGAACCGTTTTTCCGAAATATACGCTTCTATTCGCACGGATGGCTCTTTCGTGCAAAACTCGCTCCTAATGTTCTCCTCCTCCGGTGCGTCTATTGCCATTCAGTTTGGATTCGCATTTATACTAAGCCGCATATACTCTGAAGGAGACTATGGGATTTTTCAAGTCTTCAATTCGTACGTTGCAATCTTGGGCAGCATTGTCACCCTCAATTACAATCAGGCGTTCGTTCTCCCCCGCGAGGAAAGACAATTTGTCGCACTTTTTCAGCTCACATTAAAAATCTCATTTTTCCTTTGTTTTCTGATCACTTTGTTCTCATTGGTTGGTGGTCAGTGGGTTCTTGGTTTAATGCATCACGAGGAAGTTGGAGCATGGATATATCTCGTAGGGCCTACCTGCCTGTTTGTAGCCCTCGATCGAATTGTGATGGGAATGGGGGTTCGACAAAAAGCATTTAAAAAAATCACCATTTGGAGTCCCGTTTCAACGTTCATTTCCAAAATCTTTAACGTAGCCTATGGAAGCGTAAATGCCTCGCCATCTGGACTTATCATAACAAACATTCTAAGTTTTGCAATAGAAACGGTATTGTACATAAAATACGTGACCAAGGACGTATGGAAAACCTTCAAGTTGAAAGTCACCAAAAGTGAACTACGCGAAGTAGCCTTGGAATACAAAACTTTTCCACTTTATATTTTTCCGGGAAACCTCATAAATACAGTGAGCAACTATTTGCCTCCGGTTATGCTGGCCACATTGGGATACGGCTTTGATATGGTGGGATTTTACGGATATGCTCTCATCATTTTAGAACTCCCAATCAGATTGATGGGCAGTGGCGTGAGTTCCGTTTTTCTGCCCAAAGCCACCGACATTCTTGCCGACCGTCCGCATGAACTCGGTCCTGCCACTTGGAGGGTTTTTAAAAACATGATGTTCCTTTCGGTGGGAGCTGTTGCTTTCATATATGTGGTGGGCGAACCTCTTTATTCTTTTTGCTTTTCCGAGAGATGGGCTCCTGCGGGTAGACTTGCCGAAATTCTTACCATTTACTACTTCTTCAGGTTGGTAAGTACTCCCCTTTCTATTCTTTTTAATGTTCTCAGAAGGGAAAAAGAATTTCTGGCATTTCAGGCAGGTTTACTTGTCATTAGAGTCGCGAGCCTTGTCGTGGGTTCGGCCTACACTTCAGATTTTTTCGAACTCATGGAAATATTCAGTATCGCCAATGCTGTAGCCTACTTTGGAATGTGCGTCTGGATATTCGCGATGGTTAAAATTCCTATGGTAAAAGCCATCGTTTTCACCCTGGTTTGCGGCATAGGCATTTTTGCAAGCGGTTGGCTTCTGAAAGCATGGATATTTGGATAATCTGAAAATATCCCAACTTTCAATGGTAAAAAAACCAATTTCCTCTCCTAACATTCTACATTGGCACCCTTGAAGATTGCAGTAAATACCAGGCTTCTCCTCAGCGACAAAATGGAAGGTATTGGATGGTTCACTTATGAAACCATGAAAAGAATTGCCGCCGCTCATCCTGAGGTATCATTTCACTTTCTATTCGATCGACCCTTCGATGATTCATTTATTTTTTCAGAGAACATAAAAGGTCATTTCCTTGGACCACCCGCTCGACATAGTTCACTTCAGAAAATTTGGAACAATTATTCTGTACCTCTGATTCTGAGTAAAATAAAGCCAGACCTGTACTTATCTCCAGATGCGCAGCTCAGCATGAGAGCAAGGGTGAAGCAACACATAGTGATTCACGATATAAACTTCGAACATTATCCCAAAGATATTCCTAACCATTACTATCAGTACCTACACAAGTACACTCCACTATTTATAAAAAAAGCAGCTCGCATAGCCACTGTGTCGGCATTCAGTAGAACTGATATTGCAAATAGATATAACGTTGATGCAAACTTGATTGACATAGTGCCAAATGGTGTAAACGATTCATTCAGGCCCTTGAATAAGGCGGAAACTTCGGTTGCAAAGGCTCGATACGCTAAAGCATGCGACTACTTCATTGCAGTTGGAAGTATTCATCCCAGAAAAAATCTTCAAAGACTTTTGCCGGCATTCGACCAATTCAAATCTAGGAATCCTTCCAACACCAAACTTCTTTTAGTTGGCAATGAGATGTTTCTTACTACTGAAGTGAAAGAAGCAATGAAACATCTGAAGCATAAAAAGGATGTGATTTTTGCTGGTCGTTTGGGAGCAAATGATCTCAGTATGGCAATTGGAGCTGCAATAGCCAATGTTTATATCAGTTACTTCGAAGGTTTTGGAATTCCCGTTTTGGAAGGATTCAAATGTGGTGTTCCGGTGATAGCTGCAAATGCTACATCCATACCTGAAGTTGCCGGAAATGCTGCCCATCTGGTCGACCCTTTCGATATAAACGACATTAGCAATGCGCTTCAAAAAGTGCACAATGACAAATTGTATAGAGAAGAATTAATAAAACGAGGATTTAAACAAGTACAAAAGTTTTCGTGGGAGAATACTGCTCAATTGCTATGGCAATCGATGATGAAAGCACTCTAGAATGCTCAAACCATTTTACAATAAAACATATTGCGAAGCAGGCTGCGACGAAGCGGGTCGCGGCTGTTTGGCTGGTCCGGTAGTGGCTGCTGCTGTAATTCTCCCTTCCGACTTTTATCACCCACTGTTGAATGATAGCAAGCAACTTAGTCATGCTCAACGCCTCGAATTGAAGCCAATCATAATGGAATATGCAGTTTCATGGGCTATTGCAGAAACAGACAATCATGAAATAGACAAAATAAATATTCTTAATGCCTCCATACTCGCAATGCACCGTGCAGTAGAAAAATTGCATATCACTCCCAATTTACTGCTGATTGACGGAAATAGATTCAAAACTTATCCGGATATCGCACATCTATGCGTAATCAAAGGCGACTCAATCTTCGCGAGTATTGCTGCGGCTTCCATTTTGGCAAAAACTCACCGCGACGAACTAATGGATAAATGGCACGAAGACTTTCCACACTATCGCTGGTCTGCCAACAAAGGATATCCTACAGTGGATCATCGGGCAGCCATTGAAATACATGGTACCACCGATCTGCACAGGCTGAGCTTTCGACTGCTAGCCAAAAGCGATCACTGATTGCGTTGTTCCAAAAATATTTTAGTACAGACAAAATCGAAAAGGAATTTCTTGAAAGAATTCGAGAACTGCTTTTGTGAAATCAAAGCGGCAATTTTGTCCTTCTCAAACCAATCGAAAATGGGTGAATCCGACAAGAAATAATCGCGATGAGCAGGATTTTTAAAATCGAAAATGGAATTGATTGATGCGTTAAAACCCTTCTTTTCCCTTGAAAGACGAACCTTATCATTCAGAATTCCCTTCATTGATTCTCGCAACAAGTACTTATTATAACCATTGCGAATTAAATGTTTGGTAGGAATACTATATGCAAATTCAAACAAGGACGTATCTAAAAACGGACTTCGGTTTTCAATGCTGTAGAACATTGAATTGAGATCATCTTCGTGTAATATCACGCGAACCACTTCATGAAACATCTCGTTCATCATTCGATTTCGCAATAGAGAATCACTGTAATTGGTCTCCGTAAAAGGTTCGTTAAAATCCTTCTTCAACATTCCACGAAACTCATGATTGTTCAGATAAACATGATCTCGTTTTGCAGGGTTATCAAAAAAATAATCCCACTTCTTGAAATCAGGATGACGCACAAATTTCAATACTTCATTTTCCCAATCATTCTTATAGGCGCCAAACTCCGGATCGCCCTTTATTTCGTACAAGTGCATGATAAAATGATCGTAATAACCTGTGAACATTTCATCTGCCGCAGTTCCGGAAATAGAAATCTTATAACCCTTTGATGCTATAGACTCCGACAACATTGAGTGTATAAAATATGAAATGGTGGCAATAGGAGCATCGTGGTAGTCAACCAGCTTCTCGAGTCGCGAAATATGATGATCGCCGGGTTCCAATACAATGCGAGTACTTTGACAGCCTGTATCTTCAATTGTGGCCTTTATATTTTCATATTCATCGTATCGATGATCGGAATCGATTATGGAAAAAGTATTCACTTGTGCGTTAAATACTTTCGAAGCTATACTTACAAGGCTTGCAGAATCGACACCACCACTTAAACAGAATGATAACGGAACATCTGATCGCAAGCGCAACTTCAAACTTTCTGTTAAATGATGACGAATGCCCTCAATAGCTTCTCCTTCGGTGATGGCGTGTTTTGGGGCAAAACGCGGGGTCCAGAATTTTGATTTTGTAATGGTCAAATCTTCTGATATCCATGCGCGCTCTGCGAAATCTAATTCTCGAAGTCCCGTAAAAAAGTGTTCCTTTGTTTTATATAGAGATTTGTGCCCATTGATCATGTATCGCATCAAATGGTTCTCGTTCACAGGCAGTCGAGTTCCCATTAAAGCCTCAATGAATTTTACTTCTGAGCCAAAATAAAAGCCATGAGAAGATTGAAAATAATAAAGTGGCTTTTCAGCGAAGCGATCGCGGCTCAAAAACACAGCATTACGAGTTGAATCGTGCAACACAAAGGACCACATCCCTTCAAAATACTTGACACAATCTTCACCATACTTCAGATAATACTCCATGAGCACCTCTGTATCTCCATCGGTGGTAAGTTGCATTCCATCTGCCAAAAGTTGGCGACGCAGTTCTACGTAATTATATATCTCGCCATTGAAAACAAGGGTGCAACCTCTGCGAAGAAAAGGTTGATTGCTTCTTTCATCGAGATCGATAATACTCAAACGGCTGTGCAAAAAAGCCATCTGCAGATTTCCCTGTTCTACAAGTTCATAATTTGCAGCGTCGGGACCTCTGTTCGCCATTTTCGAAAGGGCACCCCGAATTTGACTCTCGCCCGGTCTATTCTTTCCTATGTACCCGGCTATTCCACACATATCAATCTTCCAATTTTTTCAAATCCTCCAATGTGTGCACATCGGTGCTTTCGGCAATAACAAATCCACAGTGAGCAGATAGAAAATCATTAAACAACGCATGATATTTCACTATGCGAAAAGCAGCGTTTTGAACTCCATTTGGATTCGCGCTCATTACTTCCCACAAATTGTGTTTGAACATTAATTCAAATCCACTGTCCATTTGTTCGGCACTTATCTCAGGCGAATTGGCCTGAGGCACAATGATGATATCCGGTTTACCCTGCGCAGAAACCAAAGGGTCTTCCACTGCCTGGCGAATTGCGATCACCTTTGGCGTTTTTTCATCGGCGAGCAAATCCGGTCTTTTGAGTGGTACACAATCATTATCGGCAGCAACACGCAGAATCTCATCGTCATCGGAACTAACAAATATTTCTTGGATGTACTTGCTATTTCGGCAAGCATCGATGGTATGAACCATCAAGGGTTTTCCTTTAAATGGATATATATTTTTCCCGGGCAATCGCTTGCTTCCGCCGCGAGCCGGGATAATAGCGATGATTCTTAAATTCTCCGATGGATTCATTAGCATCAATCTTTATTGCGAATGGCAACCAATGAATACCCCAAGGGATAAAGGTGTCTAGTTTTCACGCGATTCACTTTATACCACGGCGTAGAAATGACCAATGCCCTGATCATCCTGAAAATTCTATTGCTCACTCTACCTGTCATGCCTTTGTTTAAAGTATCCAAAAGTACATCGGCATGACCGCCATAGGATTCTATTTGGACTACTGAAAATCCGTTTTCTTCACAGAACCTCCTCAGTGCATATTCGCTGTAATGACCGAATTCATGAGGTGGTTCGACCAACCAATTGTTGAAAATACTCGTTAATACCACCTTTCCTCCCGGTTTTAAAATCCTACAGAACTCTTTGAAAAGTTCTTCGGGTTTCCAAACATGCGGCAATATATCCGTGCACAAAATGCTATCAAAAAAACCGCTTTCAAAAGGTAAATCTTCATTCATGTCGGCCCATACATCGACCCACGGAATTTCTGACCTTGTACCTTTCCAATCGAGACAGATATTCTCTAAGATTTGATCCCGATAAACTTCATAGTAAGGCACCTGATCGCAGCCACAATCGAGCATCCGGCCTGCAATATGGTTCATTATAATTGGGAGGTACGCTTCAGCTTGCAAGTAGGCTATGTGAACCGAGCCGGGGTAAATCTTAGATAAATTCGGAACCAAACGATTTTTAGTCTTATCGAAGTTCCATCTAATCGGTTTCCATGAATCGGCATTCTTCATATCAGGATATTTGATCCATGTGTTCAAGCATATCACGAGCTATTACTTCAGCGCCATTGCTCAAGATTTCATGTTTTTGCATACTTGACTTAATAAACCGGTATTCGTGATCGAGGAAGGAGGGAAGAAATTTTCCAAGTTCATTTTCGAATGTAAACAACGAAATAAATGAACCTAAGTGATATTGTTTCAACATCAAAATATTTTCATTGATTTCTGGATTCATTGCCTCTCCTATCAACAACATAGGAGTGCGCAAACCAATGCATTCACTTATTGTATTGAATCCGGCTCTACCTATTACCAAATCCATATCCGAAACATAATCTACAATGAGGTCTGTTGCTGGGATGTAATGCACATTTTCATTTTCGCATTTGAATTTATCTGTTACGAAAAAAACGAAATCACTCAGATTGGCAACACTATCTAGAGCCTTTGCTATTGAGTCGGCAAGAATTCCTGACCCACTATCGGCAATCAAAACCTTAAAACGGTTCTTGTATTCTGTAACCTTGTGATCAATTTCCTTGCGAAGGATCAGAGGAACCTCAATAGCTTTTCCTCTGTACTGCATCAAAATTTCCTTGGGCGTGAATGGAGGAAAGTACAACCTACTCGCTCGGTGCGCCGATTCGATTAATTGATATATCAATGATGACTGAAGGGGTGGTGGATAAAGTTTTGAAAAGAACCAGTCCCATGTAAAATGTGCGACACCAAATGAAGGAATTCCTTTTTTGACACCCAAATCAAACACTTCATACACAAAATCGGAAAGAAGAAAATCATACTGCTCTTCCTCTGCCATTTCACGATCCAAAAAGAGCTTACTTGTTTCTGAATAATGGGCGTATTGCTCTCGTATTCTTGGTACATCCGGCGAACCGTTGACTTGTTTGTGCCAGACAATATTATTGAAACGATCTATATATTTAACATTTGGAATAAATCGTTTGGCAGCCTCAAGGTGTTGGCTGGTCTGCAGAGTTAGTTCGATTTTGGGTTGTAGGATTTTCAACTCTTCTATCACAGCCCTCTGACGGACAATGTGGCCATAGCCCTCATCACTTAAATAGATTTTTCCTGTATAACTCACACGCTATATAGTGCCCGACAAAAACACCGGCGCAAATATGCACCGATCTATTTGTATAAAAGCCCAGTTGTTGCTTATTATTTTGAATTGGACTATTATATACCGCATAAGTGGGCCGAGAAGTAGATTATTGAATATATACTTTCTGGGTAAATGAGCCATAATCGCTGATCACATTTACTATGTACACTCCCATTCCCGCTGATTCTAAGGGTAACTGGTAAACTGCTCCTGGCTCGGCACCCCAAAATTGGTGGGCCTTAACCAATTGTCCGGCTGAATTGTAAATTTCAAAACTGACCTTTCCTTTAACCTCAGTCTCTCTTGCATCAGCTTGAAAAACAAGTGCACCCTCCTGATTCTGAAAAATTCGTATCGCACCAGTGTTCTCTTGAACTAACTCCTTATAGACCAAATCTTCTTCTGCCATTGGAGTCATATTGTTTTGAATTCCCATTACGGAAGCAATGATGTGTATAGGGCAAAAATTGCCATAATCGCCTTCCTGCGGATCATTGCAGTTATCTGCTGTGCCAACAAATGGCTTAGTGCCCACTCTATATGTAAGCCCAGGCTCCAATCCGATAGGCAAAAGTGAACACGTGGTGGTGGGGGTATATGTAACAATAGCAGGCCCTATGGGAACCATGAGAGGGTCGCCCGTTTCGATAGGAGCAAATTGCCAACCATATTGATCAACTATTTCTAAAAACTGGGTGAGTATTGTTCCTCCAGGATAGATATTCTGATTGCAGTATATGGGCCATACAAAGGTGTACGGTAAGGGAGCAGTAATAATAAAATACGGAATTCCCCAAGGGCCCCAGACTCCGCAATAATTTACCCTGATCCGAACCTGATAAATTTTATTGTATCTAATGCAATCTACCTCATTGAAATAACAATAAGTTGAATTGCCGCTGCTGTGATTCAGAACAGTGGTGCCATTGTCAGTAGAAAGTTCCCATTCTATAAGTTGCTCGTTGCCTACGTAATTGCATTTGATCCATTCAGACAATACATAAGTCCCGCCTGAAAACCCCGCTTGCAATGTTGTACTTGGATATGGCTCCATCACAATCACATACATGTCGGAATACCCGCACCAAAATCCTTGCACCTGAATCTCAACCCAGGCATAATAGGTTTTGTTGTAACAGAGACCATCAAAATCGTTCAAGTTCTTCAGACCTGTTGAACCGGTGGAGGTGCTATAATACAAGATGCCAGTTGCGCTATCCTCTAGTTTGTATCTTGTGGCTTCGATGGTCAAATTCTGCGCTGCTGTGAAAATATTTCGACTCGTATTATTTGCAATTTTATACCCCGGAATGGCATCGTCGCCCAAAGGATTTGGTGTGTATGTAGATCGAATATTCGCTTTCGGCAAAAAAGAAACCGCCAAATTAAAATTTCCTGCACCTGAAACGCCTGTAGAATGAACTCTCAAATAGTATTGTGCTCCGGGGGTGAGATTTATCGCACGCAATGTTTCTCCGCCTATCCCGGCATTGATGTTTTGACATGTCAAAGAAACTCCGGGTCCATTCGTCCATAACTCAAGTACCATATTGAACGCTGTGGTAGTTCCAACTATTCTAACCGCTTGGGTAGTGGATGTGAAACGATACCAAACGTCATCAACATCCGTTCCAGAACATACAGCCATTCCAGAGCTTGTAGCACCCAGATTGCCCGCATAACTGGTACCTCCTGTGGCCCAATTGCCAAGTAAAATGAGAGGGGCAGTGGCAGGATTATCGCTCTGACTAAAACCGCTTAAAAGAATAGAGTACACGAAAATGAAAGTAAGTAGAATTTGTCTCATGGTGCCTAGATTAGATAAAGGAGAATGCAATTTACAAAAAAAAACCGAACTGATGCTAGTGCCTCATTTCTTCGCATAGATGTAAAACCGGCAAAATGAGGGCATTACAATACAACGAAGATTGAAATATTCATGGAAAAATTACTTCTCGAACGATTTCAACCACAGACCCACTCCCGAAATGGGAAATTCTCCATACACATCTTTGCTATCCAAAAAATACTTAGATGGCACATCTAAAGATTCCAATAAATGAATAGGGTCTTGATCCAGGGAGAGCGGTAAGGCAACTCCCTCTGTTACCATTTCTTTGGCATAGTCACTCGAATTCGTATAATCTTGAAGAGAAAGGTTCAAGACATTCATTCCGAGTGAATCAAAAAATGTAGTGCTATAGATACTAATTTGAATTCGACATTTGGCCAAACATTCAAATAAATTACTCTCATTCCACAGAATCTCAATTCCAAGTGGGACCAGCTCATTGCGATATATATCAGGAGTCTTTTCGAGCGGATGCATTTTAACTACAATGCGCCAGTCATATCCTTTCGCTTTGATCAATTTTTGTAGAAGAATACAATAGTCAGTGTAGGCCCTTGCCAAATTTTTTTGTGCTCCAATAAAAATGATGTTCTGCTTTTCAAAGGGAATCGAATCAACAGTTTTGGCGTTCGCGAGATAATTGCCGACAACTATCAATTGATCACTGGTCCATTCAGCACCGCGCGACAAAACATTGCGCCAGTAATTCCCGTAAAGCAAAATTTTATCCGGAAAAAAAGCCCTTGAAGTAATGGGTGCAAACTGCTTGTGATAGACATAATAAAAGTCGTTCGCAGATATGAGTCCATGTTGAACTTCTATAGATTGTATTCCGAGAACCTTTAGTGCAGCGATCAAACCTTCTTTGTGATAATGAACGCAGAAGAACGCCGCCTTAATTTTCGAACCTATCAAAACACGATAGTGCTGGCGGAAGCTCACGAAAAAAACATGAAACGCGGATTCCACATATTTCATTTCATCACCTGTAAACTCATTCGAACGCGATAGTCGCTTCAGACAGTTGTTGATCGACTTCAAAATTATTTTTTCTCGATCATCAAGGGAACCCTCATAATTCGCAAAATCGCTCCATGTGTATTGCGCACTCAACCTTTGGTCGCCTCCCAGTCTAATTCTGGTGCAATTTTCTATGCCAATTTCATTCTCCAATTTGTGGAAGTACATCGACTGCACTTCTCCAGTGCTCGATTCGAAAATTCTTCCTTCATCATAAAGAACAAACTTCTGCAATGTCGGGCCCCTCCATTTACCACCTTTGATAAGTCCGCGAACGGAATACATCGATACTTGAAGAAAAAATGGCAAGTGGAAGTATGTCTTTAGCAATTTATTCTTGCTTTGAAGCATGCTATATGAAAGACCATGTTGGACTATCTTCAAGAAAGAAAAATTTTCATCGGAATAAAGATTTATATTCTTCAGTCTTTTCTCAAGTGCTTGATTTAATATTTGAAAGGGAATAAATTCCATTGTCAACTTTCCCGTTTTACAAGGCCTTTATCTAGACACATCTTTACAACATTAGCAAAAAGTGAAATGTGGCAATTCATCTTTACGGCTGTTTCAAGCAAAGAAGTATTACCATCGGCGTATGTGAGAAAATGCATCAATCTCATCACCTCTGCCCTGTTCACTTCCGGACTCGCAGAAGAAGGATACATATCGTGTTTTCCCAACATGGGTTCTCCTAACTGAATAAGTCCTTTGTAAACACCATTCAATTCGAATGCCTCAACAATTTCCATATATTTCAGAATCGATTTTTCCAAATGTCTGAAAGAGATGAAATTTTTGTTGTCAAATGAAGTGTGGTACTCAGAAAATTCATGATATACAGATCGCATCAAAGATCCCACGGGTAAATTGTAGCCCGGAGAACAATACTGACGCTCATCGCTGCCGCCAACAGAAAAATTTCTTGTGGCATACTCATCACTGCCTTGTTTGAGTATATGTTCTGCGACTTGATCTGCGAGGCTGCTTTCCAACTTACTTCGTTTGTAGTTGTAATTTCCTGAATCTCCTAAACAAGTTAAAACAAAACCGGCATCAGTATTTTGCTTCATTGTTTCGCCAAACATGGATAGATAGGCGATTACGCCAATAGTTTCGGGAGCAAAAACAAATCGATAAGAGTATTCCCTATTTTCAAGTGCTGCAATGCGGGTGTACAAAAAAGCAAGTGCCAAAGGACCCGACAACTCGTTGTTTGCCATACTGGGATGACACAAATAAGAAGAAAGCAAAATTTCTCTGTCGCTTCTTCCTTTAAGCAATAAATGTCCAATTGTCATTGACCCCTCTGATAGTTCCGAATCAATTACAACTTCGTATTCTCCCTCCTGTGGCAATGAAGTCCATTGCTGATGTGGTAAACAAAAACCCCATCGTTCATTGTAGTACGATGTGATGTATGGAATTGCTTCAGGCTTGTGAGGAAGCGTATGAATATGTGCAGATAACTCTTGATAAGAAATCTTTTGGCTAACAGGCGCTGAATAATTGACTACATGCAAATTGTTTCTCCTAAAATCTCCAACTTTTTCGCCTGATGGAGTCAAAATATATGCATCCCGGATATTCCATTCACGCGGAACGGTCCAATCGTGCACTTGAGTTCCACTAGGTATCTCCAGCAACTCCAACGGAATTATTTCCTGCAAAATACGAAATGATTCACGCAAGCCATTGCCCGTAATGCTCCTACAAATGGGCCATAAGCGATCAAAATACTTTTCGAGTAATTCGGTCATCCGTTTACTTTGTTCCTATCACGCTCCCCCAAAATTCATCCATTTGTCGGATGAAATTAGATGGAGTATGCACTGTTTTTGTCAAATGTATGCTGTGATCCATCATCGTCTTATGATTGGATGAATCCTTTAAAAAAATTCCTATTGACTCCGCTAGACCTGTCGCATCATCCGTTTTTGTAAGAAAGCCATTTTTACCTTCCTTCACAAACAAATCTGTGCGTCCCACATTGCGGGCTATGATTACATTTCCCGCTCCCATTGCTTCATTCATTGCCAGGCTCGGAAAATTATCGATTTCCTGAGTGGACACATAGCACATTGAGCGATTGAGCAATTCTGAAATATCTGATACATCTGTTATCAATTCGCACATGGACAATCTTCTCGACAATATAAACTCTCTCATTTCAGACTCCATTGGACCACTTCCGGCAATCACAATTTTCCAATCGATAAAAAGAAGCGGTTCCTTTTTGTACAAGATGTCAATTGCCTGAAGAAACATCATGGGGCCTTTGTAATTGACAAGTGCAGAAGCCCACATTATAATCTTCTCCTTTACTATTGGATGAAATCGTGAATAGTCACAAAAACGACTTTTGATGCTGTATACAATTGGCCTGTAAGAAAACATCGGATGTTTTAATGCAAAATCTCTGAAGCTATCGTACCATGTCAAAATTCCATCAAATTGTATTGACGAAAACAGCTTACCATACTTGGCACGATCCTTCGCAAATCGCTTATCATAATCTTTTTCGAAAGCGGTGGGAATTCCATTGTAGGTAACCGTAAATGCCAACTTTGGCGCAATAATCCGCGGAAGTTGTTTTATAAATTTCAGAAAATGTAAGTACTCTTCTTCTCCAATATATGTGAGCAAATGAAGAACGTTGATGCGATAACGAATTAATTTGGAAAACAACTGAAAGTTATCCAAAACGGATTTAAAACGACTGTGGTGCAAATCCAAAAAAATCACGTGGGAGATGTCTAATCCAATTTTCTGAAATTCGGCGATTACTCCTTCTCTATTATCTGTTTTTACGAAATAATAAATTCTGTTTTTGCCTTCGGTGGACCTTTCATATTCGCCAAAAAACATTGGAAAAAAAACATCCGGTCCTCGACGAGAACGCACATCGAGCATCAATTGAAAAAGAGCTATGTTACTCATTCCGTAATAGTGAGAATCCTTTCATTTTAGGTTGTACTCCAATTTTGCTCGAGTAAAAATTGACCAAACTTCGGATTGGGCATAAAACCTTGCCCATAGAAATCGGATTGTAGGACGTCGAAATATGCTGCGTGCTTCAACAGGTAATCCATTTGATTTCTATGGCGAATTGTGATATTGATGTAATATCTACCTGCGTTCAGTGGCAGCGAGTTGATAGAGCAAGTAATAGTTCCGGAAGGAGGATAAACCTTTTCGGCACCTTCTACCGAGAAGTTCCAAAGCTCGGCCAACGGAGAACCATTGGCATCGTGAAGCGCAAACGAAACACTCAAAAAAGGCAATTCATCTAAAGAACTTTTATAATTGAGTTTCATTTGGATTGAATCTCCACTCATAAAAATAAATTTCCTTTCACCTTCTCGATTCTCGAACCAAAAATCGCTTACTTCAATTCTTCCTGTCTTTATTACATCGGGACGCACAGCTACTGCCGACTCCCGCACTTCATGATAATTGGCATCTCCATATTCTTTCACACAATCTTCGGCTGAACCTGTGTATGTGAGAGCTCCATTATTCAATAATATTCCTCTCGTACAAAGACTTTGGACCGCAGTCATATTGTGACTTACAAAAAGCACCGTGCGTCCTTCTGTTTCAGCCACCTGCTTCATCTTGTCAATTGCCTTCAGTTGAAATTCAGCATCACCCACTGCAAGCACCTCGTCGATAATGAGTATCTCAGGTTCCAAGAATGCTGCAACCGCAAAACCCATTCTCACTATCATTCCCGATGAATATCTCTTTACCGGTGTGTCTATATATCTGGCGCACCCGGAAAAATCTACGATATCATCGAACTTGCGGCTAATCTCCGTTTTTGTCATCCCGAGAATTGCCCCGTTGAGAAATATGTTCTCTTTCCCTGTAAGCTCGGGGTGCATACCGGTGCCTACTTCTAGAAGACTTCCCAATCGACCACGCATCTTCACCACTCCTTCTGTTGGGGATGTTATTCGAGATAGGATTTTGAGTAATGTTGATTTACCTGATCCGTTTTTTCCAATAATAGCTAGCACTTCCCCTTGAGAGACATCAAATGAAATATCGCGAATCGCCCACACATACTTACTATCGCTCACTTTGGTTCGGTCGTTAACCACCGACAGTTTTTTATAGGGATCCTCTTTTCCTCGAATTCTATGCACCCATCGGTTGACATCATGCATGAGCATACCTGTTCCGGTTTGACCTAACCTATACTGCTTTGAAACAGCCTCTACACTTAAAACGATTTTACTCATAAGTCAAGGACTACACGGTATCAATAAAAGTTTTCTCTGCTTTTGCGAAGTAAAATAATCCAACGGCCAACAGTACGAATGTCATTCCAAGGCTAGATGCCAGATATATCCATTCAAATTCTCCTTGTCCAAAACACAAAACCCTGAAAGTTTCTATGATGGCGCTCATTGGATTGAGCAAAATCAAAGTCTGCAAGGTTCCGTCGATCATACTCAATGGAAAAATAATTGGAGAGACATACTTCAATAGGTCAACTGCAAAATTGACCATGAACTTTAGATCGCGGAACTTCACTGTCAATGCTGCCACGAGTAATCCACAACCCATACCCATGAGGGCAATTGGAACGATAAGCAATGGAATTAGCAAGAGGTGCCATGTAGGTTCTATCAGATCTGTAGTTATGCAATAGTAAAGGTAAACCGCAAAAAACAGGATCAATTGGACGCCCAGTTTGAGCATATTGGAAAAAACAATAGAAATGGGAACCACCAATCGGGGGAAATAGACCTTGGCAAAAATGTAACGATAAGCAATAAAAGTTTCTGAGGACTTGAGCAAAACCTCGGAAAAATAGTTCCACAATACAATGCCCGACATGTAGAATACCGGCTTTGGAAGTCCATCTGTACTCAGTTTGGCCGCCGTGCCAAATACCACTGTGAATATGATGGTGGTGAGAATCGGCTGCAGAAAAAACCAAATTGGCCCAAGGATTGTCTGCTTGTACACAGCCACAAAGTCTCTATGAACGAATAGAGATATCAAATCCCTGTACTTCCATATCTGACTGATTCTCAAGGCCTGCATCGAACTACTTACGGGTTCGATGACCAGATCCCAGTCCTTTTCCTTGTTCGTCAATGTTGATCCCATTAGGCTACAAACTTCACCCTTATTCAAGAAAATACAAAATGAATAGTCTTCAAAGGTTCCTCTTTTGTGAACATTGGGCTATCGCTTCAAAGAGAGCATAGAAAAGGAACCATCTACGCTCACCGGTCCGAGAAGCCCCTCGCTTCGCAATCGCCCTATAAGCTTGTAATTGAACTTTTCCACACCGCCTTGATTGAGGTGCTTCGGGTCACTAAAATCGCAACAGACGTCAAAATCAACGTCTTGAGCCATATCAAAATAAACCACCTTTCGCCGATCATGCGAAAAACCCTCGGATTTGTAGTGATCCAAGACCCTCTGAAGATCCTTGTTAAAAGAATCGTTGAACTTCTGATAATCTGAATTTATCGGCATCGGCTGATTTACCAGCACCACAATAGATCCCTCACTTTCTAAATAAGTAATCAATCTGTGCAAGTAATCGAAATATTTGTGTTGACCTACAAATGTCGAATCAACTGCCGGAAACATACCTTGCAGGGTGTCATTATCGCTGCAGTAGCCTCTTGATACATAATCTTCAACAGAGAACTCTGAAATGGTGCGGTCGCAGCACAGTCTAGCCATATAGGCATTAAAACTTCGCAGGTCCGGATCCTCGGTTACCAAACTCCATGCTGGATTGTGGTCGGGTACATTCTGAATGAGCCTCGTACTGCATTCTATGCCATCATCCATAAATACCTGGGGGTAGACATCAATTATATAAGTGGGTTTAGACTCATAATTCCAGTATTTTCTGGTGAGGATGTATGAAGCCAAACTGTGCTGAGAGCTGGTGCCTGTATTAATCATATCCAACTCTTCCAGTTGAAAGATGCGAGGATCATATCCACGATATGCATGAGAGGATCCTATGACAACAATTTCTGGATTCGAATAAGAAACAAGATCTGAAAACATCTTCTCTTCTTGTCCTCCTGTACGCTGCAGATAAGGAATTGCAGACAAAGCTAATCTCTTGCCGCGAAAAGAAATGTGGTTGAGTGCATACATCATTGAGATGTACATGAGCACTGCAATGAGCGCCAGGAGTATACTAGTTGTGACAAGGCGTTTCATTAGAATTGAAAATAAATAAATGCAACATCTCCCCAGAAACCGAATAATACAATGGCAGCAATCAAAAAAGAATAGAGTGTGAGTTTTACAGGATAATTCAAACGATGATACTCGCCTCTTACAATTTTGTTCATCAAAGGATCTATTAGCATAAGTGCAAGTGCAAAAAGCACTTTGATCCAGATCCCGGTATCACCCACCCTTCTCAATTCAATGGGCAATGTGCCTTCATAAGTTTTCATACTACATATATCTTGAAGGACTTGCCAAGCTTGGGATACAGAATCGGATCTGAAAAATATCCATCCCAAAAGGACCAAGTGAAAAACAAGAAAAATTCCCAACCAATGGGTAATACCTTTTCGTGTTTTCATGTAATTTTTCCACCAAGAAAACTTTGAGATGACCAATTCGGCCAATAAATAAATAGCATGTAAGGCTCCCCAAATAATAAAAGTCCATGCGGCACCATGCCAAAAACCACTGATCACAAATACGAGCATTAGATTAATAGTAGTTCGGGTTTGTGTCAGCCTATTTCCCCCGAGTGGTATGTATAGGTAATCTCTAAACCATGTGGATAGCGAAATATGCCATCGGCTCCAAAATTCCCGAATGCTCTTCGAAAAATAAGGTGTTCGAAAATTCACCATCAACTCCACACCCATCATCCGAGCAGCCCCAATGGCAATATCGGAATAACCCGAAAAATCGCAGTAAATCTGAATAGCAAAAAGATAGGTGGCCAAGAGAAGCCAAAGCCATGAGAAGTTTGCAGAATCAGAATAAACACTATCGACTATCACCGCCAAATTATCTGCGATCACTACTTTCTTGAATAGTCCCCAAATGATATGTTGACCACCTAAAGAAAAATTATGATAGCTGAAGACGACCTTCGACTTCAATTGATGCATCAAGTTTTTCGCTCGTTCGATTGGGCCCGCTACCAACTGAGGGAAGTATGCAACAAAAACTGCAAACTTGCCCCAATGACGCTCTGCACGAATTTCTCCTCGGTACACATCTATCACATAGCCCATTTCCTGAAACGTATAAAAAGAAATTCCCACAGGAAGAAGGAATTCCATGTATCGCATTTCTGAACCGCTAAGTCCATTGATGTTGTCTACAAAAAAATTGTAGTACTTAAAATACATCAACAATCCCAAGTTGAAGAAAATGGACAGCAGCAACCACGGTCGTCTCTGCTTCTTTTCAGCAAAAGCCTCCATGCGATTGGCTACAAAAAAATCAACCGTTGTGGTTAGAAAAAGAAGAGATGCATAGGCCGGATTCCAGCCCATATAGAAATAGTAGCTTGAAACCAGAAGCAGTACCCACCGAAAACGATGTGGTATGAGGTAAAATAATACCAATACCACCGGAAAAAAGATGAGAAATTCTACTGAGTTAAATAACATACCGGTTGTTTAGAATGCGGTCGGTCAACCAATCATATTCCACTTCATCACCTCATCTTCCTCTATTTCACGTACGGCCTTTTTTCCAACTACCTCTGCAATACTGCGCGGAGATATACCGGAGGCAGGGCGTTTCCAGGTAAGGTCGTCTTTGGTAATAATGGCACCATCTTCAATTTTGCGGGCCGACACCAAACTCCTTCTGGCATTGGCTCTCGCAGGAGCTTCACTCGCAAGAGCACCCATCTGCAAAGTACCCATCAGAGAAATATTTCTATCTATTTTAGACCAAAACCCCTTGAGATCTTCTTTATCCATCGCGTGATAGTGATCATTTCCGGGAAGTAATTTGTCGTGTGTAAAATGTTTTTCCAATACTGTTGCACCCAGTATAGCAGCCACTTGCAGAGTATGCATGTCCTTGGGCAAAGTGTGATCGCTATAACCGGGAACGGTCTTTGGAAAACTCTTTATCATATCAGTGATCATTCCCAAATTGGCGTTCACATCATCTGTTGGGTAGTTCAAAACGCAATGCATCAGACACAACGGATTCCCGTACTTTTCAATGGTTTCGATGGCCTCAACTACTTCCCATTTGTGTGATGCGCCAGTGCTCAAAACAATCGGCTTTCCGAATGAACACATGTATTCAATGAATGGAAGGTTGGTAATATCAGAAGAAGATATTTTATAAACATCCATCATATCATTCAAAAACTTTGCGCTTTCTACATCAAAAGGAGTACTCATGAATTCGATACCCACATTATCGCAGTGTTTCTTCAATTCCTCATATTCCTTTTTCCAAAATTTATCATATTTCTGAAAAAGTTCAAATTGGCTTCGCGTTGGTTCTTTTGTTATATCCCAATAATATGGACTGTCTTTACTAGCAATCGTATTTGCCTTATATGTCTGGAATTTGATGGCTTGAGCACCTCCTTCTGCTGCTTCATCAATTAGACGTTTGGCGAGCTCCATAGAGCCTTCGTGATTGACACCGGCTTCGGCGATTACAAATGGTTTGCGCAGCTTTTCGGGACTATAGGAAAGGATGAATTCTGTGAGTTTCACTGTATCGGATTTGGTTGAGACAAAGATGCACCAATGAACCCCTGAAAAAATCACTTCCACAAAAAAAGGCGATCATTACATCGCCTTCCTGTTCTATTTCCGAATCATTAATCTTCCATCGAAAATGTTTCCAAAAATTTAGTAGTGAAGTCCCCACTCCTAAACTTCTCATTTTTCATTAGTTTCTGATGAAAAGGAATTGTCGTTTTAATACCTTCAATGATATATTCATCTAAAGCGCGCTCCATCTTTGTAATAGCCTCTTCTCTTGTTTGGGCTATGGTGATGAGTTTTGCAATCATCGAATCGTAGTAAGGCGGAATCACATAACCTGCATAGGCATGTGTATCTATTCTTACCCCATGACCTCCCGGAGAATGATAGTCGGTGATGCGGCCGGGACTTGGTGCAAAGTTTTTATAAGGATCTTCTGCGTTGATGCGACATTGAATCGCGTGCATTTTTGGGTAATAATTTCTTCCTGAAATAGGATCTCCTGCAGCAAGTTTGATCTGCTCTTTTACCAAATCATAGTTGATCACTTCTTCGGTAATGGTGTGCTCTACCTGGATCCTCGTATTCATTTCCATGAAATAGAAATCGCGGTTTTTATCGACCAAAAATTCTACTGTACCCACTCCTTCGTATTGAACAGCTTCGGCAGCCTTAATTGCGGCCTGACCCATTGTCTCACGAAGCTCGTCGGTCATAAATGGAGAAGGTGTTTCTTCCACTAGCTTCTGATGTCGGCGCTGTATAGAACAATCTCTTTCGGAGAGGTGACAAGCCTTTCCGTACTGATCTCCGGCAATTTGAATTTCGATGTGTCGTGGTTCGTCCACAAATTTCTCCATGTACAAAGCATCATTGCCAAATGCTGCTGCAGCTTCACGTCGTGTAGACTCCCATGCCTCTTCAAGTTCTGCTTCGTTTTTACAAACGCGCATACCTTTTCCTCCCCCTCCTGCGGTGGCTTTCACCATCACGGGGTACTTTATTTGTTTTGCTATTTCCTTCGCGTACTTTAAATCTTGCAACAGTCCGTCGCTACCGGGAATGGTAGGTATGCCGGCATCTTTCATCGTTTGTTTTGCAGAAGCCTTGTCGCCCATCGCGTCTATCATCTCAGGACTCGCACCGATGAATTTTAAGCCATTTTCTTTACACACTTTGGAAAACGTTGCATTCTCTGATAAGAAACCGTATCCAGGATGTATTGCATCTGCATTGGTGATTTCAGCAGCAGCAATAATATTCGCGATTTTGAGATAAGATTCCTTGCTAGCAGGAGGACCTATGCACACAGCTTCATCGGCAAAACGCACATGAAGGCTATCCCGATCTGCAGTAGAATAAACTGCAACGGTGGCTATTCCCATCTCTTTACAAGTGCGTATAACGCGCAATGCAATTTCACCTCTATTGGCAATCAGTATTTTCTTAAACATAATCGTGGTTTGGTTTGTTCCGCAATACCTGACCAAGTCAGGAAGGGTCGATCAAAAACAATGGCTGGTCGTATTCCACAGGCGTAGACTCACTTGCTAGCACTTTTACAACTTTACCTGAAAGCTCTGACTCAATTTCATTGAAGAGTTTCATGGCTTCGATAACGCAAACTGTATCTCCGGCCTTTACTGTACTTCCCACTTCGATAAAAGGTGGTTTGTCAGGTGAAGCAGAGCGATAAAACGTTCCGATCATCGGCGACTTTATAGTTACATATTTAGAGTCTTCGCTTGACGCGGCAGCAGGTGCCGTCGGTTTTTGCGCTGACTCAGTTGCAGGTGCCGACTCAATTGCGATGGCCGCTGGAGCCGCAAAAACTTGTGGCGCTGCTACCTGGATCATGTCAGGTCTTCCTTTTTTATCGGAACCTGTTTTGATCACGATCTTGAAATCCTTCTGTTCGATCTCTACTTCGGATACTCCTGATTTGGAGACGAACTTGATCAGGTCCTGGATTTGAGAAAGGTTCATATGAAGTGTACTTTATATTATTAAGGTCTTGTCAAATATAACCGCTTTCGGCGATTTCCTATTGTGAGGGATTATATGCCCATTTTACCCAAACAGATCCCCATGTAAATCCTCCTCCAAAAGCTGCTAAAATAAGGTTGTCGCCTTTGTGTAGTTTATTCTCCCAATCGAATAAACATAAAGGAATAGTTGCGGCTGTAGTATTCCCGTATCGTTGAATATTCACCATTACTTTTTCGGGGCCAACACCCATCCTGCGGGCTGTAGCGTCTATTATGCGCATATTGGCTTGGTGTGGAACCAAATACGCAATATCGTCGGCAGTGAGATTGTTGCGTTTCATAATCTCTTCGCTTACATCAGCCATCCCTATTACAGCCGCCTTGAATACTGGCTGACCATCCTGGAAAATAAAATGCAATTTCTTGTCGAGGGTTTCTTGTGAAGCGGGCATTACCGAACCTCCGGCCTTTTGGTGAAGGTACCCTCTGCCTCTACCATCAGATCTCAAAATGATGTCTTTTATTCCCAAATCTTCAGTATTGGGCTCGAGCAGCACAGCGCCCGCGCCATCGCCAAATAAAACACAGGTTGTGCGATCAGTATAATCTACAATAGATGACATTTTATCTGCCCCCACAATAACCACCTTTTTGTACATGCCAGTTTTGATGTATTGCACACCGGCACTCAAGGCGAAAATAAAACCTGAACAAGCCGCTCCAATATCATAACCTGCAGCTTTTGTAGCGCCAATCTTGTCGGTGATAATGTTGGCAGTAGCCGGAAAAAGATGATCTGCTGTAACGGTTGCACAAATAAGAAGGTCTATTTCAGTGGCATCGATCCCTCTCTTTTTCAGAAGTCCTTTTACTGCCTCAGCACCCATGTCGGATGTTCCCAAACCTTCGCCTTTGAGAATGTGTCTCACTTCGATACCCGTTCGAGAACGAATCCATTCATCGTTGGTGTCTACGATTTTTTCCAAATCTGCATTGGTCAACAGATCCGGAGGTAGATAGCCATGAACAGCGGTAATGGCGGCAGTGATAGTAGACATCTGAAGTAAGGCTTCTTTAATTGATTATTTTCGGTCGGCTAATGTAGAAAGTTATCACTTACAAGAGGAATTAGTACAATGACAACACTTTGCTGATAAATCTTTCATTTACTCTAAACAAAAAAAGTCAGCCCATCATAATGAGCCGACTTCTAATATCTTGAATCGAAAGGATTTACTCTTGAGTAACCTTTTCCATCACCACTTTACCTTTGTAGTAAAGTTTTCCTTCGTACCAGTGGGCACGGTGAAAAAGGTGAGGCTGACCAGTAGTCGGGCAGGTCGAAATATTTGGCGCTTCTATTTTATAGTGAGTACGACGTTTGGCCTGTCTAGTTTGCGAAATTCGGTGTTTGGGATGTGCCATGATTTTCTTAAATAACGATTATTATTACTCTTCTTCCTGATTATCCAATTCCATAAAATCTTCGTCGCTTTCGTCATCACCGGGAGTTGACACTAGATAAGCATCCATTGCCTTTATCACATCCTGGTTGCAGTCTTCCATGCGATCATGCACTCTTCTTGCAGGTAAAGCAAGATGCACATATTCGTATATGAACTGAGCGAGATTCACTTCTGCTTCTCCGGGGCCTAGCACAAAAACATCAAAATCTGTGCTGCCTGTTTTGTCGCCAAACTTGATCACAAGTCTGTTTTCTGAACTGATTTGCTTACCTACTTCATCGCCGCATCTGTCGCACAATAAAACCACATTTCCATGTAGTGTAAAGTTGAGCACCATCATGCTACTTTGCTTCTCCACTTCAACCTCTAGTTGAATATCAGCCTTTTGAATCTCACTATAATCGAAAGCCTCAAAGAACTTGTCCTTTACTTCAAATCGGAAATCGTACTTCCCGACCTTCAAACCTAAAAACGGAATTGTAAATTCCTTCATCGCCTTCATCCGTTCAGGGGTTAAGAAAAAAAGGAGCGCAAAAATAGGCATAATCAGGTATTGAGCAAGTTTTAAACAACAATTTTCAGTTATCTAATAGACGAAATACTTCTTAATCAGTTGCTTTCCTTACAAATAATACTTATTCGATGCGCCTAGGGGATTCTCTTTCTTCATCGCGAATCTCCTGCTTTTTCAATGGATTCGACGCGAATTCTCGGTATTTGCGGCGGTTTTCATAAACATCTAATGCCGTGAAAATGGCTGCCCTCATCGAACTGGCATCAGCAATTCCTTTGCCCGCCAGATCGTATGCCACTCCGTGTGCAGGTGAAGTGCGCACAATAGGCAATCCCGCTGTAAAATTCACACCATTGTCGAATGCTATTGCTTTAAATGGCGCTAAGCCTTGATCGTGATACATGGCCAAAACACCATCAAATTTTTTATAAGAACCTGAGCCAAAAAATCCATCTGCCCCGTATGGTCCAAAAGCATAAATTCCCTGTTCTGAAGCCTCTCGAATGGCAGGAATTATAATATCCTTCTCCTCTGAACCCAATAAACCATTGTCGCCAGCGTGCGGATTGAGTCCTAAAACAGCAATTTTGGGCGAGTTGATCGCAAAATCCCTCACAAGGCTCTCGGACATCATCCTGAGCTTTGTAACAATGCGTTCTTTTGTAATACCTTGAGCCACATCCTTTAAGGGTACGTGACCTGTAACAATACCAATTTTGAGCACATCACTTACCAAAAACATCAAAACTTGCTCTGTTCCGGCCATTGAAGCTAAATATTCGGTGTGACCCGGAAACTGGAATCCTGCTGCATTGATGCTGTCCTTATCAATTGGAGCCGTCACCAAAACATCTACCTTATTGGTAGCGAGATCATTGGTAGCCATTTCTAAACTCCGAAACGCAAAAGTCCCTCCGTCTTTATCCGCCTTTCCTTGCTCAAATTGTACCTTTTCCTTCCAGATGTTTACAAGATTGACTTTACGCGCTATCGCCTCCGAAGCCGTGTTTATGCTGTTGTATTGAAATTCTTCGGCTCTCACAGATTTTTTAGCCATTTTCACCAATTCCGGATTCGCATAGATCACTGGTGTGAACATTTCGGTAATGCGCAAATCAGCAAGAGCCTGCACTATCACTTCCATGCCTACTCCATTGGGATCACCGCTGGTGATGGCTACTTTCAATATCTCATTTCTCCTTTCTGACATTTTCTTCTTTTATGCTCTCTTTCGATATATTAAATTCCTTTTTTCAAAAAATCATAAATCAGTCGAACTCCAACCCCGGTGCCACCCTTTGGACGATATGAAGAAGCAGTGTTGGACCATGCCGGGCCTGCTATATCAACATGGATCCAAGGATAGTCGGTGAAATGTTCCAAGAACTTTCCTGCACTAATATGACCGGCATTTGCGCCTCCCAAATTCTTCAAGTCTGCTACATCACTTTTCATTTCATCACCATAGTCTTTCCAAAGTGGGAATCGCATGTTGCGCTCCCAAACCTGCATTCCGCTTTTATCCAGTTTGGCAAATTCTCTATCGTTCGCGGTGCCCATCACTGCCGAAGCATAAGTACCAACCGCTCTTACTGCAGCTCCCGTGAGTGTGGCAAAATCCATCACCAATTGTGGTTTGTACTTCTTGGCATAAACCAATGCATCGGCCAAAATCAATCTTCCCTCTGCATCAGTGTTCATGACTTCAACTGTAGTGCCATCGCTTATTGTAATGACATCTTGCGGGCAGACAGCGTTCATTCCAGGGCGATTGTCTGTAGATGGAACCAAGGCAATTACGTATAAAGGAAGTTTGTTTGCTGCTATTGCCGACATAGCACCCACCACGGCAGCGGCTCCGGCCATATCGCATTTCATTTCATCCATACTACCCGGAGTTGGCTTCAAAGACAATCCTCCAGTATCGAAAACCACGCCTTTTCCAACAAGTACAATCGGGGTTTTATTCTTTGCCTTTGGCGACTTGTATTCCATGATATTGAATGTGGGTGGATCAATACTTCCAGCATTCACAGCCAATAATCCGCCCATTTTATGATCCTCAATTTCTTTTTTGTGAAGCACTTTTACCGAAAAACCGTGTGCTTTACCGGCCTTCTGCATTTCTTTTGAAAATGTTGCAGCAGTCAAATAACTCACAGGCTCGTTTACAAGATCACGAGCCAAACAAGTTGCACGAACCAGATTTTGCACTTCTTCAAGATCTGACTCTTTGAGCAATGGATCCAACACATGCAGTGTTGAAAGCGCATTTTTTCGTTCCTCTCTATCCTTCCGGTACTTCAAAAACTGGTAGCTACCAAGGGCCATTCCCTCCACAAATGAGAGAATAATCTCCTTTCCAACGCCCATGTTGACGCACAAAAAATCATTCTGTGCCATTTTGTTTATTTCAGCTTGCGCAGAATTTCCGTATCCCCTCACTTTTTCAAGTAACTCGGGACTTGCGGCATCTTTGAGAATGCAAAAAGACGATAAGCGGTTCAATTGGTGAATGGCGATCCAGTCTTTTCCGGATTCTGACTCGGTGACTAGAAAATCCTTCTCTTCTTTAGTTAAACCCTCCAGTTTCTTTATGTCGCGGGGCTTGCAGAAAACAACACGAGAATGTGAGGTTGTTTTGGCTGCTGCTTTTTTAATTTTCATGCTTTACAATATTACGGCTGCAAGTTATACCAATGCCGCATAAAAATAGTCCAAACTATTTTATATCCACTCAGAGGTAAATGCCCTTGGAGTAGCTGTTATAGGCCGGAGTGAACCAGTATTGGACTGTTACAGATATATGTAAGACATGAACCCAGAATCCACATTGGAAATCTATTGTTGCGCGAATCCCAATGCGGATTCTGGGTCTAACCACTTTGAGTTGTGTTTTTTTCGCCGAAACAAAACAAACCTTTGCACTAAAAAGTTGTCTTAACAAATAGCACACTTAAAATTGTTTAAATTCGTTGTGTTGAAGATGGAAAAACTGCTACTGAAATATTCTCTGTTCCTTTTGCTCTTGTTTGGTGCATCTGATAAAGCATTTGCAACGCATAACCGCGCAGGTGAAATTATTTACGAGCATATTTCAGGCTTTACTTACAAGTTCACCGTAATCACATACACCAAAACGAGTGTAATTGCAGATCGACCGTGGTTGAAAATCCGATACGGCGATGAACCCTCAGGCACCACGGAAGCTCAGCTCGACAGTGTTTCACGCCTTGAGAATCAAATAGAATATTATCCTGAATTAGATGCTCAACGAAACCTTTACATCGGTTATCACACTTATGCGGGTCCCGGGCAATTTCAAATTTCCATCGAAGATGCCAATAGAAACTCTGAAGTACTTAATTTAGGGGCCGATGGTGCTTCTTCGGTCAGTTCGGTTTTTTATATCCAGTCGATACTTATAATCAGCCCACTCACAGGTCATAATAATTCTGTTGTACTGCTCAATCCGCCTCTTGAAAGAGCCTGTTTTATGAAACTCTGGCAGCACAATCCAGCCGCTTTTGATCCCGATGGCGACCTGTTGGTTTATTCTCTGATACCTTGCAAAGGAACCGCTGGCGCAGACTTGGCGCTTTTTGAATACCCCGATGCCTATACTGATTTCAATGACACATTTACCATTGACTCGCAAACAGGAGATGTGGTTTGGGAAGTTCCATCAGCAATAGGAGAGTTCAACGTTGCCATTAAAATTGAAGAATGGAGGGATGGGAATCTTGTTGGGTATGTCACAAGGGATATGCAGATTACCATCGAACTCTGCGACAATAATCCACCAATCATTTCGCCGATTGTAGATACGTGTATCATAGCGGGAACGGATTTGTATATCGATGTTTTTGCAATAGATCCAGATGGAGATCCAATCAGTTTAAGCGCTCTTGGTGGTCCGATTTCAATGGTTCAAAATCCTGCAACTTTCAACCCTTCCACGGGTGAATTTCATTGGCAGCCTGAATGTGAAGAAATTCGTTTGCAACCCTATCTTGTAACTTTTGAAGCCGTGGACAACGACTTCACTGTAGACCTCGTAGATGTGGAAAGCGTATTGATTACTGTGGTGGCTCCTCCTGTTCTAAATCCCATTGCCGAACCCATGGGGAATTCTATAGAATTAAATTGGGATGTGCATCCATGTTATCCAGTATTTAGTGTAGATGAAGAGGACGATGTGATTTATAAGGTCTATAGAAGAAATGGTCTCTACAATTTCGTACCCGACAACTGTGAGCTAGGAGTTCCCGAATACACAGGTTATTTATTTATGGGAGAATCTGAGGGATTGTTCAACAATTCTTTTACAGATGATCAGGTATTCTATGGAGGCAACTACTGCTATATGATTGTAACATGCTGGCCGGATGGAGCGATCAGTTATGCTTCAGAAGAATTCTGTGCCGAGATTATTAAAGAAGTGCCGGTGATGACTAAAGTAAGCATAGGACTTACGAGCACTACTTTGGGTGTTGATACTATTTGGTGGTCGCCACCGACTGAGTTGGATACGAAGGTCTTTTTGCCGCCTTACCACTACCAACTTTATTATGGCGAAGGAAATGCGTATCCACAAAGTTTGATTTATACGAGCACAGAATCAAATCAACTCTATTGGGAAGACACAACTTTCATTCACTCGAATATCAATACTCAGGATATTGCTCACAACTATCGCGTAGAATTTTATTTTAATAGCGTGGAACTGGCAACTTCCTCGAGCAATGCAGCATCACCGTTTTTGTCAGTTATTCCTAACGACAATGAAATTCAATTGAACATTTCTGCTGTTGTTCCCTGGTTTAATACGGCTTATCAGATTTACCGCAAAGCTCCGGGTGAAATTGACTTTTCATTCCTCGCTACTTCAAGCGAACCCGTGTATACCGATATGGAATTGACCAACAATGAAGAGTACTGCTACTATGTGGTCGTGGTAGGATCATACAATGCTGAATTTGTGCCAGATCCTCTATACAATTATTCTCAGCAGGTGTGCGCCCAGCCATACGATAGAACACCTCCCTGCGCTCCTTCGTTTTTTATTGAATCAGATTGTGCACTTGAAACCAATGTGATTTCTTGGACCAATCCGAACTACTCTTGTGCGGATGATGTAGCTGGATATAATTTATACTACGCTCCTGTATTAGGTCAACCACTCGAACTGTTCGCAAGTATTGATGTGCTTGCCGACACCATTTATATTTTTAACGAGAGTGGACACATGAATACCATTGCGGGTTGTTTTGCTGTAACGGCACTCGATACGCCCAATTTATGGCCCGATGGATTGCTTTATCAAAACGAAAGTGAGTTGAGTGAAATCATCTGCGTTGACAATTGTCCGATTTATTTCCTTCCAAATATTTTTAGTCCAAATGGCGATGATTTGAATGACTACTTCAAGCCTTTTGAATACCGTTTTATAAAGGATATTGATATCAAAATATTTAATAGATGGGGAGGACTTGTTTTCGAAACAACCAACCCGAAAATCATGTGGGATGGCATTGCCAAGGACTCTGGTGAATTAGTGAGTGATGGTGTTTTTTACTACACCATTACAGTTAATACAATTCGACTTACTGGCATAGTTCCCGAATCGTTTTCAGGAACCATACAACTGCAAAATGGCAACCTGTTCAACAGTGAGTAATAGCTGACTTATTTTTGCCACATGTTTACAGGCATTATCGAAGACACTGGCGAGGTTATTTCAATAACCCACGACGGAACCAACATTCATTTTGAAATAAAAGCTCCTTTCGTTTCCGAACTTAAGGTAGATCAGAGTATATCGCACAACGGAGCATGCCTTACTGTGACCGAAAAATCGGATCTTACATACAAAGTCACCGCGATCAAAGAAACGCTTGACAGAACGAATCTCAAACATTGGAAATACGGCGATCTCATCAATCTGGAGAGATGCATGAAATTGGGTGAAAGATTAGATGGACACATTGTACAAGGACATGTGGACACCATAGCTCTATGCACAAAAATAGAAAATCTCAATGGAAGTTGGATATTCGAGTTCAATTATGATAAAAAAGATGGTTTTGTTACTGTAGGCAAAGGAAGTATATGCGTGAATGGAGTTAGCCTTACGGTTGTAGATAGCTATCCGGAATCTTTCTCTGTAGCTATTATTCCCTATACATACGAGCATACCAGCTTCCGAAATTTAAAGATAGGAGATGAAGTGAATATCGAATTTGATGTTATAGGAAAATACGTCGCGCGTTTGCTCATTCGCGAGGCGTAAGAAAAAAACTTTGTTTGCTAAAGGGGAGATGTGAAAGAAAAAGTTTCTTCAGAGTACCTTCTGTTTTTTCAACACGAAATTTTGACCTAAATAGAGCTTTCTAACTTGCTCATCTGCTGCCAACTCTTCGGCCGTGCCGGCTTTTAAGATAGATCCATCATAGAGTAAATAGGCCCTATCAGTAATAGAAAGCGTTTCCTGCACGTTGTGATCTGTAATCAATATTCCGATGTTCTTTAATCGCAGTTGTGCCACTATTTTCTGGATGTCTTCAACTGCTATTGGGTCTACACCAGCAAAGGGTTCATCGAGCAGTATAAAATTCGGATTCGTTGCAAGAGCCCTGGCTATTTCAGTGCGCCTTCGCTCACCACCTGAGAGATAATTTCCGAGATAGGTCCGCTTTTCTGTGAGGCCAAACTCATCTAGAAGACTTTCAAGCTTTTCGGACTGCTCCTTCTTTGTGAGTTTTGTCATTTCTAGGATAGCCTTGATATTATCCTCTACCGACAATTTTCGAAAAATAGAAGCTTCCTGAGGTAAGTATCCAACACCCAATTGAGCACGCCTGTACATGGGTTCGTCCGTTATTTCTTGGGTGTCCAGAAATACCTTGCCTTCGTTGGGCCTGATAAGTCCAACTATCATGTAAAAAGATGTCGTCTTACCGGCACCATTTGGGCCGAGCAATCCCACGATTTCGCCTTGGCGCACAGTAAAAGAAACACCCTTCACCACTAGGCGTTTTCCATACTGCTTTACGATATTCTCCGCTCTTAATTCCACGCGACAAAGATAAGGGTTGCACCCGAAGCGAATGCTCATAAAAAAGTGAAAGGAGTTCCGAAATCACAGTCCTCCTCTGTGTGTTTACGATGCCGAAGTGTAGCTTTGCAGTATGAATATTACTAAACGTCCACTGACTTTGCTATCCAACTTTGCTAAAAGTGATGAGTATCGCAACGTTATTCATAGCTTGATTCCCGGTGGCGCTCACACATACAGCAAAGGCGATGATCAGTTTCCGATACTATCCCCTGCCGCTATTACACATGCAAAAGGTGCATATTGTTGGGACCCTGATGGCAATATGTTTCTAGATACTTTGATGGGACTCACAGCCGTATCATTGGGTCATGCATACGAACCTGTTTTGAAAAGAGTAAGAGCAGAACTTGAGAAGGGAGTCAACTTTTCTAGGCCCTCAGTAATAGAACGAGAAATGGCCGAAAAATTTCTTTCACTTGTGCCGAAACACGACATGATCAAGTTTGCCAAAAATGGATCTGTATGCACCACCGCTGCCATCAAATTAGCGCGCGCCTATACGGGTAGAACATTAATAGCTCGTCCTGCTGAACATCCTTTTTATTCATACGACGACTGGTTCATTGGAAGTACTGCCTGCGACTTTGGTGTACCCGATGCTATTAAAAATCAAACCCTATTGTATGAGCAGGATAGCATAGAAGACCTCGAAAATCTATTCATTGCTTATCCCGGAGAAATTGCTTGCGTAATAAGTGAACCTGAAAAGTGGATTGATCTTCCTGCCGATCATTACCAGAAAGCTATAGAGCTGGCGCACAAACATGGAGTGCTTTGGATCATGGATGAAATGATCACCGGCTTCAAAACAGATTTTCCGGGGTCGATGAAAAAATTCAATGCGGAACCGGATATGGCCACTTGGGGTAAAGGCATTGCAAATGGATTTTCATTTTGTGCACTTACAGGCAAAAAGGAAATTATGGAATACGGAGGGATAAAAAGAACGGGAGAACCAAAGGTATTTCTTGTTTCCACAACGCATGGAGGGGAAACACATGCCATTGCCGCCGGACTAGCAACCATCGAAGTATTCGAAAATGAACCTGTAATTGAACACAATCATAAAATTGGCGACTACTTCATAAATGGCGTGAACCAAATTGTGAGTTCGCGCAACTTGCAAAAGCATCTCCAGCTCACAGGATTCAACTGGAGTGTGGGACTAGCGGTGAAAAATGCAAAGGGAGAACCCGATATGTTCTTGCGCACACTCTTTATGCAAGAAATGATTCGAAGAGGTATTTTATATCAAGGAATTCTCTCTCCTTGTTACTCGCATACAATAGATGATATTGATTGGATGCTAAGTGCGTTTGACGAAAGTTGTGAAGTGCTACAAAGAGGTATTGATGAAGGTTATGAAAAATACCTCGTGGGAGATGAAATCAAACCGGTGTTTAGAAAGTACAATTGAGTAAATCATTCATATTTTGCACCTTAAACACTGATCCTAAATCCATGAAAATTCGAACACCGAACTCATAAATCTTCTCACACCACTTATGAACCACTCCATTCGCAAACATTTCGAAGACGCATCCTCCCTTCTAAATCAGTTTCTAAATGATGCAAAAAATATAGAAGCAATTGAGCAAGCAGGTAAAGCAATGGTTGATTCGATTAAAGGTGGTGGTAAAATCATCTCTTGTGGCAATGGTGGTAGTATGTGTGATGCCATGCACTTCGCTGAGGAATTGAGCGGCCGCTATCGCGACAATAGAAGGGCGCTTCCGGCCGTGAGTATTTCGGATCCTTCGCATATCTCTTGTGTTGGCAATGACTATGGCTATAATTATATTTTTTCGCGCTACGTAGAAGCGCTCGGAAAAAAAGGAGATGTGTTACTCGCCATTTCAACAAGCGGAAATAGTGGAAATGTGATCGAAGCCGCCTCTCGTGCCAAGGAAATGGGAATTACAGTAGTGGGATTAACCGGTAAAGATGGAGGGAAACTAGCCGAACTTTGCGACATAGAGGTGAGGGTTCCCTGGATGGGATACGCCGATCGGGTGCAGGAAATACATATCAAAGTAATCCACTCTTTGATTGATTACATTGAACAGAATTATTTTTCACAATAAGTATAAAACGCACTTTTTATGTGACGTAAACTTATTTTTCAGATGTCAGTTCTTAGATGAATTATATAATTGCGAAATTTTTCACTTAATTTGAACAAAATAATAGATCAACATGAAGTACTTATTCTTAGCGCTTATTACATTATCCTTCGTAAGTTGCTCCAACGACGACGATGAGAACACATCTGCTGGTACAGGAATGAATACTGGTGGCGGTGATTTAACAGCCACCTCGAGTCAGCAATTCTCAATCTTCAACGATGCTACGGCCATCTCGGGAGTGAACGGAAGTAGTGGGTGGGAAACTCTCACAAGCAATTCATTCAGCGTCGGTGAGCCTTCTGAATTACAATATGGAATGGCCTTGTATAATGATGTTGCCATGAAAAGTTTTCAAATTGATTTCGGCCCTAATGATTATCCAATGGGTCAACCAAGTCAGTCGGAATGGTACAATTGGTTTACCGAGGGAAGCAGAGAGTATGGTTATGGTCACAACAAGGTGAGCATAACTTATATCGATGGTTCTAATGTTTTTACAACACTCGACTTTGATCAAACAGGAAGTACTTTCGAAATTGTGGACGCTGTAAATCAAGGCGACTATGTTCGATTGTATGTCGAGTTTTCGGCTAAAGTGTTTTCGGCTAGCGACTTTTCAGAAGGTCACATGGTAGCCTCGGTATACAGATACTAAGCCTGTGCAGATCATCTGGCTCTACCAGTAAATACAGTTTCATTTTCGAGCACTTTGCTGCGTGCTACTTTGAAGTAAACCAATGGACGTTCTGCTGTGAGTGTCGGATAATTTTTCAGAATTATTCTTCCATTCAATGATGTGTCTGTTGCTGTTCCCAAAACTTCACCACTTATCGGGTCGAAATATTCGATAGTGTATTTTCGCATGGTTTCCATAGAAGATATCCGGATGGGCTCTTCACCGGGACTGGCATCTGTAAATGGATTCATGAAAACGGGGATCACACTTTCATCGGGCAACTTATCGCATGTGCCTCCCTCGCTAGCTGTATACCAATTCCAACTTCTATTCATCAAAACTCCCACTAGTTTTTTATTCCCCCTTTTTCTGTTTTTAAGAAATACCGTCTCAACCTTGCTTGTACCCCCTGATTCGCTGTTTGCATAAGTAGGCATCCAATCCTCTTTTCCCAAATCAACAAATGGATAAACCTCGCTGTCAAGAAATCGACTGATACTTCCCATCCAAAGCCAATGAGTGGTATCCATTACTTCGTCCCAACTCATTCCTGAATTGGCATGACCAGTAAATGGCAACGCCACAAGTTCCTTTATAAAACCTGTATGATCGCAGCTCATGATGTGATCTCCAAAACCATTTTCACCGTATAGCACCGGTTTGGTTGTAGCTTGGAAACCCACCGTGGGTTCATTGTTTTCATCACATTGCAATCCGGGTTGACCTCCTTTTACGCCGTATTCATCCACAGCAAAACCCCTGAATCTAGTGGCTCCGGCACCGTAATTATTCCAACAAATAACATCGAGATCCGGAGAGTTCCAACTCATATCCAGATACTCCGATCCACATGGGTTATCGGGCGAATCGGTATATATTCCCATGGGTGCTCTTCCTGTATAATCCACAGACAACATGTGCCTCTTGTGTTCTAATGTGTTTTTGATATACGAAGCCATTTCCAAATTCCATGACGAAAGTGTTCGTCTATAGGCCATGTCAATATCGTACCGTAAAGGGATGTGCTTTGGATTATTCCAATAAGTGCATCCTTCTGCCGAATGCTCGTATACAGTGCCGGAACCCACACCATTCATCTCACTTAGTAGTTCAATCAGTATAATGTCCTTGCTATAACCCCAGCGCGCAATAAAGTATCGCAATTTCTTCTTGTAATAATTTCGGGCATCTGCACTCGCGAAAAAATCAATCGGATTCTCGAGTTTTAAGTCGTTTCGATAACACCACGCCTGACTTTTGCCTGGCTCGTCGCAAACATTTGTATCAAACCAATCCCAGTTGACATTGCCGTATGGATGATTCTGATAAATGGTTTGCAGCCCCATGTTCAATTGAATTCTAAGATCCAGTTCAGAGCAGTGCTCTACAAGCTGATCGAACTCCCAAGCTTGATATTGACGATCGTAGTAATTGTTGATCTTTTCAAATTCAAAATCAAATGAACTTTGAATAACAGGAAATCTTACGGTATTTGCTCCACTTCGAGCATATTGCTCGAGAACTTGATGCAATTTTATATACGAAACTAATGGCAAACACATTTCACGAACAGTCTTACCCTTTTTCCAAATCTTATATCGACTCAATCGATTTTCTGTATTCAAACCACAGCAGATATCATCCTCTCCAGTATCAAAACATTTGTCGCAAACCGAATTGGCACTTGTTTGGCCCGGCTCCATAATTTGATCCGGTATATTGCAATAACAGTCGAAAGCCCCTTCCCAAATATTTTTACCAATGGGTATGAACACTTGCTGGTCGGGAGTAACGAAATAATGTTTGTTCTTGGAGATAGAAACAAAACCCTTACTCTGATCCCCTTGAACAACCGAAAAATCGGACAGAGCTGATTCTAGAACGCCGAACAACTTTGTATTTACTGTATACTTTATGTTGTATTCACCAGATGTGAGAGCGGAATAGCGCACTCGGAAATCAAATTCAGAACTCTTCTCAGTCCAGTCCCAGAGATTTCTGTCGGAATCGGTTGTATTTCTGCTGTAGCCCAGATAAAAAAATCCATCAATGATCTCAACTAATCCTTCACCTGCTGCCGTCCCAATTCCATTTTTAAAAATTTCAGCTTGAACTTCAATATCATCAGGATCAAATGGATTGATCGAAGGTTTTAAGTTTGTTCCCCTCTCTTGATTGGTAATCCAATTGCTGATCGCATTGTTGATCTGGGCAGGCAATCTCAGACCCCATTCAATTTTTTCGTATTGAACGGGGGTTTCATCTCTTGGCTCAAGCAGAGCAAAAACCAGACTATCTCTTTGGGCTGCGCACGGACCTATTAAAACTCCAAGAAAAACAAAGGTCAAAATAATTCTCGAAATACAAATCATACCGACGAAGGTAAAAACAATTCAAGAAACTCGCCTATCGCAATTTTCTTGTAACGGCATTGTCCACGCCCATCTCTTCATTTCGCCGCGCCCCTTCTTCCACATATACCATTGCAGTCATTCTATTTCTTTGCAGGAAATAAATTTACTCTACCTTAAATCTTGCTGAAATACCACCGTCTACTATAGTGAAGGCACCGCTATGAAGGCCTGCAATATCACTTGATATCTAATCCCCTTCATATCTCACAACCAATTACAACCCTTCTCCCAAAACATTGTAGAATATGGGATCTCGTTTTCTCGCAATCCGAGGTTCTTCCAATACACTATATTCTCAGTAGGATTCGGAAACAGCAAATGCAAATATTTCGGATCCTATCTCGTCATTGATGAACTTACTTAGGTACTTCGTTGAGAAAACGATGTGGATAATTTTTTACTAAACTCTGGCCATAATAATTTTATTCCTTTTTTGATTTTATGTAACCGTATTGTATGGCGCTTTCAGCGCGACGCGAGGCTGTAGGAATTTACGTGTTACTGAATGGTGCGCTTTCAGCGCGTGAGCGTTTCTATGTACGTTTAGGTGGTAACGAGTGGTGCCCTTGAAATGCAACACTTATCGAATCGCCCCGAAAGGGCATCATACATATCGACCCTGGCAAAGCCAGGGCCGTATAGTGCTGCGCACTATCCGGCCCAATTCTCCCTATCCAAACTCCTGTATTGTATTGCTTCAGCCAAATGCTCGGTTCTGATTTTTTCACTTGAGTCTAGGTCCGCTATCGTGCGAGCAACTTTTAGTATGCGATCATAGGCGCGTGCCGATAATTTTAATCTGTCCATCGCAGTCTTCAACAATTGGTGTCCCGCCTGATCTATCCCACACAATTTCTTAAGTGTTCTGCTATCCATTTGCGCATTGCAGTAAATTCCTCCGTCATCTACAAAACGAGACTCCTGAATATTGCGTGCCTTGATCACTCGATTGCGGATAGAGGTACTTTTTTCTCCCGCGCGCTGATCCGACAACTGATCAAAACTCACCGGTGTTACTTCAATGTGAATATCAATCCGGTCGAGTAGTGGCCCAGAAACCTTGTTGAGATATTTCTGTACTACTCCGGGAGCACACACGCAGTCCTTCTCCGGATGATTGTAAAATCCGCATGGGCAGGGATTCATGCTCGCTACCAACATGAAACTTGCTGGGTACTCAACCGAAAATTTACTTCTAGATATTGTAATGGTTCGGTCTTCCAAAGGCTGGCGCATTACTTCCAACACTGTACGTTTGAACTCGGGTAGCTCATCCAAAAACAAAACTCCATGATGTGCCAATGATATTTCTCCCGGTTGTGGGAAGCTCCCCCCGCCCACTAAAGCGACATCGCTAATGGTATGGTGAGGAGATCGAAATGGCCGCACTGATATCAAGGAATCTTCTCTCTTCATCTTTCCTGCCACACTGTGAATCTTTGTAGTTTCAAGTGCTTCATGCAAATTCAAAGGTGGTAGTATGGTTGGTAATCGCTTGGCCAACATCGTCTTTCCGGCTCCGGGTGGACCTATCAAAATAATATTGTGACCACCTGCAGCGGCAATTTCAAATGCTCTTTTAATATTTTCCTGACCTTTTACATCCATGAAATCCACTGTGTAGTCGTCCAGTCGCTCATAAAATTCTTGACGGGTATCCACTTCTACACGCGGTATAGTGCGCTGTCCGGAGAAAAAATTTACTACTTCGGTAATTTCAGAAACGGCATACACTTCGAGTTCATTCACAATAGCTGCTTCTCGCGCATTTTCCGACGGAACAAACATTCCTTTAAAACCCTCCTTCTTAGCTTGGATCGCTATGGGGAGAACTCCCTTTATGGGTCGCACCTTTCCATCGAGTGCTAGTTCGCCCATTATTATGTAGTCTTGCAATTCTTCAAAAGGCATTTGCTCTGATGCCGCTAGTATCCCGATGGCCATCGGTAAATCGTAAGCTGATCCCTCCTTTCGAATATCAGCCGGTGCCATATTTATGGTGATACCTTTTATGGGCAAACTAAATCCGGTGTTCGCAAGCGCAGCTTTAATTCTTTGGTGTGCTTCTTTTACAGAGGCATCTGGTAACCCCACAATATTCATCGAGGCCCCTTTGTCAATGTTCACCTCAATGGTAATGGTAGTGGCACTTATGCCAAATACGGCAGAGCCAAAAGTCTTTACGAGCATGTTCTTCAGTTTTAAGTGTGCGGCTAATGTATGCAAGCCATGGCACCCAAACGAACTTTGCGATTCTTTGGAAAAGTGAATGGCGGTGGACTGAAATTGCGTATAGCACTTTCATCATCGGGATTATGTTATAAAAAATGTGTATTGTGCGAAACATAATTACAACTCATAAAAGGGGCTTATTTCTGTGCATCTTATACCATTTGTATTTATGTAAAAGTCCAATTTCGTTTCACTACATTGATCTAAACTTAAATCACAACAGCATCCTGCAGCGCTTTACCCAAAACAGACTTCCAATGCGCAGTGCAGGATTAAGTATCATGGGTTTAACATATTTATCCCCCGAAAAGGGGATAGCCCACTTTCGGTTGAACCACTCATCCTGCCTAGCTTTGCGACTATCTTAATTCAACCAAAACTTACTTAAAATTTTCCTACAATGAAACGTCTATTTTTTGTCAATGTAATCATTGCAACCCTCTTGTCTTCCTCCGCATTTGCCAGTGTATACACTGTAAATAATGCCATTCCCTCTCCCGGACAATATACCACCGTGGCTGCCGCTGCCGCAGCAGCCGCCACTGGAGACACCTTGATGATTTCAGCAACCGACATCAGCTATGGCAATGTGACACTCGACAAAGCACTTACTATCTTAGGTCCTGGATGGGTGGTTTCTGGTGGAGGTGTGTCGCGTGTTGCCATTTTTGGCATTATCACTTTCAACAGTTCTAATACTTCATTTATTGGTATTAGAGCTATTTCTATCATTTCTATCACCGCATCGGCAACGGAATTATCCAATATCAAAATACATCGTTGTATTATTGATGTGAGCGTTAATCTAAGTTCAGAGGATTGGAACAACAGTAGTATAGAGGGTTGCATTTTTTCGGAATTCAATGGATTCAATATAACCTCTAATAGTGGTAATATTGTTTTATCGGGCTCCATTATCAGAAACAACGTTTTCAATGGCTTTCTATACTACATAAGTAATAGCGTTATCTCAAACAATATTTTCCTTGGTAATACAGCAAGTCCAACTCAAATTGTTTCCTCGGGTGTCACCAACAATACATTCTCTGGAAATATAGCCGTTGGTCGCGCAATCAATACAGTTGTCGCATCAAATAGTGTGACAGGGAATTTAAGTTGGGGCGGAACAGGCGCATGGGTGCAATCCGGGAATTTGACCAATGTTGATCCACAATTCACGAGCTACACACAAAATACAATTCACAACTGGGCTAACAACTATACGCTTCTAGTTACTTCTCCTGCTATTGGCACAGGTCCTGCAGGAACTGACATAGGAGTATATGGTGGTGATGGTGTTTTCAGAATGGATGGCGAACCAGCTATTCCTATCGTAAGGGCAGTAAATGTTCCGGGTGGTGGTGTGGTTCCTGCAAATGCAACTTTCAACATCAACGTCATTAGCGTGGCGCACGAATAAGTAAACCTCATTATATAAAAAGGTTTCTTATGAAATACAATTTAATTACAAGTGTCTGCTGTATTCTTCTTTGCATAGGAAGTTATGGCCAGACGATTGTCTCGGGAGAGTACTTCTGGGATACTGATCCAGGTGTAGGAAACGCAACTGAGTTTTCTGTAGTTGATGGAGCCAATGTCGATATGACATTCACACCTTCTACTTCGGGGCTCATCGAAGGTCCACACCTTATTGGATTCAGATTTGTTGACGAAAACAATGTGTGGGGTGAAACAGCTATTAAAAGAGTAGTGGTTCATCAGTTCACAGGTGCGGAATATTTTTGGGACGAAGATCCTGGAGCTGGAAATGCGACACCAGCAACCCTAAATTCTGGGAACCAACTATTCAATGGCGAAATCACAATCAGCTCGGCAGGAGTAAGACCAGGCAACAGACTTCTTGGTGTTCGCACAAAAGGAATCGGCGATGTATGGTCTCCTCCACTTGTAAAACGAATGTATGTACCTACACTATACACTGAAGGGGAATACTTTTGGGATAATGACCCCGGTGTGGGTATGGCAAACTCTTTCAGCCTTGCTCCTCAATCTGACACACTTAATCAAAACGTTGAAATCAGCACGGGCAGCATTCCTCCGGGCCTTCACTTTCTGTACACCAGAGTACGTGGATTAAATGGAAGTTTCGGTACAACCTTCAAAAAACGTGTATACATCAGCCGCACAATTATAGGTGGTGAATACTTCTGGGATACCGATCCAGGCATAGGGAATGGAACGCCTATCGAAGCCATTACTCTTGGTGATAGTGTGCAGGTTTGCGGTGGATTAAGTACGATTGGTTTTGCTCCCGGAGATTATATGCTTTACGTAAGAACCAAATCTGACGATGGACTTTGGGGCCATGCTTTAGGTGTTCCAGTAACTGTTACGGCCAACCAAAGTGTTGTTGGTTGCGACGGAGATTTCGATCTCAGTGGTACTATCGGAACTTCCGATTTATTGCTCTTCCTCACAGCATTTGGTCAAACTGGTATTTGCACACTCGATATATCAGGCGACTTCCAAGTGAATACGGTAGACCTCCTGATCTTCCTGTCCGTCTTTGGAACCACTTGCCAATAAAAAAGAATGATTCTTTAACCAAACTATACCAGTTTCTTGTCAAAACAGAATAAGGGGATTCACATTGAATCCCCTTGTTCTTTCATGACCTTTGCAAACAGTTCACAACCTGTGCTTATTTTAGAGAACTGATTGTATCGAGATGAAATTTGAACAAAGAACTATACTCAGCCTACTGACTTCTGCGCTGGCAGTGGTGCTGTGTGTAAGTTGTATCGCGCAGGAATACGAGGTAAACTTTCGACAATACCGTGAATCGGATGGAATATCCAACGAACAAATTCGAAGTCTTCTATTCAGCTCAGATGGCTACCTATATGTAGGTACTAGTGAAGGTCTCAATCGATTCGATGGAACAGAATTCTTTGTTTGGCGTCATGATCACCAAGATCAAATGTCAATAGCTGGTAATGTAATTTCTGATCTTTTTGAAGACACACAAGGAAGAATTTGGATCGCAACACTCGATGGAGGCATATGTAGGTTTGACCCACGCAATCAATCATTCAAACGCTTGTTTCTCCCATCCCGAACAGACGGACAGAATATAAGTTTGACCTATTGCATATCAATTGATGATAACAACAATGTACTTGTTGGTTCCAAATTCGGTGTATATCAAAGTGCCAATGATGGGGAGAATTTCTATTTCATAAACCAACCCAGAGGAGGTGCGATCTACGACATCGAAAATACGAGTATTGCCCTCTTTGTTGCCGGAATTGGACTGGGTTTAGCCAAAATTGATGCAGCTACTGTCTCTTCCTATCCGATGGAACTTTTCCGCCCTCTTGAAAACCTTATGATTCAGAAAATTATTGAAGATAGCGAAAACAGAATATGGCTTGGAACATGGGATAATCATTTGCATGAACTCTTGCCTGACTTAAGTATAATCAGTCACAATTTTACGAATGCATCTAAAATCGAAATGGCAGGATATGAAATAAAATCATTAGTTGAAGCTGAAAAAAATACCCTCTGGATTGGCATGAATAATGGCGAAATATGGCAATTCAACACTTTGACGAATACATCCCAGCCTCTTAGAACTTCTAAGTACGTAAACAGTAAACTCAATGGAAATGCAATCTATTGTATGCTCAAAGATCCCCTAAATAGAATTTGGATTGGAACCAACGCAGGGCTGCACCTCTTCGATCCCTCAAAATTGAGATTCAATATTACGTGGCTTCCGAACGATGCTTCTGCTGTGAATCAGTTCATAGAATTTGAAAAAGACTTACTTGTGTGCACCAACACCGGAATGTATAAACGCAGCCATATAAATACTGAACTAACCAAAGTAAAAGAACTAAAAGACCTTGAGGCACACTCCATGTATATAGCCAAATCAGGTGATCTATATGTTGGAACAAACAAGAGCATTTATCGATTCGATAAAACAAAGAATCAATTCTTGCTTCCTTTTAAAATAAATGATCAATTCTACCTCGAGTCTGTAGTTTCCTCGCGTATTAACGCCATTGGTGAACTTTCTATTCGTGGAAATGATTTTTTGGTGGCAAATACATATGGACATGGAACAGTCCTCATCAATAAAAAAAATCTTGAAATTCAACTATGCTATGCTGGAAGCCCCAAATTAGTAGAAAACCTAATCAATGGCATTTATTCAGACGAAGAATCCAACATCTGGTTGCTTGGCACATCTCGAGGGCTCATCAAAGTGCAGGATATCACCGTGGATGATGTTCAATGGCCCGACGGAGAATGGGACGTAGAAAAATGGCGCCATAAACGTCCTTACCTCATCGGACAAGAATTCGCGCAGAATGGAGTGTCCAAAAACATAACAGGGATAATGGAGGATAAGCCAAACTGCTTTTGGGTTACTACACGCGGCGATGGTTTGTATTATTTCAATTCGCTTGCCGAAGAGAATTTTTTTGAATCCATTTCGTACTCACCAAAAAGTATCGACTCTATTGTAAAAGACAAAGCTGGAAACCTATGGATGAATAGCGGAGGTAGCCTATACTGTTATCAACCCCTCCAAAAGTCATGGTTTCAATACGGTACTGATGATGGAATTCCTCAATCGGGACTGAGCGGAAAACTTTTCGTTTCCGAGGGTGGTAATGTATTCGTAGGGGGAAATGGTTTCTTCCTCGAGTTTAATCCTGCTGACATTTTAAATGATCAAGAAAAACCCCAGACCCGCATAACTCATTTCAAAATCCTCGATTCATTTGCAGATTCATTATTGAATTCAGATCAGATTATATTGAACAGCGATCAGAATTTTATTACCTTCACTGTGTCCTCTCTCTGTTTTAGAAATCCCGAGGCACATACCTTCCAATATTTGCTCGAGGGTTTCGATAATAATTGGCGAAACACCGGAACCGGAAATTACATCACCTTTAGCCAACTTCCTTATGGGGAATACACACTAAAAGTCCGGACCGATAGTCCAGGAAATGCAGAGCCCATGGAAACTACTTCTGTGAAATTCGCTGTTTTGGCCCCATTCTATAGGCAATTCTGGTTTATTTCGCTCATCACATTAGTCGCTATTGCTCTTATCTATTTCGCCATTAGATACCGAATTCAACAAAAGAAAAACCTCGAAGAGGTACGAAACAAAATTGCGCGCGACTTACATGATGATATTGGCAGTGCCTTAGGAAGTATTTCATTCTACAGTCAAACGGCAATCAAAAATATTCATTCAAACAATTCCGAAAATGCCTCAATGATTCTCGAAAAAATGGGGGCCACATCTAGAGAAATGATCGAAAACATGCACGATATAGTATGGGCCGTAAATCCATCCAATGATAGCCCGGTAGAACTAATCGAAAGGATGAACCGCTTCGCAAAGGACATTTGTGCATCTAACAACATAGCTCTTGCTTTCGATTTTTCAAACTTTGACCTGAATCAAACATTCTCCATGAAAGTTAGAAAAAATGTCTTCCTCATTTTCAAAGAATCAGTGTACAATTCCGTCAAACATTCAGGCCTGACAAAACTCAAGATTAGAATTTCTAGCACCGGGAAAAAAAATAATCTACTGGAAGTGTCTGACGATGGTAAAGGTTTTGACTTGAATTCGCCTAAACACAAAGGAAACGGCATTCGAAATATCTCACAAAGAACCCATGAAATCAAAGGCAGCTTTCAGCTCAAAAGTGCCATTGGCAATGGAACATGTTTAATCCTTCAATTTTAATATTGAACATGCCAGAACAAATACCGCCCTTCCTTATCACCCTATCTGGTGAGGTCACCATTCAAACTTTAAGATCATCTTTGTGAAATGCCTATAAATGTTTCCCTTTTCGATGATAATAGACACATTCGTGAGTCGTTGTTACTTTTATTCAACTCGGATACAAGATTTCACATAGTTGGTGTGAACGAAGATGCCATATATGCAGAAGAAAAAGTGCGGGAGCAAAATCCGGATGTCGTTTTAATGGATATTGATATGCCCGGCAAAAATGGTATCGATGCCGTGCGAGAAGTGCATGCTTCCTTCCCAAAGTTGCCTATCATGATGCTCACTGTTTTCGAAGACACAGAGCGCGTTTTCGATTCCCTCAAAAACGGCGCTACCGGCTATCTGCTCAAAAGTTCTTCCCCTGAAAAGCTGCTGGAATCAGTAGAAATAATGGCTCATGGTGGCGCAGCTATGTCGCCCGTAATTGCCAAAATGGTAATGACGCACTTTCAGTACCACGAAAAACCAGAAACAACCGACTATCGACTATCTCCCAGAGAAAGGGAAGTCTTACATCTTTTGGTAGAGGGACTTTCCTACAAAATGATTGCCGATAGACTAAACATAGGATTCGAAACGGTGCGCACACATATCAAAAAAATTTACGAAAAACTGCACGTTCATACCATGACCGAAGCAGTAGCCAAAACAATAAAAGAGGGTCTGTTATAGTAAATAACTGGGTTTAGAAACCCTTTACATCTCTTGATGCATATTTATTCCTTTCTCGTGTTCCACCCACTTTCACCCATATGGGTGAGGGGTCACTTCAAGAAGCATATCATCTTTGAGCCAAAATCTATTCCATGAAAAAGCTCTACTCGATCACAGTTATTCTATTGCTTTCATTCGCCGCAGTTAATGCCCAAAACTTATGCTTCGATGAAGCTGCTGATGTCAACTATGCTACCGGAAATGGACCGCAGAGTGTGGCGCAAGGAGACTTCAATGAAGATGGGGATTTAGATGTAGTTGTGGTCAATTACCTCCAAGGGAACTTATCCCTTTTCATGGGAAATGGCAATGGAACATTCGATCCTCAAATAACCATGGCTAACGGAAATTTCCCTACCGAGGTGGAGGTTGCAGACATAAATGGTGACAATAACGCTGATATCATTTGGTGCCAAAATTCCGGTGGTGTAATCGTGTCCATGCTCGGCAATGGAAATGGAACATTTCAAAATATGATTTCCAGCGCAATCAATGCATGGGATGCCTCATATAGACAACAATTCATCCTTGCTGATATTTCAGATGACGGCGACCTCGACGCCATCATTAATGATCATGACGGCGACAGAATAATTGTGATGATCGGAGATGGAAATGGTTCTTTTAGCAGCGCTCAGACTTTAACCACAGGCAACCAACCGTTAGATGTCGAAATTGGAGATTTTAATAATGATGGAAATCCAGATATAATATGTGGATATGCTTATTCTGAAAATTTCATTACGATATTCATGAACAATGGCAGTGGTGCTCTCAATAATGGTGTTAATATTTCAGTGGGTGAACCATTTTACTTCTATTTGGAAGTAGGGAAATTCGACAGCGACAACTTCGATGATTTCGTAGTAAGTGGACTTACCACCATGTACTTCTTATCTGGAAATGGAAATGGCACTTTTGATGCCCCAACCAATTTCGCAATGGGCGGATATGCTGGCGACATTGTAGCAAACGATTTCAATGAAAATGGCGAATTGGATGTTGCCTTGTGTATCGAATATGGCGGTCTTGTAGCCTGTGTATCCGGCAACGGTATGGGTACCTTTTCTACTTACATTTCTTCCAGTGCCAAAGGAAATCCAATTGACTTGGTTGAAGGTGACTTCGATGGTGATGGATTCCTCGACTTGGCTACTGCCAATTATGGTAATGATCATATATCGTTCCTCAAAGGTTATGGCGACGGAACTTTTGGGCCAGATATGTTCAATACAACTGGTGCGCCAGAATCCTTGGCCGTGGGTGATGTAGACAACGATGGAAATCTTGATATTGTAACAGCAGAATCATTCCCCGGAGGTCTTACCCTTATGATGGGACTGGGCGATGGTACCTCCGAGCCATCAGTCAACCTGATCCCCGCACTTACTTTTCAAGATGTAGCGGTGATGGACATTAACAATGACAACTTCGATGACATTGTTGCTTTATACTCCTCGAGTTTAATTGGCGTACTCATTAGCAATGGCGATGGAACTTTTGATCCTCAAGCGCAATATCCAGCTGGTAGCGGTGCTGGTGGGGATAGAGAGATTTTCCTTTCAGATGTAAACAATGATGGATATCTCGATGCGCTAGCTGTGTATATGCAGGACGATCAATTTTCGGTACTCCTGAATAACGGCAATGGAACGTTTGCAGCAGAAACCATTTATAATACCGGTGATATGCCAATGGATATAATAGCAGCAGACTACAATGGTGATGGATTCAATGATGTAGCAGTACCCCTCTACAGCACTAACTCTGTTGCTTATTTTGCGAATAATGGCAATGGGACCTTCACAGCTCCCCTTTCAATACCAGCCGGATTGAGCCCAAGAAGCGTAGTGGCAGGTGATTGGAACAACGACGGAGATTTAGACTTCGCCAGTTCAAACACTAATAGCGTTGATATATCAATATTTATTCAACCGGATGGAGGTGGGCTTCCAACACAAACAACCATAAGTACTGGAAATAACTCAAGTCCATTGGAAGTGGTTGCTGCAGACATAAACGGAGATGGAAATCTTGACCTCGCCGTGGCATTGGCATCGAACAACTCAATAGGGCTATTTCTCGGAAATGGTGACGGCACATTCCAATCTATGCTCAACTACAATGTAGAACAATCTCCTTATGATGTTGCTACGGGTGACTTCAACAACGATGGAATCATTGATCTGGCTGCCGCCAATAATGCATCGTACAGTGTATCTGTCGTGTTAAACAACTCCGCATTTGTTTCTGCAGGCGGGCCAACAACATTTTGCCAAGGCGGAAGTGTTAGTCTCACAGCAAGTACAGGATATTCATATCTATGGAGTTCAGGACAAACGACTCAAACCATTGTTGTAACAGAAACAGGAGAATACAGTTGTGCCATTACGAATCAATCTGGAACCTGCACTCTTATTACAGCAGCTACCCCTGTAACGGTGAATGATAGTGAAATCAATGTTCAAATTTTTGACGGTGTTTGGGAAAATGCTTGTGCCGGTGATTTACCGTTTGCTCTCGATGGTGGCTCACCTCAAGGAGGAACCTATGCGGGCACAGGAGTGAACAACGGAATATTTGATCCAGGTGTTGGACAAGGAACGTATGCAATCACCTACACCTTCGAAGAACAAGGTGGCTGCGCATCAGGAAGTGCCACTGCCGATCTCATCGTTTTCGAATTGCCTGTAATAACTTTCACGGCACAATTCCCTGATCTTATTTGTATTGAAGAAGGCGCACTGCTTCTCGAAGGGGCTATTCCACTAGGTGGCCTTTACACCGGTAATGGCGTTGTTGACAATATTATCGATCCAAACCTCACAGGCGAAGGAACGTTTTCTATTTCGTATTCTTATACTAATGAAAACGGATGTACAGGAGAAGATACCGTTCCTTTAGTGGTAGATATGTGCAGCAATATTTTCGCAAACTCTATTGAAAATATTGCAGTATACCCAACCCTTGCAACCAATCTCTTGTTTGTGCAACTCGGTTCAAATTCGAAATATAGAATTACGGATATGCACGGTTCATCTATTGAATCGGGTTGGCTAGTAGCGGGAACCAACTCACTCAATATCGAAGAACTCGCTGCAGGAAAATACATCCTTACAGCCAATAATCGCAGCTTCCTTTTTGAAAAAATAAAATAATCCCGCATTGTGCAATGCCAAGATTTTGAAAGCTGTTGCACATTAAACATCGATAGATTTAGATTTCTGTTAGATAAACGACCTTGAAATAATCTATCTACTGAGTTCAGACAAACTTTAACAACTATACCTCAGGGCCCCATTGAACGATTGTTTGCCAATGGGGCCTTTTGCTTATTGTATCAATGAAAATAAACCCGATTTGATCTTTGAAGGGTGAATATTAGCGTTTTTTAAACCCAGAATCCGCATTGAGATTCGCAATGAAGTGCTAAACCCCACAGATAGCAAGTGCCCTCGCAAGATTTTTATTTGATGGTGTATATTCATACATCAAGAATAAAAATCGAGAAAGTGGTTGATATCAAAGGGAGTTAGCGCTGCAATAGGTTTCCAATGCGGATTCTGGGTTAAAGAAACTATTTACCTTCATTCGGTGTCACCATAAAAACGTAACGAATGAAAAAATATCTCCTCTTTGTGCTCACATGCTTAAGCATTTCCATTTCACACTCACAAGTATATGTTCCAATGGCCAACGAAAACCATACTTGGAAACAAATCATGTTCGGCTTTTGGGCATTTGAACAAGAATACAAAATAACGGGAGATACCACCTTTGGTAATGATCAGTATAAAAAACTTTATATGTCCCAAGAAGGTGATTGGGATACATGGTACTACGTAGGTGCTGTGCGCGATGAAATAGGCACCGGAAAAGTCTATTTTCACAATGGTCTCGCGCAACAACTTCTCTACGACTTTTCTTTACAGGCAGGCCAGTCCGCAACCATTTATCCTATCGGAATATCTTCACTTGTTACAGTATCCTCCACGGGTACTACTTATGTAAATGGCGAATTGAGAAAAACCCTTGTATTCGACTACGGCTGGTACACAGATACCTGGGTAGAAGGCGTTGGATCTTCACAAGGAGTTAATACGCCGGCCACAAACTTTTCGGATTTCAATCCCGTACTTACTTGCTTCTTTATTGGCAATGATCTTGCTTACGTTAATCCGTCAGAAGAAACGATCTGCGACCTTCAACTCTCCGCAGAATCTCCGGAAAATCCAATCTTCTCAGTGTTTCCAAATCCTTGTTCAAACCAACTTTTTATTCAAATGGATCATTGTCATTACATTTCTTCATATACCATCTTGAGCCTCGATGGAAAGAAAGTTATGGAAACATCAAGATTCGGTGAAACTCCAACTATCGATTTCTCCGTCTTGGAAGATGGTGTATATTTGTTACAGTTGTTTTCACATAAACCCTTACCTGAGACGTACAAAATTGTCAAACAATCGTCTGACATCCACGACTAATTTTTTCGGCTGGTTTCTTATACTTCCGTTAGCCATTCTGATTTGCCTGTATTCTTGTAAAGGAAGTATGAAAACAAGTCAGAACAAAATTTCGGTTGCTATCCAGTTCACATACACTTCCTCTTATTGCGGCGGAGCAGAACCTCCTCAAGAGTTGCTCAATACACTCGCAACACCTCAACCTTTCACGGGTGAAAAGATTTACATAAAAAAAGGCAAAATCAATAAGCCCGATGATCCAATTGAAGCAGAGTCTATTATAAATGAAAATGGCCTTGTAAAATTAAATCTCCCGCCGGGTGAATATTATGTGGTCTTTGAAAATAAAGTGGATAGGGCAACCTATGAGGAGTTTGTCAAAAACTATGGCACTGGTAGTGCATATTATGAGCCAATCGATATCAAATGCCTTGATACATGGCTAAGCACACCTGAGCTAACCTTTACAGCAATTGCCAGTTCAGAAAATTCGTATTCCGTCAATTCACACAAAAATTGTCCATGGAATTCTGTTCCTTGTGCAGGATATATCGGTTCATTACCTCCTTGATCAGAATAATACCGTTTGAATTTATGAAATAGTCCCATTTCGTTTCACTGCATTGAACTAAACATAAATCTCAACGGCATTTACCACTGTAACCGTATAAAATATTTTGATCCATTAATTAAATCACATTGGTGTAAATTATGCCACTCATTCTTCCGGTGTTAGATAAGAGTCCTTTGTTTGGGCACGATTGTTTTATTGCTGAAAACGCAACCATTGTAGGCGACGTTGTAATGGGAAATCAATGTTCTGTTTGGTTCAATGCGGTTGTGCGTGGCGATGTTCACAGCATCCGAATGGGCGACAAAGTGAATGTGCAAGATCATGCTATTATTCATTGCACTTACCAAAAAGCCAAAGTTACAATTGGCAGTAGAGTAAGTATTGGTCATCGCGCAATCCTTCATGGATGTACCATTCACGACGACGTGCTTATTGGTATGGGGGCCATTGTAATGGATGGCTGTGTGATTGAATCAAACTCAATCATCGCTGCAGGAGCCGTGGTGCTTGAGGGAACACATGTAACTGCCGGTAGTATCTACGCCGGGGTTCCAGCCAAAAAAGTAAAAGAAGTTTCATCACAATTGAGTGAGGGTGAAATAGCTAGAATAGCAAATAACTATGTGCTCTATTCTTCTTGGTTCAAGTAGCACCTCTGTTATACTAATTCTACTTATAAAATAGTCCTTCCTACATTGCGTTTTGGAAGTCTGTTTTGGGTAATGGGCTGCAATAGATTTGCAATGCGGATTCTGGGTTTAATTTCATTCTGATGAAAAATATTATAACAACATTTTTTGCACTGCACTCTTTAGTATCCATGGCCCAGTGGCCCGAGTTTAATCAGGCGCACCCCGTTAGTTGCCAGTGGCCCCCCTTCAATTACACAGCGCATGGCTATTTCGAAAACGTTTTTGTAATTGATACCATTCCA
>Ga0209591_10000228_pt1 | contig 74016 bp, 59 predicted proteins | sample MAT01_FD_187207 | JGI IMG/M metagenome (GOLD analysis project Ga0209591, IMG submission 187207) | Freshwater microbial communities from Lake Fryxell liftoff mats and glacier meltwater in Antarctica - MAT-01 (SPAdes) (version 2) | ecosystem: Environmental > Aquatic > Freshwater > Ice > Liftoff...
GGTATCGACGAGCGACGCGAGCGCCGCGCGCGAAACGCGACCGGGCTCGCCGTTCATGCTGCCCGATGCATCGACGAGGACGACGATACCGCGCGGACCATTCTCGTCACCGGCGGGGACGAGCGCCGTCGAACGCGGACGCGCGGTACCGGCGAAGTTCGGGCCGGCGAGATCGATCCAGCCGCGACCGCGCGCGACGGCGTCGTCGAGCAGCGTCGCTTCCTCGGCCGTGAACTCGTGCGCGATGGACACGACGGCGTCCGCGTCGCGCAGCGCGTCCGCGCTCACACGATCCGCGAAGCGCAATCCGAGGTCGCGCGCGGCGGGTTCGAGTCGCTGTGCGAACGCAGCGCGTCGTTCCGGAGTTCCGACCACGAGGACGAGCGCCTGCCCTTCCGCACGGACCGTCGCGCGCGTCGTGTCGTTCTCGGGGAGGATCGTGGGCCAGTCCTTGCCCTCGACTTCGATCGTCGCGCGCACGAGGACCTCGGCCGATCCGCCGACGAGCGGACCGAAATCGAACCGGACGCGCACGGGGTGCAGGCCGTACTCGAAGGGCTGACCCGCGAGCGCGATGCGCGCGGTACGGATCTCGGTTCGCGCGCCCTCGACGAGACTCGCCGTGACGATCAGCGTGTGTGGACCCCCTTTTTGGGTGCCGGGGATCCCGCGAGCGTGCCAGGCCTCGACGTCCACAGAGATCGGCGCGCCCGCGCGTACGAGCAGCGGGGAGCGGAGTGGCGCCACGCCGGCGTCGTCGCCCTGGAAGTGAAGGGCCACGTGTTGATCGATCGCCACACCGCGTCCCGCGAGCCGGGCCGCGATCGGTGTCGGATCCGCGCCCGTGTACGTGCCGTCTCCGATGACGTCGATCGCCACGACGCGGCGTTCCTCGGCGATCCGCGTCGCGAGCTCGAACGCCGCGGCCAGGTCACTGGCGTCCTCGGGCTCACCGAACTTGCGGTCCGGTCGCACATCGAGGTCGAAACGACGTGCTCCCCGGCCGAAGGCGATGCCGATCCGTTCTTCGCCGGCTCGCTGGGCTTTCTCTCGCGTCACGTCGAGCTGGTCCTGGCCCCGGAACCACATCGGGTGCAGGAACTCACCGTGCGCACTCGCACTCACGTCGAACATCACGATGCGTACCGGCGGACCTGACGCGGTCCGGTCGCGCGGCAGCAGGAGCCACGCTCCGATCGCGAGCAGCGCGGCGCCGAGCCACGCCAGGATCGCCGGGATGGGAGCGCGCAGCATGGACGTCGCGGAGCGTATCGACCGGCCACCGCGCAGTAACGCGCGGCGCCGATCTCAACCGACCGGCGCCGCCCCTGCGCGGACGGTGGCATCGATCCAACCGCCGCCGATCAAGCGGTCGCCTTCGTAGAACGCGGCACCTTGACCGGGCGTGACGGACACTTCGGGTTCGTCGAACACGATCTCGGGCTTCGCGCCCGCGTTCGAGAACGTCGCCGGCACCGGCTCGTGTCGGTAGCGATGCTGCACGAGCACGCGTCGCTCGCCATTCGTCGGCGAGTCGACGCCGATCCAGTTCATTTCTTCGAGCAGCGCACTGGCGACGCCGCATTCCGCGCGCGAGCCGAGCACGACGCGGCCCGCGTCCGGTTCGATCGCGACGACGTAGAGCGGCTCCTCGGAGGAGATTCCGTGCCCGCGGCGTTGGCCGATCGTGAAGAGTTCGGTGCCCGCGTGCTGACCGAGCACGGCGCCCGACGTGTCGACGAGATCGCCCGGATGCAGCTCGGTCCCGTGCTCCTTCAACAGGTTGCGGTAGTCGTTCGACGGCACGAAACAGATCTCCTGGCTGTCCTTCTTCTCGCTCGTCTTCAACCCGACTTCGCGTGCCAGCGCGCGCACAGCCGTCTTCTGCAACCCACCGAGCGGCAGTCGCGTGCGCGACAGATCGTCCTCGGCGACGCAGAACAATTGATACGACTGATCTTTGGTGTGATCGACGCCGCGGCGCACGTGCACGCGGCCGTCGACGACATCGAGCTGTGCGTAGTGCCCCGTCGCGACGCCTTCGGCACCGAGCTCGCGCGCGAACCGCATCAGCCGCCCGAACTTCAAGTCGCGGTTGCACACCGCGCAGGGGTTGGGCGTGCGGCCGCGCGCGTACTCCTTCAGGAAGTAGCGAATGATCCCGCCGAACTCGTCCTTCAGATCGACGGCTTGAAAAGGAATTCCGAGATGAGCCGCGACCATGCGGGCATCCCGAGCGTCACTCACGGAGCAGCACGACTTCTTCGAGGACTCGTGCTCCGCCACATGGACGCCGTTCCGCATGAACAGACCGACCAGATCCAGGCCTTCCTGAGCCAGGATCCAGGCCGCGGCCGAGCTGTCGACGCCGCCGCTCATGGCGACGACGAATCGGGGCTTCGTGGACATTGGGTGGGGTGCGCCGCGGCGGTCGAGCGCGCTTTCGCGAGGCCGGACAGTCTAGTACCCTCTTCGCCCTTCCTCGCTGGCCGCGTGCCGCAGGAAGCACGAACGAGCGATGCCGAATCCGATCCTCCTCCCCTTCCTCCTCCTCCAGGACGGCGCCGCCCCCGCGGGTGCGACCCCGCCCGCTGGCTCCGGGGGCATCGTCGAGAGCCTGTTCGGCTCGATGCTGTTCCCCTTGGTCCTGTGCTTCGGGGTCTTCTGGCTCCTGATCCTGCGGCCCGAATCGAAGCAGCGGAAGAAGCGCCTGGAGATGCTCGCGGCCCTGGCGAAGGGCGACAAGGTCCAGACGAGTGGCGGGCTCTACGGCACGGTCGTGCAGGTCCAGGATTCGATCGTCACGTTGCAGGTGGACGAGGGCGTGCGGATGCGTTTCGCGCAGAGCGCGATCACGGCGATCCTCGACGGCGACGGGAAGACGCTCGAGCCGGCGAAGAAGTAGCGCGCGGACGTCGCGTCCGCGTCGCGCGCATCCGCACCCGTTCGAGCGCGAACACTGGCGCGCGTGCCAGCGTCCGTCCGGTTCCGCGTGCGCTCACGAATTCGTCGTGACCTCCGCGCAGTTCTTGGTTCGGGCATGGTTTCGCAGCGCCCTGCGCTCGCACGCACCGCGCCTATTCCTCGTCCTCTGTCGCGCGGCCACGACCGCCGAACTCGGCCTCGTCGGCGAGGACTTGGTAGCGCGCGCGTTGCATCGCGGCGGAGTACGGATCGAAGCGCGCCGACTGCGCACTCCGTGGGGCGAGCTCGACCTGCTCGCGCACGATGAGCGTGGACTCGTCGCGATCGAGGTGAAGTCCGCGCGCATCGCCCCGCGACCGCGCATCCGAGGCCAGGCCGCGATCCCTCTCGGTGAGCGCGATCGCCCCGGCGCGCGGGTCGACGCCCGCGGTCGGGAACGACTGGGACGGATCGCCCTCGGAATCGCGGCGCGGCGCGGCATTCCGGCGCGCGCTGAAGTCTTCGAAGTCCTGGTCGGGCCTGGTCGTTTCCAGCTCGAGATCCAGCGCAAGTCGGGTGGCTGACCGATTCTTCACGAGAAGTGCCCACAGGGCTTCATGGCGAGCGAGGGCGCAGACGATCACAATGACGCGACCGGGTGAGGCCTCCCGCGTGCGTCCCCGGGCGTGCGGCGAGGGCTCCGCCGGAAGTCCCCGCATGCTGCGCGTCCTCCGCCACTACCTGCCGTTCCGGAAAGCTCTGCTCATTCTGAGCGAGACGATCCTCATCACGGCCGTGCTCTCGGCCTGGATGACGGCGCATTTGTGGCGACCGACGGAACTCGTCCTCGGCGAACTCTACGACCGCATCCCGGCGTTGAGTGTCGACGACGCGCTCGCGCGCAGCGTCTATTCCTGCTTCCTCTTGTCGATCCTGGCGCAGTTCGCGATCGGCTTCAACGAGCTCTACGACGTGCGCGTGTCCGGTTCGCGCGTCGATCGCTCGGGACGTTTCGTCGAGTCCGCCGGATCGGCCTTGGCGCTCGCTTTGATCGCGATCGTCGTGCTGCCGTCGTGGGGCTTGCCGCAGGTCCTCGACTTCCCGCCGCTCTCGACGAGTCAGCGCATCCAGACGCTCGTCTTCGCGATGCTGTCGGCGTTCGTCGTCTTGTACGGCTGGCGCAGCATTTTCCACTGGGGCCTGCGGCGCGCGAACTTCGGCGAGCGCGTGCTGATCCTCGGCGGTGGCAAACGCGCGCGCGAGTTGGCCCGCGAGATCCGCGAACGACCCGACATGGGTTACGAGCTCGTGGGGCTCGTCCCCGAGGCCGGCCAAAGCCGCAGTCCGATCGGCGTGATGCGCGCAGCGCGTGCCGACGAAGGCAAGGCTCCGATCCCGATGCGGCCGCGTCTCGTGGGCGCGCAAGCGCTCGCCGGCGTGGGTGAGGCCGAGGGCGCGCGCGAGGCGGGATTCCGGCTCGAACGCCCGGAGGCGCTGACGCCTAACGAGCCGGCGACGAACGAACCGATCGAGTCCGCGCCGACGCTGTCGGCTCTGGTGCTGCGCGAACGCGTCGACCTCGTCGTCGTGGCGCTCGAGGATCGACGCAAGGCGCTGCCCGTCGACGATCTCCTCCAGTGCCGACTCGACGGCATCTCCGTACTCGAACAGGAATCGCTGTACGAAAGGATCACAGGCAAGATCGCCGTCGAAGCGCTGCGTCCGTCGTACTTGATCTTCAACGAGGGCTTCTCGCGACATCCGTGGGCGGACCTCACGAAGCGCGCGTTCGACCTCGGGATGGGCATCCTGATCCTGATGGTGACGTGGCCGCTCATGGTCTTCACCGCGATCGCCGTGCGCTTCGATTCGGCCGGCTCGATCCTGTTCACCCAAGAGCGCGTCGGCCGCGACGGACATCCGTTCGTGCTGCTGAAGTTCCGCAGCATGAGCGCCGACGCCGAGAAAGCGACGGGCCCCGTGTGGGCCAAGCAGGACGATCCGCGGATCACGCGCGTCGGCCGCTTCATCCGCAAGACGCGCCTCGACGAACTGCCGCAGCTCGTCAACGTGATCGCCGGTCACATGTCGATCGTGGGCCCGCGTCCGGAGCGCGAACACTTCGTAGCGGAGTTGGCGCAGAAGATCCCTTACTTTCGCCAGCGTCACGTGGTGAAGCCGGGCCTGACGGGTTGGGCGCAGATCAACTATCGGTACGGAGCGTCGTTCGAAGACTCGCTGCAGAAGCTCCAGTACGACCTCTACTACATCAAGAATCAGTCGCTGCTCTTCGACCTCTCCATCCTCTTCAACACGGTCAAGATCGTGCTGTTGCGCAAGGGCACGTGACGCGACGCGCAGAGGGACGCGACGATCCTCTCCCGCGCGACAGGTGAACGGGTGTCGGAGCACTGGGTCGCGGACTTCACGGGGTTGCAACGTCACGGGGTTGCAACGTCACAGGGTTGCAACGTCACAGGGGTCGCAACGTCACTGCCTCGCAACGTCACAGGGTCGCGGACGTCACTGCGTCGCGGACGTCACTGCGTCGCGAACTTCACTGCGTCGCGGACGCACTGCGCGAGGTCGAGGAAAAGCGCGCGGAGCCGTCACCGGCTCCGCGCTGAGGGCTCTCCTCCCCCCAATCCGTTCTCGTGGGGAATTGCCGTCATCAGGTCTGCACCACGTACACCGACTGCGTCTCTTGCGCCTTTTGCGCCGCGAGCCAGCACGACAGGGCGGCGAATGCGCACCAGGTCAGCGGCCAAGTCACGAATCCGATCGGCACGAACAGCAGCGCGAAGTTCACGACGGACGCGATCCAGTACCCGAACATCAGAGCCAAGCCCCAGGCGAGGTTTCCGGCGTAGAGGTTCCCGATGCCGAACGTGTTGAGGAACACTCCGGGCACGAGTTCGAGGATCAGCGCGATCCCGGGGTCCTTCGGAGGGCGGACGAAAGTGGTCGGATAGGCGGTCTGAGTCATGACGAGATTCCTTACGCGTCTTCTTGCCGGATCTTCGCGATCTCGCCTGGAAACTCAGGGAGTTTCTCGTCGCCCGGCGAAGCGCTCGCGTCGCAGGCGCTCGACGTGGACGGCGACGAGCGCGACGTCGGGCGGTCGGACCCCGGCAATCCGGCCGGCGGCTCCCAGCGTCCGCGGGCGGAGGCGACCGAGCTTCTCACGCGCCTCGTTCGCCAGGCCGCGGATCGTCTGGTAGTCGAGTTCGGCCGGGATTTCCAAGGCGTCCTGAGACCGCAAGCGCGCCACGTTCTCCTCGGCGCGCTCCACGTAGCCCTGGTACTTCAGCCCGACGGCGACGGCGCTCGCGACCTCGGGGTCGAAGTCGGCGGCGACGAGTTGGGGAGTTTCGGCAGAGAGGCTCGCCCACGTCACCTCGGGGCGCAGGAGGATCTCGGCCAGGCTCTTCCCCTCGCGACGGATCCGCGTGAGGGCGGCGAGCACGCGCAGGGACTCCGCGCGACGCGCTTCGAGCCGTAGAACAGCGTCGTCGCCGACGAGCCCGACCGTGCGCGCCCGCTCGACCAACCGTTCCTCGGCGTTGTCGCAGCGCAGGATCAAGCGGTGCTCCGCTCGGCTCGTGAACATGCGGTACGGCTCGGTCGGATTCGACACGACGAGGTCGTCGACCATCACACCGATGTAGGCCTCATGGCGGCCGAGCACGAAGGCTGTGCGACCAAGAGCCCACAACGCGGCGTTCGCGCCGGCGACGAGACCTTGTCCCGCGGCTTCTTCGTAGCCCGACGTGCCGTTGATCTGGCCGGCGAGGAACAGTCCGGGCACGGACTTCACCGCGAGCGCGTCCGAAAGTTGGCTCGGCGCCACGAAGTCGTACTCGACGGCGTATCCGTGCCGCAGGAACCGCGCATTCTCGAGACCTTCGATCGTGCGCAGCATGTCCTCCTGCACGTCGCCCGGCAGCGACGTCGACACGCCGTTCACGTAGACGACGTCCGTTTGGAGGCTCTCCGGCTCGAGGAACACGAGGTGCCGATCCTTGTCGGCGAACCGCATGACCTTGTCCTCGACGCTCGGGCAATAGCGCGGCCCAATGCCTTGGATCCGGCCGGCGTACATCGGCGCGCGATGGATGTTCGCACGCACGATCGCGTGCGTGCGCTCGTTCGTGTGCGTCAGGTGACAGGCGATCTGTCGTTGCGCGGGGAAGCGCCTGCGATCCGTGCGTGAGCTGAACGGCGTCGGATGGGCGTCACCCACTTGAGCTTCGAGCGCGTCCCAGCGAATCGAATCGGCGGCGAGCCGCGGCGGCGTGCCGGTCTTCAGGCGACCGAGTGCCAGCCCGAGTCGCTCGAGGTCCTGCGACACGCCCGTGCTCGTCCCCTCGCCCACGCGTCCGCCCGACGACTGCGCTTCGCCGGTGTGCATCACGGCGCGCAAGAACGTACCGGTCGTGATAACGACGGCCGCAGCGGCGAGCGTGCGTCCGTCGGCGAGCTTCACCCCGCGCACGATGTCGTCCTCCACGACGAGCCCTGACGCTGCGCCTTCGACGAGCTCGACGCGCTCGTGCGCGATCAAGATCGCCGTCGCAGCCTCGCGATAGAGATGGCGGTCGCTCTGACAACGTGGGCTCTGCACCGCGAGCCCCTTGCCCGTGTTCAGGAGCTTGAACTGGATCCCAGTCGCGTCCGCGACGACGCCCATCGCGCCGCCGAGCGCGTCGACCTCGCGCACGATCTGGCCCTTGCCGACGCCACCGATCGCAGGGTTGCAGCTCATTTCGCCGATGCGATCGAGACGCAGCGACACGAGCGCGACCCGGGCTCCGACACGCGCCGCCGCGAGCGCCGCTTCGATCCCCGCGTGCCCTCCACCCACGACGACGACGTCGTGCGCGCCGGTCGCGGGGCGCGGATGCGGATGGACATGTGAAGTGGTTTCCACGGGTCGAGGTGCTCAGTGCGACCCGTCATGGAAACGGATTCGCTCGTTCCGCGCCAGCGGAGATCGAGGTCGCCCGAAAGTCGGCGCCGCACGCCGGTTATTCGGTCGCGGACTCGGAAACGCCCCCGCGCGACTCCGATACGCACCGTGTGCGTTCCTGGCTCTTCCGACACCGTCTGCGGCTCCGCGCAGTCTACGCCGTGCGCACGCTCCCGGATCGCGAGCAGCGACCGCGCCGACACCTCGGGCCGGATCGCGACGGGCTCCTCCCGGGCGGCTGCGCGCGCCTGCGCGGGAACTTCGTGATGCGGCCACCGACACGAGCCGCGTAAGGGCCTCCGGCGTCGCAGCAACCGACGCGCGCGAGGTTGGTAGCATCCCCACTGCGATGCTCCCCGGCGCTCTTCTCCTCGCTCTCGCGATCGTGCCCGGCTTCGGGCCCGTTGGAGCGGTCGTTACCGGCGCCTCGACCGCGCCCGTGCGCGAGGATCGCGAGTCTCTCCAGGCGTACCTCCTGCGGCTGCGCACCCAGCGCGATCTGATCCTCGGCGCGATGCGCGGACAGGTCGACGGCCTCGTCGAGGACCTCGAGGGGCATGCGACTTCGCGCGACATGCCGGGCATGGACAGCGCGCGCGCGAAGCTCGTGCAGCTCGGCCCCGAGGCGGCGCCCCTCCTCGTCGAGAAGCTCGATCCAGGGACGTCCCCCACGGATCCCGAGCGCCTGCGCGCTGGCGCGATCGCGCTCGTGCTCGCCGAACTCCAAGCGGAAGCCATCACCCAGAAGGTGCTCGAGATCGCGCAGTCGGGCTCGATCGAAGGTCGTCAGAACGCGATCCGCGTCCTCGCCGCGAGCCCCGATCCGGATCGAGCCGCACCGGTGCTCGTCGGCATCTACCGCGCGGGTTTTCCCGAGCTGCGGCCGATGGCCCTCACGGCGCTCGCGCGTCTCAGCGCACCGATCGCGCGTGAGGCGCTCGAAGAAGCCATCGGTGATGCGCGTCCCGAGGTCGTGCGCGCGGCTCTCGACGCACTCGCAGCGGCGAAGAACGCGAGCCTTTCGAACCGCATCCTGCGGATCACCGCGACCCCGGGTGACGCATTTCGCGTGCTCGACTCGCTGCTCGATTGGTATCGCGCCGTCGCGGAATCCGTCGACGCCGCCCATGTCGCGGCGCTCGTGAAGCTTGCCGGCGATCCGTCCGCGCCTGCCAAGGAGCGCGCGCGAGTGCTGGAAGTCCTGCCGCGCTTCGCGAAGAAGTTCGACGCCGACGTCAAGAAGAGCTTGCGCGCGATCGCGGAGTCGCCCGCGCGCGAGATGCGCGAAGGCGCACTCGTCGTCCTCGTCCTCGCGGGCGACAAGAACGCGCGGCGCGAGCTCCTCCAAGAGTTCGACGACCGGATCACGCGCAACGACGGGTACGCGCCGGCCTACGAGGAGCGCGGGAACATCTACTACCGCATCGGCGACTACAAGGAAGCGGTCAGCGACTACCTCCTCGCCGTGCGCTATTCGGCCGAGGATCTGCGCGCGCGGCGCGATACCGCGTACATCGGGCTCGCGCGTTGTTACGCCCGCATGGGCAAGCTCAAGGAAGCCGCGAAGACGATCGAGAACGCGCCGCTCACGGCCGAGCAACTCAGTGGGCTCAAAGGCGATCCGGCGTTCGCGAAGCTCGTCGAAGACCCGAAATACCGCGAGATCTTCAAAATCCGGTGAGTTCGATCGTCACCGGTTTCGTCGCGCACGCGGATCAAGAACGTCACGACACGGGTCCGGGACATCCCGAGCGTGCTGAACGACATCGTGCGATCGTCGAGCGTGTGCGCGCGAGCGGATTGGCGGCGGAACTCGACCTCGTCGAGGCGACGACGATCGATCCGGCGCGGCTCGGACTCGTGCACTCCGTCGCGCATGTGTCCGCCGTCGAGCGCGCGATCGCGAGCGGTGCGCGGCTCCTCGACGACGGCGACACGCGCGTGTCGGCCGGCTCGTGGCGCGCGGCGTTGCTCGCGGCCGGCGGCGCTGTACACGCTGTCGACCGCGTCATGTCCGGCACCTGGACGAACGCTTTCGTCGCCGCGCGACCGCCCGGCCATCACGCCGAACGCTCGCGCTCGATGGGCTTCTGCGCGTTCAACAACGTGGCGCTCGCGGCGGCGCACCTGCGCGAGGCGCACGGCCTCGAGCGTGTCGCGATCGTGGATTTCGACGTGCATCACGGGAACGGCACGCAAGAGATCTTCGAGTCGGATCCGAACGTGTACTTCGCGAGCCTGCACCAGTGGCCGCTGTACCCCGGTTCGGGGCTCGCCCACGAGCGCGGAACCGGCGCGGGTGAAGGGACCACGCGCAACTGTCCGCTTCCGCCGCGTTCGGGCGACCGCGAGTGGCTCGCGACTCTCGAGGACGTCGTGATCGCCGACCTCGAGGAGTTCGCTCCGCAGTTCGTGCTCGTGTCGGCCGGCTACGACGCGCACCGCGACGATCCGCTCGGGAACACGGAGCTCACGACCGACGCGTACGCTCGGATGACGAGACTCCTGGCTGACTTCGCGCGCGAGCGCTGCGACTCGCGGATGGTGCTGCTCCTGGAGGGCGGCTACGACATCGAAGCGCTCGCGGCCAGCGTGGAGGCGTCCGTGCGGGAACTGCGGGCGGGCTGAGCCCGGCCAGGATTCCGCGGATTCCAGGGAACTGCGGGTCGCCGTGCGGGGATCAGGAATTCAGGGGTTCATCCGCACCCCCCACGCCTGTTCGAGAGCCTCACCGGGTCCCCATGCCGCGATCGCTGCCCCTTCTCCTCGTTCTAAGCACGTGCCTGGACTCGGCCGCGGCCCAAGCGCCGGCGTTCACGACGCCCGGCATGGTCCAGACGCCGATGATGAAGCCGAAGGAGAGCACCGAAGACTCCGGGCAGTCCGATCGCTTCAGTTCGGTCTTCAATCCGGCGTTCTCCTTCATCGTCGACGCCGTGGCGGACTACGTCGATCCCGACGACGACGCGGCCGAGGACGGGCTCGCACTCGAGCTGCGCGTGCTCGAGATCGGCGCGCAATCCTGGGTCGACCCCGATGCTTGGGCCTACTTCATCGGCGCGACCGACGGCGAGACCATCGCGATCGAGGAGGCTGCCGTGCACTACAAGGGTTTCGGCGGCAATACGACGATTCGCGCCGGTCGCTTCTTCGTCGACTTCGGGAAGCAGATGCAGACGCACGTGCACGAGCTGCGCACTTTGGAGCGCCCGCTCGTCCTGCGCACCTACCTCGGTGACGAGGTGAAGGGCGACGGCGTGCAGTACGACGGTTGGACGGGCTTCGGCGAGGCGACAGTCGTGCGCTGGTCGATCGGCGCGTTCGGCAGTCTCCTTCCGGAGTCCGAAGAGGAAGACGGCGTGCCGACCGTGGAGGTCCTGAATCGCAAGGACGCCGGCGACCTGAACTTCACGGCACGCCTCACGGGTTTCACCGATGTGAGCGAGAACGGCGTTTTCCAAGCCGGAATCTCGGGTCGGTTCATCCCCGATGCCGCGGCCGAACTGAACGGCAGCGAAGTGACGGGACTCGACAGTTCCGTCTTCGGCCTCGACCTGACTTACGGTTGGACGAGCGACGACACGCGGCGCGCGCTCACGTTCGGCGGGGAGTTCCTCGTGAACACGGGCGACACCACGGCCCTACTCGACGACGCGGGCACGCCCGAAGTCCTCGACGACACGATCACGGGCTTCGACGACGACGCCCAGAATGGCTGGTATGCGTTCGCCGATTGGGCCTGGAATCAGAAGCATTCGGTCGGCCTCCAATACAGCATGGTCGAGCTCGGAGCCGACATCGATGCTTCCGAGTTCGAGCTCTACTACACGCGTCTCTTCTCCGAGTTCCACCGACTGCGCCTCGTGGGCGCGCAGTTCGACTCGGATGCCCTGAACAGCGATTCGCTGCGCTTCGCGATCCAATACACGGTCGTGGTCGGCGCGCACGGCCACGGAATCAACTGGTGAGTCACATGCAGAATCGAGCTCTTGTCTCACGGACTCGCCGGTCACTCCTCGCCGTGGGCGTGCTCGCGGCGTGCGCGAGTCTCGGATCGAGCGCCGCAGCGTCGGCCGCAGAGTTGGCGGGTGCGCCGCTCCGCGTCGTCGCGACCTTGCCCGACCTGGCCGACATCGCGAGCCGAATCGGGGGTGAGCGCGTGCAGGTCACTGCGCTCACGAAAGGTCGCGAGAACTTGCACCACGTCGTCGCACGGCCGTCGCACCTCGTCGCGTTGTCCCGCGCCGATGTCTTGATCCAAGTCGGGCTCTCGCTCGAGATGGGTTTTCTGCCGGGTCTCCTCGAGAACGCGAACAACCCGCGGATCCGTCCCGGGCAGCCTGGATTCGTGAACGTTTCGGTCGGTTGGCAGGCGCTCGACGTGCCCGCGACCCTTTCGCGTCAGGAGGGCGACATCCATCCGGACGGGAACCCGCACCTGAACCTCGATCCACGCGGTGGACGTCACATCGCCGAGCGGATTCTCGCCGGCCTCGTCGCCAGTGACCCTTCGGGGAAGCCGTATTTCGAAGCCCGCGCGGCGGAGTACGAGCGCGAACTCGCTGCGGCCGAAGCGCGTTGGAGCACGGCTTCGAAGGCCTGGGCGGGCCGCCGAATCGTCGTCTACCACAAGGAGTACGACTATCTGGCGGAGCGCTACGTGCTCGACATCGTGGGCTCGATCGAGTCGAAACCCGGGATCGCGCCGACGCCGAAGCACGTCGCGGAACTCGTGAAGAAGATCCAGGCCGCGGGGCCGGTCGTCATCCTCACGGCGCCGTGGTCGAACGGCGGCGAGGTCGAGGAGATCGCCAAGGCGACGGGCGCGAAGATCGTGGAGTTGCCGAACCAAGGCGGAGGCATCGCGGGCACCGAGACCTGGATCGGAATGATGGACGTCATCCACGACCGACTCGCACGCGCCTTCGGTCCGACATCATCGGACCGCTGATCCGCCGCACGACATGGCACTCCTCCGCGTCGACAAAGCTACATTCGGCTATGCCGGGCGCAGCGTGATCGCCGACGTCGATCTGGAAGTGCGCGCCGGAGAGTTCTTGGGGATCGTGGGTCCGAACGGCGGCGGCAAGACGACGCTTTTCCGTGGGCTGCTCGGGCTCGTCCCTCCGCAACACGGGAGCGTCGAGCGCTCGAGTGCGCGCATCGGTTACGTGCCGCAGCGCGAATCCCTCGACTCGATCTATCCGCTCCGTGTCCGGGACGTCGTGCGCATGGGCGCTTACGGCGATCTCCGCGGTTTGCGCTTCCCGACGTCAGCGCAGCGGGCCGCGGCCGAGCGCGCGATCGAGCGCGTCGGTCTCGCCGAGAAGTCCTCTGCGCCGTTCGCCGGTCTCTCGGGGGGCCAGCGGCAGCGCGCGCTGCTCGCGCGCGCGCTGCTCGGCGCTCCCAACTTGTTGTTGCTGGACGAACCCACGAGCGGCGTCGATCTCGGCGCCCAGCGCCGCATCCTCGATCTCCTCATCGAACTCAACACGCGCGACGGGCTCGCGGTCCTTCTCGTGAGCCATCAGATCGGGCTCTTGCGCGAAGCCGCGCGAGAGATCCTGTGGGTCGCCGAGGGTCGCGTCGAGCGCGGCCCAACGATCGAGTTGCTGGCGCCGGAGCGGCTCGATCGCCTGTTCGCCGCGAATCCGGCGAGCGAGGAGACCTGAACTCCGTGGATGAAGTCTCCTGGCTCGAGCGACTCCACTTGTTCCGTTGGCCGCTGCTCGCGGCCCTCGTCGCCGGGATCGTCCTGCCGGCGATCGGGACGTTCCTCTACGTCCGACGCGCGAGCTTTCACGGCATCGTCCTGCCGCAATTCGCGGCCGCGGGCGTCGTTTTCGCGTACGCCATCCTCGGCTGGTGGATCGAATCGATCGGACTCGCGGGCCTCACGCTCGAAGCCACGCTGCACGATCCTCACGCCGGCTCCACGTTCGGTCTGGTGTGGGGCGCCTTGTTCACGTCGATCGGGATCCTGTTGCTCGTCGTTTCGAATCGTCGAGGCGGTTCCGAAATCGCGCGCGCCGCGGCGGCATTCGCAGCCGCCAGCGCGGCCGTCCTCGTCATCGGAAGACTCTCCCCCATCGGTCGCGGCCCCGTCGATGAACTGCTGCAGGGCGAAGTCCTCGGAGTCGGCATCCACGACTTCGAACTGCTCGCGGTGTCGTTCGGAATCGCCGGAGTGCTCCTCGCGTGGTTCGGTCGAGACTTGTTGCTCGTCAGCTACGACGTCGAAACCGCGCGCGTGCTGGGCAAGCGCGTGACGGCATTCGAGGTGCTGTTCCACGGCATCGTTGGTGTGGCGATCGCGGCCGGAACGCTGACTCTCGGCCCCGTCCTCGTGTTCGGACTCCTCGTGCTCCCGCCGCTCGCTGCGCGAGCGTGGGTCCGATCCATGGGCGCGTTCGTCGGTATCTCGATCGCGATCGGTGCGGGTTCGGCGCTCCTCGGCTCGGCGGCCTCGCTCGAATGGGATCTCCCGCTCGGCCCGAGCGTCGTGCTCGCGGCCGCCACGTGCATGGCGCCGACGTGGTTCGCGCGACGCAGCGCCTGACCGAGCGACGGGCACAGCGGTCCCCAATGCAGCGCGGCCCCCCGTCACCGGAGAGCCGCGCTCGATCACGCTGTGAGGCGGACCACGTCGAGCCAGATCACATGCCTTCGACGGTGAACGGGAACCGCACGCGCGGCTCGCCGTTGACCCAGTAAACCTGCGCGCGGAGGCCAATGCCGTCCGTCGTGCCCGTGTACTCGGTCGTCAGGTTGCCGAAGCCGGCCTTCGTGATGCGCATCGCCTGGCTGTGTTGGTCCGGGTTCGCCGGGAACATCAGCGGGTTGAACATGACGACCTGGAGGGTCAGCGTCTGCGGAATCTGGTTCCACGCGAACGTGGGCATGTCGACCATCGTCACGGGGTAGGAGCGGCGCACGCCGGTCAGTTGCGTGTCGTAGAGGTGACCGAAGATCGTCGCGCTCGAGTTGCCGGCACCGCTCGAGACGAGCAGGTGGCACTCGGCCGAGACGATGCGAACCGTGCAGCTCTGCGTGCGCTGGTTCGAGTCTGTCGCCGTGAAGACGACGTCGTAGGTACCGACTTGCGTCCCGTTCGGCGTCCAGTTCACGGTCACGCAGATCGGGTTGCCCGAAGCGGGCAGCGGCGGGGTGAACGTCATCCCGGCCGGGACGTTCGAGGCCGTGATCGTGACGACGTCGCTCGCATCGATGTCCGAGGCGCAGATTTGGAACGAGAGCGGGACACCCGCGCTGGCCATTTGTAGACCCGGGCACGTGATCGTCGGCGGCGTGTTCGGCAGGAACGTGTAGCAGACCTGGACCGTGGCGGAGGCATCCGTCTGGAACACCGTCACCAAGTTGCCCGAGCCCGTCGCGACGGAAGAGCCCGTCGCTGAGACCGGCAGGACGATGTTGCCGACGCCCGTGAAGAGCGCGAGGTCACTCGCCGGCGGCGGCGACGTCACCATCTGCGTATCCGTGGCATTGATGTTCGCGTGCGTGATGCCCGAGGTGCCGGCGAAGTCGAGGACGCCGTCCGCGGCCGAGAAATTGTCCACGAAGTTCGCGATGGGCAACGTGACGACGATCAGGCTCGTGTCCGGGCGCGTGAGCTGGATGCTCGCGGAGAACGACGTCGTCACCTGGGACGGGCTCGCGTCTTGGCTCTCGGCTTGCGCCGTGCCTTGTACGTTACCCGTGAGGCTGAACTGGATCGTTTGGAGCGTCCCGAGGTTGCCATTGAACTTCGGGATGCTGACGGTGTTGGTCCAGTTCGTCGACTGGAGCGGGATCGTGCCCGTGAAGCACTGCGTCTGGGTCTGTTGAGCCGAAACGCTGAGCGCTGTGCTCGCCGTGGCGAGCAACAGCAGGGAGCTCTTGAAGATGTTCATGATGGTTCGTGCGTGCGCGCCCACTTGCAGGTCGAGCGCAGGTTGAAGGGGAGTTTTGGGCGGGACCGTATTGAGCGGGACAGTTGGCGAACGGATCTCAACGCGCTGTTCACGAGCGCCTCTGGGGCCCCTTTCAGGGTAACCCGAGGCAGCGAACATCGCTTTGCGATCTGCTAGAAATGCACTGCAAACGCCGCACCATCCTTGAGGCACATCGCACAAGATGCCCGGCTGGACCCGGTGCGGAATCTACAATGCGCATGTAACAGGAATTCGCAATTCCGCTACCCGCCCTCTTCCGCAGGGACGGACACCCTCCGTAGGGACGCACGCCACCGCCTTCAGGTTCCCTCATCTGGCCCGAGTCGCACGGTCAGCACCTCGAGGCTGCGTGCGACGTCCAGGCGCCGCGTGTCCACCATGACGTCGCAGGTCGCGTAGAGCGGCTCACGCTCGGCCAAGAGGGCCACCAGCTCCGCCCTGGCTCGCGGTCGGTCCGCCATCGGGCGGCGGTCGCCCTGGGCCTGCACCCGGTCGAAGTGCTCGTCCGCGCTGGCGCGTAGCCACACCGTTCGACACGCGCGCCTCAAGCGTTCGAAAGTCGTGGGGCGAGTCACGATCGAGCCCCCCACCGCGAGGACGAGGCGCCCGCCTTCGCGCAGCACGTTCTCCAGGGCTTCGGCCTCGAAGCGGTGATAACCCGCTTCACCGTGCAGGGCGAAAATCTCAGCCAGCGACGCGCCGGCCACGGCCTCCACACGCTCGTCCAGCTCCACGAAAGGCATCTCGAGGCGCAGAGCGAGTGCGCGTCCCAAAGTCGATTTCCCCGCTCCACGCAGGCCGACGAGCGCGATGCGCTCGCGCAGAGGAGCGGAGTCCCGGAGCAAGTCGCAGAGGCCGACGTCGAGCGCGCGGGCGAGGTCCTGGAGGCGCAGCACACTCAAGTTGGCTCGACCGGCTTCGGCTTCGGTGAGGTAGCGGCGCGAGACCCCCGAGCGCTGGGCCAGGTCGGAAACAGACAGGCCGCGCGCCTCGCGGTGCTCGCGGAGACGGGCTCCGAGATCGCGGAGCAGCCGCTGGCCTTCCTGCAGTCGGGAGGTATGATGCGCACTCATTCGAGACCTGCGCAGTATATCGCCCACGCTCGCTCCAGTCCACACACCGCATCACGCCATGGCCTCGACCCTGACCGCCCGCCCGCCCGTCCGGTTCCAGACGCATCCGAGTCAGTACAAGCACTGGAAGCTGGGCGTCGAACACGACGTGGCCACTCTCACGATGGGCGTGGATCCGCAGGGCGGCGAGAGCGACGGCTACGAGCTCAAGCTCAACAGCTACGACTTGGGCGTCGACATCGAACTCGCCGACGCGATCCAGCGCTTGCGTTTCGAGCATCCTGAAGTGCGCTGCGTGGTCGTCACGGGCGCACTTGACCGCGTGTTCTGTGCCGGCGCGAACATCGTGATGCTGCGTTCGTCGAGCCACGCGTTCAAAGTCAACTTCTGCAAGTACACGAACGAGACGCGGCTCGGCATCGAGGACGCGAGCCGCAACTCAGGGTTGCGCTTCCTCGCGGCGTTGAACGGCACGGCGTCGGGCGGTGGATACGAGCTCGCGCTCGCGTGCGACGAGATCCTGCTCGTCGACGATCGCAACAGCGCGGTCAGCTTCCCCGAGGTCCCGCTACTCGGTGTGTTGCCCGGCACCGGCGGCCTCACGCGCATCACGGACAAACGCAAGATCCGACGCGATCGCTGCGATGTCTTCTCGACCGTCGCGGAAGGGATCAAGGGCCGGCGCGCCGTCGAGTGGAATTTGGTCGACGGGATCGCGCCGCTCTCGCGCTGGAACGAGTCGGTGAAGGAGCGCGCGCGTCGCCTCGCCGATTCGCAAGCCAAGAAGTCCGGCGCCGGCATCCCGCTCGAGCCCGTCGAGCCCGAGGAGACGCCCACGACGCACGGTGCGCGCTTCGCGTATCGGTACGTCGAGTACGCGGTCGACTCGGAAGCGCGCACGGCCGAACTCACGATCACCTCACCGGCGACGAGCCCGTCGACCGAGCAGTCGGCGCGCGCCGAAGGTGCGGCGTGGTGGGCGCTCCGCGCGTTCCGCGAACTCGACGACGCCGTCTGTCGTCTGCGCATGAACCACCCGGAAGTCGGCCTCGTCCTGTTGCGGTGCAAGGGCTCGAGCGCGACCTTGCGCGCGACCGATGCGCTGCTCGCGAACCCTGCGGACTGGTTCGTGCGTGAGGTCGCGAACCTCGTGCGCCGCGTGCTGAAACGCGTGGATCTCTCGGCGAAAGGCTTCTATGCCGTCGCCGAGGAGAACACGACCTGGGTCGGGAGCTTCCTCGAACTCCTGCTCGCCTGCGATCGTTCCTACACCAAGCTCGCGGACGCGGAGGGCGCGACGTTCGGCGTCACGGCCGCGAACGGCGGCATGTTCCCGATGTCGAACGGCATCTCGCGGCTCGCCACGCGATTCCTGGGGACTCCCGACGCTGTCGATGCGGCGCTCGCGCAGGCCGCGGACTTCGACGTCGCGACGGCGGACGAACTCGGCCTCGCGACGTTCGCGCCGGACGCCATCGATTGGGACGACGAGCTGCGGCTCGCGATCGAGGAACGTTCCGCGTTCTCGCCCGATGCGCTGACCGGAATGGAGTCGAACCTCCGTTTCGCCGGGCCCGAAACCATGGAGACCAAGATCTTCGGGCGACTTTCCGCCTGGCAAAACTGGATCTTCCAACGCCCGAACGCCGTAGGCGATCGTGGCGCACTCACGTGTTACGGCACGCCGCACAAGGCCGAGTTCGACTTCAAGCGCACCTGATCGGCGCGTCCTAGAAGCGAGCAGAGACCAAGAGACCACGAGGCAGCACCCCATGACCGGCATCGACTACACACAGAAGATCCCGAACAACGTCGAACTCGCGAGCGACAAGCGACTTCAACGCGCGCTCGAAGCGTGGCAGCCGAGCTACATCGACTGGTGGCAGTCGATGGGCCCGACGGACTTCAACCAGAACGAGATCTACCTGCGCACGGCGATCAGCGTCGACAAGGACGGTTGGGCGCACTACGGCTTCACGAAGATGCCCGACTACCGTTGGGGCATCTTCCTGAACCCGCAGGAGAAGGACCGGACGATCGGCTTCGGCGACAACCTCGGCGCTCCCGTTTGGCAGCAAGTCCCGGGCGAATATCGCAATTGGCTGCGCCGCCTGATCGTGACGCAGGCCGACACGGAGCCGGCGAGCGTCGAACAACAGCGCCTGCTCGGGCACACGGCACCGTCGCTCTACGACCTGAGGAATCTCTTCCAGGTCAACGTCGAGGAAGGCCGCCACCTGTGGGCCATGGTCTACCTCCTGCACACGTACTTCGGCCGCGACGGGCGCGAGGAAGCCGACGAACTGCTGCAGCGTCGCAGCGGCAACGCCGACCATCCGCGCATCCTCGGCACGTTCAACGAGCCCTGTCAGGACTGGCTGTCCTTCTTCTGCTTCGCGATGTTCACGGACCGCGACGGCAAGTTCCAACTGCTGTCGCTGGCCGAGTCGGGTTTCGATCCGCTCGCGCGCACCTGTCGCTTCATGCTGACCGAGGAGGCGCACCACCTGTTCGTCGGACAGACGGGCATCGGGCGCGTGATCGAGCGCACGTGTCAACTGACGAAAGAGCATCCGGGTCGCGACGTGAAGGACTTCGGCGGCATCCCGTTCGACACGATCCAGCGCTACATCAACTACTGGTCGAGCTCCTCTACGGACCTCTATGGCGCCGAAGTGTCGAGCAACTCGGCGAACTTCTTCTCGGCCGGCTTGAAGGGTCGCGCTTACGAGGGCCGCTACACCGAGCACACGGCGCTGAACGACATCTACGAACTCGATCGCTTCACGGACGGCAAGTTGGTGCGCGAGTCCGTCCCGCTGCGCAACGCGATGAACGAGGTCCTGCGTGACGAGTACGTGAAGGACAACTTGAAGGGCATCGACTACTGGAACCGCGTCTGTGAGAAGCACGGCATCGAGTTCCGTTTCCGTCTCCCGCACCGCCGCTTCAATCGCAAGATCGGTGACTACTCCGCCGGACGGTTCGACATCGATGGCGCACTGATGACCGAGGCCGACTGGAACGCACGGCAGCTCGAATGGTTGCCGTCGGACGCCGAGCGCGCCTACGTCAAGTCGCTCATGCGCCCCGTGACCGAGCGCGGCAAGATGGCCGGCTGGATCGCCCCGCCGCCGAAGGGCGTCAACGACACCCCCATCGATTACGAGTACGTGAAGCTCTGATCGTCCTCTGGAATCGCGTCACGGGCCCCCTGCGCCGGTGAAAGAGGTCGTTGCCGCGGCCCAGCAGAAACGGGCCGTACCGCTCCCCCCTGAGAGCGTGTGAAGAAATCGAGCCTACACGCTCTCAGACACCATCTGCGCCGCTGCGCGGCACGTCGCCCGTGAACACTCCACGGGCGCTGTGCGCGCGGAACCCGTCCCGTGGTGTTCCGTCCGCGCCGCCCTTGCCGTCCAGCGCCCGCGGGCGGAGACTGGCGCGCCGAAACGCTCCGCCATGACCACCAATCCTCACAACTCTTCCCGCTCCGAAGACCCCCTGTCCCGCGAGATCGACGCGGCGCTGGAGGGCGTGAACCTCCAGGACATCGGCGCCGGCGGTGCGGCTCGAACAGGCCCTGCTCGAACGGGTGGCGCGCGTCCGCCGCGCGGCGACGGATTGCGCACGCAGACGGGCGTCGTCGTCGGCGTGAGCGGTGACGACGTGATCGTCGAGCTCGGTCCGCGCATGCAGGGCGTCGCGCCGCTCGCGAGCTTCGAGACGATTCCGACCGTCGGCGAGACGTTCGAGTTCGCGCTGCGCGGTCGCGAGGACGATCTGTGGATCCTCTCGCGCTACGTCGCGAAGGCGGAGATCGTGATCGGCGACGACGTGACACCTGGCGCGCTGGTGAAGGCCAAGATAACGGGGCAGAACACGGGCGGCCTCGAGGCCAAGGTCGGCGCCGTCAATGCCTTCCTCCCTGCTTCGCAAGTCGGACTGCACCGCGAGGAGAACCTCGGTCAGTTCCTGAACCAAGTGCTGACGTGCGAAGTCGTCGAGGTCGATCGCGAGCGCAAGCGCATCGTGCTCTCGCGCCGCAAGGTGCTCGAGAAAGAACGTGAGGTCGCGCGCGAGGAAACGGTCGGCCGCATCTCCGTCGGTCAGACGTTGCGCGGCAAAGTCACGCGCGTCGAGGAATTCGGAGCGTTCGTGGACCTCGGCGGCATCGAAGGTCTCGTGCACGTGTCGCAGATCAGTCACCAGCGTGTCGAGAAAGCGGGCACGGTTATCACCGCCGGGCAAGACGTCGAAGTGCAGGTCCTCAAGATCGAGGACGGCGGCAAGCGCATCGGTCTCGGCATGAAGCAGCTGCAGCCCGATCCGTGGGCCAGCGTGGCCGCACGTTTTGCCGTGGATTCCGTGGTCACCGGCAAAGTCACGCGCCTCATGGAGTTCGGCGCGTTCGTGGAGATCGCTCCGGGCGTCGAGGGACTTCTCCACGTGTCGGCGATGTCGAAGGATCGCGTTCGTCACCCGAAGGACGCGGTGAAGACGGGCCAAGAACTCACCGTGCGCATCGTGGCCGTGGAACCCGGTCGATCGCGCATTTCGCTCTCCCTCATGGATCCGCGCGGCGCCCGGATCGGCTCCGAGGACTCGGTCGATTCGTCCGTGATCGACGAAGCCCTGCGCACGCAGACTCGCGAGCCGCTCGGCACGAGCCTCGGCTCCATTTTCCAGCGCGCTTTCGACGCGAACGCGCCCAAGAGCGCACCGCCCTCGAGCGGTTCGAACGCGAGCGGTTCGAAGAAGCCCAAGAGGGGCTGACGAGTGCCGCGGTCCGACTCGCGGCCTTCGCGAGTCGGACACCAACGGTCGCGCGCGGAATCCTCGCTCCCGGTTTGTAGAAAACTCGAGGCGAGCGCGAGCGCCCGCCCGAGTTTCCTGGTCAACGGTGCGCGACAACGCGCGACGCGGCGGTCAGCGCAGCGACTTCCCGCCCCCGCGGGACAAGAGCACGAGGCCCACGATCAGCAGGATGACGAGCCCACCACTCGGGAAATAGCCCCATGAGCGGCTATGGGACCAAGTGGGCAGTGCGCCGATGATCAGCAGCACCAACAGGATGATCAAGACCATTCGGACCATGAGCTTCTCCCTCGCTTCGAACCGCTCGACCCCTCTGCAGTAGAGGGCCCGTCGCGGTAAAGCGGAGGGAGCACGTTCCGTGCCGCCGCAGGTGCGGAGAGGCCTCGAGTGCGCGAGGACGGCCTCGCGACGCCGTGGACGGAGGCTGTAGCCGTGGACGGAGGCTGTAGCCGTGGACGAAGGGTGTAGCCGTGGACGAAGGGTGTAGCCGTGGACGGAGGCTGTAGCGGTTAGATGCCGCTCAGCGGTCCGAGCGCGCCAGCCAGGGCGCGACGGCCGCGCGCGCTTCGTCCGCATCGAACGGTTTGGCGAGCCAACCGTTCGCGCCTGCAGCTTTGACTTCGACGTCGAACCCGGCCGTCGCTGCGCTCGCGAGGACGAGCACCGGCAATTCCTCGCGCGTGCGTCGCTCGCGCAGTGCACGGACGAACGCGAGCCCGTCCATGCCGGGCATGCAGAGATCGGCGAGCACGAGGCCGATCGACGAGTCACGCCCCGCGCAGCGCAGGGCTTCGGGCCCACTCGCGGCCTCGACGATGCCGTCGTCGCCCAGGCCGGCTTCGCGGAGCACGCGCACGACGATGCCGCGCACGACCGAGGAATCGTCGACGACGAGGAGCTTCTTCATGGAGGGTATCGGGATCGATTCGATCCCGGACCCACCTCATCGGTCGGAGCACGCGCCGATCAGTAGCTCTCGTCCTTCGTCGGGAAGCGCTTCGCCTTGACGTCGCCGACGAAGGCCCGGAACGCCCCCAGCATCTCCTCGCCGAGCTGTGCGTAGCGACGCACGAAACGCGGGTGGAATCGCGTGTACAGCCCCAGCATGTCGTGGCTGACGAGGATCTGTCCGTCGCACCCCGGCCCCGCGCCGATGCCGATCACGGGAATCGTGAGCGAGGTGGCGATTCCCTGGGCGACGCTCGCCGGGATCTTCTCGAGGACGATCGCGAAAGCACCCGCATCCTGAAGGGCCTGCGCGTCGCGGCGGATCTCGCCGGCCTCCACCTCGTCGGTCGCGCGCACTTGATACGTGCCGAACTTGTGTATCGACTGCGGAGTCAGCCCCAAGTGCCCCATCACGGGGATCCCGACCTCGACGATGCGCCGCACGGTCTCGCAGATAGAACCGCCCCCTTCGACCTTCACGGCCTCGACGCCGGCTTCCTTCACCATCCGCCCGGCATTGCGCAACGCCTCGTCGGCGTTCACTTGGTAGGTCATGAACGGCAAGTCGCCGACGACGAGTGCGCGCTCGACACCCGCCGACACGAGCGACGCGTGGTAGAGCATCTGATCGAGTGTGACCGTGACGGTCGTCTCGCGCCCTTGCACGACCATCGCGACCGAGTCGCCCACGAGGATCACGTCGACGTCGGCGCGGTCGAGCAGCTGCGCCATCGTGTGGTCGTACGCGGTGAGCGCGGAGATCGACTCCGACCGCTCCTTCATGAGCAGCAAGCTCTTCGTCGTGACCTTGCGGCGGTCGGCGGGATCGGTGGGCGCTTGACGAGGGTGAGACATGCGGGACTGAGCGTACCCGTGGGTTCAGCGCAGCCCTAGTTCGAGGAGTGCGAGCGCGGATCGCGCACCGTCGAGGGCCGCGCTCATGATGCCGCCGGCGTACCCGGCACCCTCGCCGACGGGGTAGAGGTTGTCGAATCCGCGAGCTCGACGCGTGCGCTCGTCACGCGGCATCCGCACGGGCCCGGAGCTGCGCGACTCGAGTCCGACGAGGATGCCTTCAGGTCCGGAGTAGCCCGGAATCGAGCGTTCGAAACGCACGAGGGCGGCCGACAGCGCATCACGCAGACTCGCAGGCAAGAGCTCGTCGACGCGGCGGGCTTCGAGACCGAGGACGTAACTCGAGCGCATCTCGCCGCTCGAATTCCGCCCCGCGAGGAAGTCCGAGGCGCGCTGAGCGGGCGCGCGGTAATCGCTGCCACCGGCCTCGAAGAAACGTCGTTCGAGTTCGCGCTGGTACGAAACGCCCGCGAACGCGCCGGGACCGAACTCGCGCGGGCCGACCGTCGTCACGATCGCGGCGTTGGCCCAGCGCGAACTGTGCGTCGAATTGCTCATCCCGTTCGTGCAGAGGTAACCGGGCTCGTTGACCGAGGCCACGATCCGACCACCGGGGCACATGCAGAAGCTGTGTGCGCCGCTCACGGTGTTCTCGGCGCGCGCGACGAGTGCATAGCTTGCCGCACCGAGCAGACTTGCCTCGTCGCCGGTGCCGTGCTGGGCGCGGTTCACGAGGTCCTGGGGATGCTCGATGCGCACGCCGATCTGGAACGGCTTCGCCTCGAACTGGACGCCTTGCTCGTGCAGCGCGGCCCAGGTATCGCGCGCGCTGTGGCCGGGTGCCAGAACGAGCGCGTCGCACTCGATCTCGCCGACCGTCGTGTCGATCGCGCGAATGCGCGTCGCTCCGTCGAGCACGAGTCGATCGACGCGCGCGTTCCACACGAACTGCACACCGAGTGCTTCGAGACGCGCACGGAATCGCGGGAGGATCGCGTGCAACACGTCCGTCCCGACGTGCGCACGCGCGTCCCACACGAGTCGTTCATCGGCGCCGCACAGGACGAGCTCGCGCAGCAGCGTCTCCTCCAGCGGATCGTCGACGCGCGTGTAGAGCTTCCCATCGGAGTACGTACCGGCACCGCCTTCACCGAAGAGCAAATTCGACTCGGGATTCGGCGTTCGCGAGCGGTGAAATGCGACCAGCTCGCGTGCGCGTCGATCGATCCGACTGCCGCGATCGACGAGCGTCACGGCGACGCCGTGTCGCGCGAGGATCCACGCGGCGAAGAGCCCGGCCGGCCCGGACCCGAGGATCGCGACGCGTGCGCGCCGCAGCGAATCGTCGATGCGCGGCGCCATTCCGCTCGCAGGCGCCGGCGCGCGCTCGACGCGGCGGGCTTCGAGTGCTCGATCGAGACGCGCTGTGCGAAAGTACGCCGCAACCGTGACGTCCACGTGCGCGACGAAGCGCAAACGGTGCGCGCCGAACTTGCGACGCGCGTCGAGCGACCGACGGGCGATCCGCGCACCCAGTACGGCCTCGGGCTGCGCGCCGATCTCGCGCGCCGCGCGCTCGAGGAGCCGCTCATCCGGCTCGGCGATCCCCTGCTCGATCCCGAGGACGCGCCACGTCGCGTGCTGTGCTTTTGGATCCTGGGTCATGCGGCCAAAACGGCGCGGATCCTACCCTCTAGAGTGCGCCCTACCCGCGTACACTCGCGAGACCTGTGGCGCGCCGCACGACGACGAAGGCCTGGACCCCGAAGTCAGGCGATCTCCTGGCGAACGTGCTCGGAGGCCCGAACCGCGACTCCATTCCGTTCGCGAATCCCGTCGTCGCCTGGAGCGATCGCGACGAGAGCGCGTTTCTGTCGAGCATCGAGGCCTGTGCGCTCGCCACGATTCGCTTGGAGCGCCGCGGGCGTGAACACGGTGATGTCGCCGAGCTCGATCCCACGCTCACGCCAAAGCGCGCGCGCTGGCCGCGACCCGGCACTCGCGCGTTCGATCGATTGCTCGCCGAACGCTGGCACGCTGCGCGCCCGATCGTGTTGCCGGGGATCGCCGGCGACCTCTTGGGTGAGTTCGCCGACGAGATCGACGAGGCCGCGGGCACGCACGAGCGCCTGACCGAGAAGGGCGGCCTCCAAGCCTGGTTCGCCGAGCGATCGGCGTCGCTCGCGCCCGATTTCGTTCCGCGCACCGATCGCGCGAAGCTCTCGGATCCCGAACGCGACATCGATCGCGTGGCCTTCGTTGCGACGCCACCCGCTGGAGCCGGACTTCCCGTGCGCGATCTGTGGTGCAAGTCGGCATGGCTCTCGATCCACGAGGACGACCGCTCCCTGCGCATACGCTTCGGGCATGGGAAGGAAGGCGACGACGACGGCGACCGCGACCTCACGCGCCACCGACTCGTCGCCGAACTGTGCTCGCGCGCGCTGCCGGAATCCGCAGTCGCCACGGCGAATCCCGCGCTCGTGAAGATCGTCGAGCGACTCGCGGGCGAGGCGGTGCTCTTCACGCAAGGCCTCGCGTACTGGAACGCACCGAGCGGCGGCGCGCTGTTCCATCACGACGCCTTCGCCGAGGACTCGGTCGACGGCGGCGCGTTCCGCCAATTCGGCGTGTGCTACGTGCAGCTCTCCGGGGAAACCGTGTGGCTCGCGTTGTCCACCGACGATCTGACAGCGCGCGTGCGCGAGTTCACCGCGGCACTCGCAGCCGGCGAGTCGCCGTGGGTGCGCGCACAGCTCTTCGAAGGTCGATCCGCACCGATCACGGGCGGATTCGAGCGTTTCCGTGCCCTCATCGCCGACGACGCGCGCGTGCGCGTCGAACTCGCGCGGCCGGGCTGCGGCGTCCTCGGTCCACTCGTCGAACGCGCGCCGGAGTTCACTGCGACTCTCGCGAACGCCGGCCACGCGGTGGTGTTGCGCGCCGGCGACGCGATCCTCTTGCCGAACCACGGTTATCACAAGACCTGCATGCACTCCGTCTTCTGCGCCGGCGACGATGTCGCCTACTCGATCTCGCTCGCGATGCGCCCCGATCGCGAAGCCCCCGAAGCTCGCATCGTCGAAGACGCACGGCGTCGCGAGCGTTACGAAGCCAAGCGTGGGCGGTTGGATGCCAAGCGCACTCGCAGCACGGGACGGAGCACGAAGCGATGAGCGGCACGGGCACGACACTCGATCCCGCGCGCATCGCGGCGATCCTCGCGGATCTCGGGATCGCGCCCGAATCCGTGCGTGCCGCCGGCGGAGGTGGAGCGAGCGTGCTCGTCGCGCTCGAGCCTGGTGTCGAACCCGATGCACGATCGATTCGCGCGGCGGCGAACAGCGCTGCGCACGACGGTTGGCTCCTCGTGCACAGCGTTGCGGAGCGCAGCGACACCGAGATCGCGCGCTTGCGCGACGGATTGTGGCCCGATTGGCACGTGTCTGCGATCTATCGCGGCACAGCCGAGCGCGTCACGCGCCGATCTCAGGACGGCACGCGCACGTTGTCCGCGGGAGTCGATGCAGCGGGCCTCGTCATCGCTGCACGCCGGCGCGCGCACGTGCTCGCGCCCGACGCCACCGTGCTGAAGTTCGACAAGAACGCGGCCGGTTGGAACGGAGCTCCGGGCCGGCCGGGGTACGGACACTTCCGCTGGATGCGCCGCTTCGTCGCGGACTTCGCGGGCGCGCACACGGCGCGTCGCATCCTCGACTTCGGATCCGGAGCCGGCTGGGTCGGGATCGAAGCGGCGCTCTCGTCACGGGCGCGGGGTGGGAGCCCGGAACTGGCCGTCTTCGATCCGAGTCCGGAGTTGATCCGCATCGCGGAATCCAACGCGCGCGCCGCGGGAGTCACACGTTGCGTCGGACGGACGGGTTTCGGCGAGGATCCGCCGTTCCCCGCCGCGGGCGAGCCGCCGTTCGACCTCGTGATTTCGTCCGGCGTCGTCAGCTTCGCCGCAGACCGCGACCGTTGGTTCGACGGGCTCGCGCGCGGCGTGGCACCGGGCGGCACGCTCGTGATCGGCGACATCCACCCCGGCTCGAAAGGCATGCGTCGACGACGCCGCGAGAAACCGTTGCTCCCGATCCGCGAGATGAACGGCCTGCGCCGTGAGGAAGCCCGCGCGGAACTCGAACGCCGCGGATTCCGCTTCGAGGCTTGGAGCGGTTACCAGCTCAGCGATCCCATCCCGCAGTGGAACCACCTCGACGCGACGCGCTTGAAGGGGCTGCTCGGCCCGGCGCTGCTGGCGTGGAATCGGCGCGCGGCGAAGCACTCGGCCGGGCACGACGGGGCGGGTCAGGATCGGTTCGATTCTTGGGTGATGAGGTTCCGTCGGCCCTAGTGCTCGCGCGACGCGACCACGAGGACTGGGGCCGAGCCAGAGCGCCGCCCCCTCACCGCGGTGCCATCAGCCCCGTCCCCAAATCCCTCTCCTCCGGCGAATGCTCGAGCACGAGCACCCCCGCAACCGGATCGAGTTCATCGCGCGACCGAAGCGCCATCAACGCCCCACCGCGCTCGAGCGCCCTCGCGATCTCGTCCCCTGAAAACGGCCGTGCCCCACTCAGGACAGCGCGTTGGAGCGCGCGACGCGCATCCTCCATCGTCACCCTCTCCGGCAATCCCTCCGGCCCGAAGAAGAACGCCGTCGTCGAAAGATTCATCCCCGGTCGCCCCGCCGCATCGCGCGCACACGGCACGATTCCAACGACGCGCCCCGAACGCTCGCCGTGGTTCACGCGCTCGACCGTCTCGGCACCAGCCTGCAGGACCGGCTCCTCCGTCTGACGTGGCTCGACGAAACTCGGGTCGACCTCCAGGACGACGAGGAACCCCGCGTCGTACGTCGGAGCTTCCGCACGCCAGACGTGCTGCGCTGGCCGCTCCAACGTGAACGGCCGCGCGAGGACGAGCGCGCGCACCGGCGACAGCGCGCGCTCCGCTTCCGAGATCGGCCGCGGCTCCGACGCCGTGAGCGCCATCGAACCCATCGTGAGGGCCGCGACGAGGGCGAGGAGGGAGACGAGGATCGAGATCGGTTTCATGTTCTGCCCTCAGTTCCGCACGAATTCGAGGTCGTCGAGTCCCAGTCGCCCCTGCGCCGAACCGCTGCTCGGACCGAAGAGCAGGTCGACCGCGACGAGGCTCGAGAGATCCAGCGACGGCGCCACGCGCGCGAAATCACCTAGCGGAACGCGCACGGTCTCCCACTCGTTCGCCCATCCCGCACCGTTCCCGCACCCGGTCCGCTGATACGGCTCTTCGACCCCACCGCCGTACACCGAGATGGGGATCAGAGCGGCGGCACCGAAAGCGTCGCGCAGCCGGATCGTGAAAACGACGTCACCGAGCTCGGCGACGGTCAACGGGTGACGTGTCGCCTGACAGGCACGCAGCGAAACGTGCGTGTAGGGCCGCACGTCGCTCAAGGCCGGAACGAGATCGAACGAAATCGAGCGATCGGCCGCGCTCCAGTCGAACACGAGTCCGCGCGTGTCGTCGCTCGTGCTGTTCGAGAACGTCATCCCGTTCATCGCTTCCCCGCCCGAGGCCGTGAAGGTGGTGTTCGCGTCATCGAGGATCCCGCTGGCCACGTTCGTCACGTCGAAGCTCACAGCTCCGCCCGAACTCGAAAGCGCGAGATCGAAGTTCGTCTGAAAATCGTCGACGACGAGGCGGTCCGAGGCCCGCTCCCGATGCATGTAATCGACGACGACGCACGAGCTCGTCGGCGCTCCAGGACTCTTGAAGCTCTCCCACGGCCGCCACAAGCACTCGACCGCTGCGGGATTCCCTTTCACGTACCACTCGACGAGCGGCAGCACGTGCGCCTTCACCAGGAAGTTGACTTCTGTTCGGGAAAGCAGACACGGGCCCGCGGCGAACAGGCCGCTGGAGTTCGAGTTGTGGAACGCGCCGTGTCCCGCGCCGTGCACCGAGATCGACGAGCGCGGTCCCGTCGCGCGCTCGTGGAGGTGGAATGTCTGGCAGATGCTGCAATCCGCGCATCCGTTGACGTCGGAGTCCGCGCCTCCGGTCCACAAGTGGTAGGGCACTCCGTGCGGGTTCGCCGAGGCCGAGCCCTGAAAATCGGTCGGCGCGATGCTCGAGATGAACACGATGTCCGCGAGCGCGAAGTTCACGGGCGTGTACGCGCCGTCGACGATGCGGTCGTACGCGATCGTGACGCCCTCGCCGCCACGACTGTGCCCGAACCACGCGATGCGCTGTCGATCGACGTGACCTGCCAACGCGCCGCCGGCGATCGTCGCCAGGTTCGCCAACAGGTACTCGGTGTTCGTGAGCGTCGTGGTGGCGGCGGAAATCACGCCGGGGATCGTGTTGTTCTGGTGACTCATCACCACGTAGCCGTAGGACGCGAGGTGCAAGCCGATGTGGTCGTACCACTGGTAGTTGTGGCCGTTCCCGTGGCTGATGACGACGAGCGGCAACTCGCCCAAATTCGCGATATCGGTCGGATAATAGAGGTCTTGGCCGAGGAACGAGCCACCGCTGTAGAGCACCTCGGTGACCGCGAGTGGTCCCTGGAGCACGGTCGGGTAGAGCAGCCACAGGCCCGGCTTCGCTCCGCCTCCGTCGATGATGTCGCCCGTGGACAGGGATCCGCTGCCGTCCGCGTCGATGACGACGTCGAGAGGGAGTCCGAGACCGAGGGGTACCTGGCCTGAGAGCAAGCCGTCGTCGAGGACGAAGCGATTCGCCGCGACTCCGCCGGCGACGAAGGCGATTCCTTGCGGCGCGCCGCGGACGTCGACGAGCGTCGGCGAGGCGGACCAACCGGCTGCGTCCTTGTGTTCGCACAACCAGACGTTCGCCGTCGCGCCGATCCACCGCGGATGCGCGTCCGTGTCGAGGGCTGCCTGAACCGGCAAGTAGGCGAAGAACGACTGGACGAACTCGAAGTCGGGCGTGGTCGGCAGGTCGCGGCCGGCGAGTTCGAGAGCGACGAGGCCCGCGATTAGTCGGGGACCGCGGAGCACGGCACTGGCGGGCGTCGCGTTGACCACGGTTTGTGCTGAGGCCACGGTCGAGAGACCGAGGAGAGCGAGACCAAGGACAGCGCTGGAGACGATCCGAGATGCACGGTGCATTCGAACGAAGTTACCACGTGACTTCGCACACCGGTGGGCTCACCGCGGGGAGCTCGCTCGAGAATCCACGCCCGGAAGAATTCCCGAGTCTTCGATCTTCTCCAGCTCTCGAGAACCCGCGCACGATTGCGCGAAGCCAGGCCGACGCGCCGCATTACCGCGCCGTTCAGGCGCCGCAATACGCGCCGTTCAGGCGCCGCAGTACGCGCCGTTCAGGCGCCGCAATACGCGCCGTTCAGGCGCGGCCGTTCTGCGCCGTTAGGCGCAGCAATCCCATCCATTCCAGACGCCGCAGTAGCGCGCCGCGCCTTCGAGCCATCCGTTCTCCGAGCTGCCCTCAGGCGCGCGGCGAACCGAAAGCACCCGAGCCGAAGTCGATCAGCGATGCCAGTACCCCGCGCAGATCCTTGCGGCGCACGATGCGATCGACCTGGCCCTTGTCGAGCAGGAACTCCGCGCGTTGGAACCCCGGCGGCAGCTCTTGCTTGATCGTCGACGCGATGACGCGCGGACCGGCGAAACCGATGAGCGCGCCCGGTTCGGCCAACGTGATGTCGCACACGGACGCGAAGCTCGCCGTCACACCGCCCGTCGTCGGGTTCGTGAGGACGCAGATCGAGAATCCGCCGGCCTCGTTCAAGGTCGCCAAGGCCGCGCTGGTCTTCGCCATCTGCATCAAGGACAGCATGCCCTCGTGCATGCGCGCACCGCCCGAACTCGTGAAGACGAGCAGCGGTTTCTTCTCCTTGCGCGCGACGTCGCAAGCGAGGGCGATCTTCTCGCCGACGACTTCACCCATGGATCCGCCCATGAACGAGAAATCGAGGACGGCCAGGACGACGTCGCGTCCTTCGATCGTGCCCGTGCCGCACAAAAGCGCTTCGTTCTGCGACAGCTTCGTCACCGATCGCTTGATCTTCTCCGCGTAGGGCACGGCATCGTTGAAGTGCAACCGATCCATCGCCGTGAGCTCCGCATAGCGCTCGCGGAAGCTGCCCTCGTCGAGGACCATGCGCACGCGCTCGCGACCCGGCAACGTGAAGTGGAAGTCGCAGGCCGGGCACACGCGCCCTTTCTCCTCGAGTTCCTTGCGGTAGATCATCTGCCCGCAGTTCTCGCACTTCAGCCAGAGCCCACCGGGCATCTCGCGCTTCTTCCACAGACGGCGTCCGCGCTTGTCGACACCTTCCTCGGTGACGGCTTCGGGCTCGCCCATCGCGGCATCGCCCGCGCGTGCAGGCGGGACGATCTCGCGCTGGAGATCGGCCTCGCCCTTGGCGCGCTTCGGTTCCTGGGCTTCTGGATTCGCTGCGAACTCAGGCATGGATCGTCTCCCCGCGAGCGGACTCGGCCGCGGCACGAAAGCGGTTCAAGGCAACTCCCAGATCAGGAGCGCCGAAGAGCGCCGAACCAGAAACCAGGACATCCGCTCCCGCCGCGGCGCACGACGGGATCGTTTCGGCGTTGAGTCCGCCGTCCATCTCGACGAAGCCGTCCCATCCGGTGGCCCGGATGGCGCGTGTCTTCGCGAGCATCTCCGGCATGAAGCGTTGTCCGCCGAAACCGGCGTAAACGCTCATGACGAGGACGAGGTCGATGTCACCGAGGAGCGGGATCACCCGCTCGACGGGACAATCGGGATTCAGCGAGACGCCGACCTTCGCAACGCCCTCGGCGCGGAAGAGTTGGATCGTCTCGCGCGCGTCGTCCGCGTCGCGCGCGGTCTCGACGTGGAAGGTCAGGACGTGCGCCCCGGCCTGCGCGAACGCGCGCGCATGGCGACGCGGCTCGCTGATCATGAGGTGGACGTCGAGCGGGATCCGCGCGCGCCTCTTCAAGGCCTCGACGACGACCGGACCGATCGTGAGGTTCGGGACGAAGTGCCCGTCCATGACGTCGACGTGGAGCCAGTCGGCTCCGGCCGCTTCCGCGCGCTGGACCTCGTCCCCGAGCCGCGCGAAATCGGCGGACAAGAGCGAGGGCGAGATCAGGATGGGACGTCGGGGCATGCGGGGTTGGATCGGCACGGACGGCGGGACGGGACGGGCGTCCGCGGTCAGCGGCGACTCGAGCGCGAACTCGAGCCGGGAGGGCGATTCTAGCCGCGGGGCAGGCCGGGGGCGAAGACTGCGCCGGCACACCGAAGCGAGCGAGCCGGGTGGCTGCCCGTCGCGCGCTGACGGCCACCGCCTCGGGATGGGGCGCGCACCGCACCCCAGATCTGGTGCCGAAGCTGCATGGCGCAACGATCGAGTTCACGCAACCCTCTCCGTTACCGCCGGTTAGGGCCTACCTGCGGCACGCATCCAGTCCCGGCTACGGCGGCGAGAGAACTTTGACCGAGGCTACGATGCCGGTTGAATGAAAGCGCAGATGCTTCTAGCGGAGGCCGCGACGCCGCATCCCGACAACACGATCAGCATGCTCCGCGCGGGTATCGACCGCGTGAACGGGTTGCGCCTGGACCCTCCTTGCCAACGTGAGCGAGACACTTTCTTCCATCCGGTTTAGTGTCGAGGGCTGAAGGTTGCCGCCGTTGTCCATCAATCCCACAGACGCCGCGCGCTTGCCCCGAGAGGGGCGATCGAACTCGCACTCTCACGCGGTCGCAATGCGATGGCGATCTGGCAAGACCTCGTCGACGAGCACGGATTCGCCGGCCGATACGCGAGCGTCAAGTGCTTCGTCGCGCACAGCCGCGGCAGGAGTTCGCCCGAGGCATTCTGCGTGATCGAGACCGCCGCCGGCGAGGAAGCGCAGGTGGACTACGGCACGGGCCCGATGGTGCGCGACCAAAAGAGGCTCTCCTCCACGTTTTGTGGGTCACGGGAGAGGCGGATTGAGCACGATGCCTGAGCAGCACAGGAAGATCACTGCGCTGAGAGCGACGTGATCATGGAAGCCGAAGGTGCGGTGAACGACCCTGCAAGTTCCCTCAGAAGGTCGATCAGGCGCCGGGCTGTCTCTGCAGCGCCTGGATCCCGGGCAGCGTGCCCGTCTCGAGCAGCTCGAGCGAGGCTCCACCACCCGTGCTGATGTGCCGGATCGAGGGCCCGAGGCCGAGCAGTTCCACCGCCGCGACCGAGTCCCCGCCCCCCACGACCGTGTAGCCTGGACAGGCCGCGACGGCGCGCCCCACGGCTTCGGTCCCGGCGCGAAATGCGGGCCATTCGAAGACGCCCATCGGGCCGTTCCAGACGACCGTCTTGGCCGACAGGATTCGCCCGGAGTAGCGCTCGCGCGATTTCGGCCCGATGTCGAGGCCCATCAGTCCGTCGGGGATGTCGGCGCCGACTTCGATCGGCTTCGCGTTCTCGTCGAAAGCTTCGGCGCACACGTGATCGTCGGGGAGCAGGATCTCGACCTGGCGCGCCTCCGCTTTCTTCAGAGCGGCGCGCACGGCGTCGAGTTGATCTTTCTGCACGAGCGACTTGCCGACCCCTCGACCTTGCGCCGCGAGGAACGTGTACGCCATTCCCCCGCCGACGAGCAGCGCGTCGACCTTGTCGAGCAGGTGGTCGACCACGGGCAGTTTGTCGCTGACCTTCGCGCCGCCGAGGATCGCGACGAGCGGTCGTTCGGGATGATCCAGCACGCGCCCGAACGCGGCGATCTCTTTCTCCATCAAGCGTCCGGCCGCGGACGGCAGGAGTCGCGCGATCCCGCAGACCGACGCGTGGTCGCGGTGCGCCGCGCCGAACGCGTCGTTCACGAACACGTCCCCGAGCGCGGCCCACTGCGCCGCGAGTGCCGGGTCGCCCTTCTCGTCGCCAGCGTGGAAGCGCACGTTTTCGAGCAGGATCACGCTGCCTTTCGCTCCTGCAGCGATCGCGGCGACGACGGCCGGGCCCGTGCTCTCCTTCAGGATCACGACGGGCGAACCCAAGAGCTCCTGCAAGCGCGCGCCCATCGGCGCGAGCCGCATCGACTCGACGACCTTGCCCTTCGGTCGACCGAGGTGACTCAGGATGATGGGCCGCGCCGACTTCGCGAGCAGCTCACGGATCGTCGGCAACGCCGCGCGGATGCGCGTGTCGTCGGAGATCGCGCCCGCGTCGTCCTGTGGGCAGTTGAAGTCGACGCGCACGAGGACGCGTTTCCCCTCGAGCGCGAGCGAGTCGAGTTTCGGAACGGCGAGCGACGGAGCAGCGGTCATGGCAGTTTGCGCGTAGAGCGCCGCGGAGCGACGCGACAGGTGTTCTGAGAGCCCGTGAAGAAATCGAGTCTACGGGCTCTCGGATCCATGTGGCGACGCTTCGCGTCGCGAGAGCATGTGATTACTTCACACGCTCTGAGTCCGCAGGATCGACTTACTCACGGGCTCCCAGCGCGGGCTCAGGCCCGCAAGCGGAGTGATCGCGCCGCGCAAGGAACTTCGGACGTAGCAGCTCAGGCCTTCGCCGCGGCCGGTTTCTTCGCGTCGAGCTTGTGCGCGAGCACCATCAGGTCGACGACGCGCGCGCTGTAGCCCCACTCGTTGTCGTACCAGGACACGACCTTCACGAGGTTGTCGCCGATGACTTGCGTCGAGAGCACGTCGAAGATCGAACTGGCCGGATTGCCGATCACGTCGGACGACACGATCGGATCCGTGCAGTACTCGAGAATGCCCTTCATCGACTTCTTCGAGGCTGCTTCCATCGCGGCGTTGATCTCTTCCTTCGTCGTTTTCTTCGCGAGGACGCACGTCAGGTCGACCATGGATCCGTCCGGCACCGGCACGCGCATCGCGATGCCGTGCAGCTTGCCCTTCAAGCGCGGATAGACCTCGGCGATCGCCTTCGCGGCGCCGGTCGACGTCGGGATGATGGACAGCGCGGCGGCGCGCGCGCGACGCAGGTCCTTGTGCGGCAGATCCAGGATGTTCTGGTCGTTCGTGTAGGCGTGGATCGTCGTCATCAAGCCCTTCTCGATCCCGAAGGCCTCGTCGAGGACCTTTGCGATCGGGGCGAGGCAGTTCGTCGTGCACGAAGCGTTGCTGACGAGCTTGTGTTCGCTCTTGAGTTCGTGCTCGTTCACGCCGAGCACGATCGTCGCGTCCATCTCCGGCTTGCCGTCCTTCGACTCCTTCGCGGGCGCTGTGAGGATCACACGTCCGGCGCCGGCCGAGAGGTGCTTCGAGCAACCTTCGCGGTTCGTGAAGACGCCCGTCGACTCGACGACCACGTCGACCTTGTTCTTCGCGTGCGGCAACACGGCGGGGTCCTTCTCGGCCGTGATCGGGATGCGCTTCCCGTTCACGACGATCGCGCCATCGGCCGCTTCGACCGTGCCGCGGAACGCGCGGTGCACGGAGTCGTACTTGAGCAAGTACGCGAGCGTCTTCGCGTCGGTCAGGTCGTTGATGTGCACGACCTCGACGTCGTCGCGGGCGGCCAAGATGCGGAAGACGTTGCGACCGATGCGGCCGAAGCCGTTGATGGAGACGCGCAGGGCCATGGGGATCATCGCAGCGCTGCGCGCCGCTCGCTCGAGGGTGTGCTCCGCGCGGGGGGGGGACCGAGGAGCCTGGGAGGGATTCCGCGCAGGATCACGAGGCGCGGGGCCTCGCGGATTCCCGCGGAAAGTGCGCGGCGAAGTTACACTTCGCGCTCCCGCCGCACAACGCGACGGCGACGGCTCCCATGCGCACGGACCCACTCGAGGAGAACGCGCACGAGGACTTGTGCCACTTCCCGCCGGAACGTTGGGCGCGGCTCGCGGAATCGCTCGAGCTCGAGGCATCGCAGCCGGTGCTCGTGGCCCTCTCGGGCGGCGCGGACAGCATCTACTTGCTGCACCTCGTCCTCGCGGCCGAGCCGCGTCCGCGGATTCTCGCGGTGCACGTCGATCATGGGTTGCGCGGAGTGGAGAGCGACGCCGACGCGGCGTTCTGCGACGCCGAATGCGCGCGCCTCGGCGTCGAGTTCGAGTTGCGCCGAGCCGTCCTCGATCCCGCGGGTCCGGGTCTCGAAGCGCGGGCGCGCGCGGCGCGTTACGCCGAGCTCGGTTCGGCAGCCCGCGCACGGGGCATCACGACGATCTTGACCGCGCACCACGCCGACGACGCGCTCGAGACGTTGCTCTTGCGCTGGTTGCGCGGCGCCGAAATCGCAGGGCTGCCGGCGCTGCGCGAAAGACTCTCAGCCGATGCTCCGCTCGTTCCGCGTCCGACGCGCGCCGAACGCCGCGAGACGTTGCGCACGGGAGGAACGACGCTCGTCGTCGCGCGTCCACTGCTCGGCGTGCGACGCGCGGAGATCCGCGCCGCGCTCACGCGTGAGGGACTGACGTGGCGCGAGGACTCGTCGAACCGCGACACACGCTTCGCGCGGAATGCCGTGCGCAACGAACTCCTGCCCGCGATCGCGGCCGCGTGCGGACCGGGTGCGCTCGAGAACCTGCACGCATTCGGTCGCGCGGTGCACGGACTCGAAGCATCGCTGGCCGAGAAATCGCACATCCTGCGCGTTGCTCCGCCGCTCCACGCTGCCGCGCGTCGCTCGGCGAAGACGGCGCGGCTCGGCGGTCGCATCTCGAGATCCGAGATCGCGGCCTTGGAGCGTCCCTTGGCGCGGCGCGCGTTGGCACGACTGCTCGCGGAAGAGACGGGCGCGGTCCCGCGTCGTGCCGCTCTCGACGCGCTCGTCGACGACGTCTTCGCGGGTCGCACGGGGTGGCGCGAGGTCCGCGGCGGTTGGCGTCTCCAACTCCGCACCGACCGCATCGATTTGGAGCCGCCGCCGAACCGCATCGCGCGCACGGATCCGCGCCAGCTCGCGCTGCCCTTCGAGGACGGAACGGATGCGCGCACGCTCTCCGTCCCGGGACGACTCGACCTTTGCGACGGTCGCCGACTCGTCGCGCAGCATGTCGAGCGCGCGCTCGGTGACGACTTCCCGCGCGATCCGCTGCGCGTCGAACTCGATGCCGCGGGCTTGCCCGAAGAGCTCGTCGTGCGCCTCCCCCGCCGCGGCGACCGGTTCCATCCGCTCGGCGCCGCGGGTTCGAAACCGCTCGCGCGCTTCCTGGCCGACGCCGGCGTGCCCCGCCACGATCGCGCGCGGATTCCGCTCGTGCTCGCCGGGGACAGGATCCTGTGGGTCGTGGGCGTGCGCCTGGCGGACACGTGCCGCGTGCGGCCCGCGACGACCCAACGCATCGAGCTGACGCTCTTGCTCGAGGAACCGACCGAGTCGTCGCGCGCGCGGTGACTCGGGAGCGCGACGGCGGTACCTTCTGCGTTCCCGCTTCCCGATGCCGGTTCCGACTTCGACCTTGCCCCCTGAGCGCCACGCAGCCGACTTCACCGGAAACCTCGCGAGCGTCCGCGAGCGGATCCGGATCGCGGCACGCCGGGCGGGCCGTGAAGAGGACTCCGTGCGCCTCGTGGCGGTCACGAAGACGGTCCCTGCATCCATGGCTGCCCTGGTCGCGCGCTCGGGAGTCTTGGACCTGGGCGAGAATCGCGCCGACGTCCTCGAAACGAAGGCCGCCGAGCTGGAGCGCGCCGGCCTCGCGCCGCGGTGGCACTTCGTCGGGCACCTGCAGCGCAACAAGGCGGCGACCGTCGCGCGGATCGCGACGCTGGTGCACTCGGTCGATTCCGTGCGACTCCTGGAGACGCTCGATCGGCACAGCGGCGAGGCCGGGCGCACGCTCGACGTGTTGGCGCAGGTCAAGCTCGCGCTCGAGCCGTCGAAGTCGGGACTCGAACCGGGCGAACTCGCGGCGTTCCTCGAACGCGGTCGCTCACTCGCGAACGTGCGCGTCGTCGGCCTGATGGCGATGGGCCCGCTCGAAGCCGATCCGTCGCGTCAGGCGGAGCTCGCGCGCGACGTGTTTCGCCGCGCGGCGGACTTGGCACGCGAGAACCGCGCGGCTTTCGCACATGAACCCGAGCTCTCGCTCGGCATGAGCGGCGACTTCGAGATCGCGATCGAAGAGGGCGCGACGATCGTGCGCGTCGGCTCCACGCTGTTCGAGAATGCGGAAGGTGCCGCATGAGCGAACGTCTCCTCCTCGAACTTCCCGGTCGCCCGTCGGCGGAACTGCCGCGCGCCGGAACGCTGGTCATCGGCCGCGATGCGGCGCATGTCGGCTTCGTCGTCGAAGGCGCGGGCGTCGCGGACGTTCACTGCACGATCGGCCGTGCGAAGGCCGGGGGTTGGGCGGTCAAGGATCTCGGGTCGAAGGGCGGCACGTTCGTGAACGGCGCGCGCGTCGAGGTCGCGAAGTTGCAGGCGGGCGACGAGCTCCGGCTCGGGGAGGTCGTCCTCAGGGTGACGGACCCACACGCACCGGCGCTGGCGCCGGTGCGCACCAGGACTTCCGGTTCTCCCGCTCCTTCCGACTCTCCCTCGCCCTCCACGCCTCTCCCCGAACCCGTCGCGCCCAAGTCGCCCACGCTCCCTTCGATCACCGGCTTCCGCCTCGAGAAGCGCGTCGGTCGCGGCGGCATGGGCGAGGTCTACCTCGCCGTACAGACGAGCCTCGACCGCCGCGTCGCCGTCAAAGTCCTCAGCGCACGCTTCGCCTCGGATGCCGAGTTCGTACGCCGTTTCCAAGCCGAAGCGCGCGCCGCCGCGGCCTTGAACCACCCGAACGTCGTCACGGTCTACGACGTCGGCGAGGACCGCGGCACGCACTTCCTCTCCATGGAGTTCATGGAGCGCGGCACGCTCGAGGACCGCGTCGCGAAAGCCGGGCGTCTGCCCGTCGACGAAGTGCTCGCGATCCTGCGCGACGCCGCTTCCGGACTCGTGTTCGCCGAGGCGAAGCGGATCGTGCACCGCGATCTGAAGCCCGCGAACTTGATGCAGAATCACGTCGGTCAGACGAAAATCGCCGACCTCGGTCTGGCGACGCACGTCGAGTCCGAAGAAGCGCAGACGGCCGACCGCAAGGTGTTCGGCACTCCGCACTTCATGTCGCCCGAGCAGGCGCGCGGTGAGAAGGTCGACCACCGCTCCGACCTCTACTCGCTCGGCGCCACGGCGTATCGACTGTTGACCGGCCACACGCCGTTCGAAGGCAAGGACGCGCGCGAGATCGTGCGGGCGCTCTTGAAGGACGAGCCGAAAGCGATGCGCGAGTACGTCGCGGACCTGCCCGACGGCGTGGTCGATCTCGTCGGTCGCTTGATGAAGAAGGACGCGGGCGCGCGCATCGGCAGCGCGAACGAGCTCGCACGCGAGATCGAATCGTTGCGCGCGCGCGGCGGGAAGTCCGCCAGCGAACCGCAAGCGAAACGCTCGATCGCCGTGCCGCTCGTCCTGCTCCTCCTCGCGGGCGGCGGCGCTTGGTGGTGGTTCGACGGTCGGACGCGCTTCGCGCCGGTGCCTGTGAAGCCCGCCGTCGCGCGGAACGACGAAGAGCCCGCTCGACCGAAGCCGGAACTGGTCGTAAACGCGCCGAAGCCGGAACCGACGACGGCGCGACCGGCGAAAGACAAGGACGACAAGGAGATCCAGCTCTTCGAAGCGACCGCGAAAGTCGCGCTGCTCGAGTTGCTGCAGCGCACGATGACTCCCAACGAGCGTCGCGACGAGTTGCGCCTGCTCGCGCAGAGATTCCAGGGCACGACGGCTGCGCGCGACGCCGAAGCGAAGGCCGAGCAGATCTCGGCCGGCCTCGACCAAGAGGCCAGCGTGGCCAATGCGCGCAAGGTGCTCGGTGTGAACGCGCTGCAGATGCTCTACGCGGCGGCGCGCCTCGATGTGAAGCCGCCCGAACCCGGCAAGGCGTTCCTCGCGATGCGCGCGATCCCGATCTCCGAAGAGGTCGCTCTGGATCCGACGTTCGCGGCCGCGCGCAAGGACCTCGAGAACCGGATCGTGGGCCAAGCGACGTTCTTCGCACGCGAAGCGATGGCGGAGTCGAACCGCGCGCTCGAACGCGGCGACTACGAGAGCGCGAAGAAGATCCTCGCGGATGCGTTGCCCGTCTTCGATCTGCCCGAGTTCCCGAACGGATCGCCGGCCGGCGTCGACGACCTGTTCGAAGTCGGCCGTCGAGCACGCGAGCGCTTCTTCAACCTCGAGCAGGTCCGCGCTGCGTACGAACGGACGCGGACGCGCGAGGACCAGCTCGCGATCGCGGCCGGGCTCGGCGGCGCGGGCGGGCTCGGCGGCGCGGGGGGGCTCGAGCGCGAAATCGCGAGCCTCGACCTCGACGCCGCGCGCGATCGACTCGAGAAACTCGCGACGCGTCTCCGCAGTCCGGCCGAACAGGAACGCGCCCAGGACCTGGCCGCTGAATTCGCCGAGGCGCGAGCGGTGCTGAGCGTGCTCGGCTCCGAGTTCGCGCAGTGGCGCAAGAAGTCCTTCATGGATCCGCGCGACAAGAAGAACGCCGCACGCACGGCCGTCGGTGCCGACGCGAACGGGATCCTGTACGAAGCGGAACCGGGCAAGGTGGAGCGTGCTGCCTGGTCCGTGTTCGGCGGCGACGGCGCGGCTTTGAACCGACTCTTCGACGAACGACTCCAGCGCGAATGGACCGCCGCCGAGCGATCGGGGATCGCGGTGCTCCTGCGTGTGACCGCCGTCGTCGAGGCCGTGCGCGTCAGTGCGAAGATGTTCGACTCGACGAAGAAGGCGAACTTCACCGAGGGCAACGCGCGCGACCTCCGCGCGAGCTTCGCGCCCGCGACGGCCTGGGCCGACATCGCTGGCGGAACGGCGAAAGCCGCGTGCGTGCGCGAGACGGAAGCGGCCGATGTCCTGTGTGAAGCGCTGCGCGCCGCGACGGATTCGCGCTGGGCGGCGGCGACCGCCGGGCTCGAGCGATTGCTCACCGACTACGCCGACACGGTACTCGTGCGGCTCGTCTCCGACGGCCGATCGCTCCAGGAGCTGTCGGGAGGATGAGCGCATCCGGCCCGACTGCCTCAGGCTTAGGACTCGTGGCGCTCGACGGCGGAGCGCGCTGCGCGCTGACGATTCGCGCGCAACCGGGCGCGCGGCGCTCGGGCTTCGCCGGGATGTGGAACGGCACCGCGAAGATCGCGACATCGGCGCCGCCGGAGGACGGCCGCGCGAACGATGCGTTGCGCGACGAGGTGGCCGCGATCGCCGGCGTGCGCGCGTCGCACGTGCGGCTGGTCTCCGGCGCGACGGCGCGCGAGAAGCGCTTCGAGATCGATGCGCGGGAGTCCCTCGTGCGCGCGCGGCTCGCGGCACTCATCGCGGCCGGTGCACAGGATCCGACATGAGCGCAGCCCTCGCGGTGGATCGAGACGGACCCGCGACGCGGGCACGAGTATCGTCGCGGCACGCAGTCCCTCCCCGAACGAGACCTCGGGGCCGAGTGCGCGCATCTCACATCTCCGCACGCGAAAGAGAACGTCTGTGACGGCATCCCTGCTCGACTCGGCCGTCGACCGCGCACTCCTCTCTCTCGCCGCGCGCGAGACGGCGGAACCTCAAGCGTTGTTCTTCCTCGCGACCGGCGGCGCGACGTTCGCGACGCGACTCGCCGGACTCACGCGCATTCCCTTCGCGAAGATCGACGGCGCGCCGGCGGCGTGGCGCGAAGTCACGCTCTACACGGGCAAACTCGGCGATTTGTCGCTGTGGCTCGTCGACGACGCGCCGGGCGCGGCCGAGGACGGCGGGCGCGAGGAAGCGGGCGATCCGGCGTGGGCGCGCGGGTTCCCGGTGTGGCTCGCGGCGGCGGCGGGCGCATCGGTGCTCGTGCACGCTTCCGCCGGCGTGGCGTTGCCGACGAAGAAGCCAATTCAGCCGGGGTCCCTCGCGTTCGTCAGCGACCACGTGAACCTCTCGGGGCGCACGCCGCTCTTGGCGCTCGGAGCGTCGGACCTCGGCGTGCTCTTCCCCGACACGACGGAATTGCACAACCACGCTTTGCGCGCCGCGGCGTTGCGCCACGTGTTGAAGTTCGGCGTGCCCGGCGGTGAGGCCGTGGCAGCGTGCATCGCCGGCCCGTGCCTCGAGACCCCCGCCGAGCGACGCTTCTATGCCGCAGCCGGCGCGGACGTCGCGGTGCAGGAACTGCAGAACCCCTTGATCGCCGCCGCGCATGCGGGTTTCGCGGCACTTTCCATCGTGTGCGTGACGGACTCGGGCGAAGGCGCGAGCGACGTGAAGGGCATCGTGACGCGCGCCGACGCGTTGGCGGCTGCGCTCGAAGACGTGCTCGTGGCGCTCGCGCCCGACATCGTTCGCATCGCTCTCGCGTCGGGAGTGGAAGAGCGGTGAGCCGCGCGCGCGTCGCGGTGTTCGCGTCGGGCGGAGGAAGATCGCTCGAGAACCTCGTGCTCGCCGCGCGCGCTGGCCAGGTGCCGATCGACGTCGCGCTCGTCGTCGTGAACAAGATCGGGATCGGCGCGGTGGATCGCGCGGCGCACCTTGGAATCCCGAGCCTCGTGTTGGATCCCGACCGCAAGCTGTCGCCGGCGGATTTCGCGCGCGATGCGTTTCTCGGAGTCGAGAGCTTGCGCTGCGACCTCGTCGTGCTGGCCGGATTCCTACGCTTGCTCGTCATCCCCGACGCGTGGCTCGGTCGCGTGCTGAACATCCATCCGAGCTTGCTGCCGGCGTTCGGGGGCAAGGGGTTCTACGGTCACACGGTGCACGAAGCCGTGCTCGCGCGCGGGTGCACGGTGACGGGTTGCACGGTGCATTACGTGACGAACGAATACGACGCGGGGCCGATCCTCTTGCAGCGCGCGTGCGAAGTGCGGGACGGCGACACGGGGGACACGCTCGCGGCCCGCGTGTTCGAAGAGGAAACGCGCGCGTTGCCGGAAGCGGTACGGATGCACGTCATGGAGCACGCTCGATCGAGCGCAGCGCGAGCGAAGGCCCGGAGCGTCAGTTGACTGAACCCGGGAAGTCGTGATCTGCGACAGCGGGAGCGCATGCCGCACATCGAAGCGGTCGGACACGAAGGTTGCGCGACTTGCGCCACCGTGACGATGCTGCGCGAGATCTCGTCTCGAGATCTGGTCACGCAGCCGGGTCGCTATCGCGTCACCTGAGCGCCGAATGCGCGTTTCGCGTCGCACGCGCGGGTGGAAGTCGATGTCGAGTACGGCGAACTCCCGCCGGTAGCCGTGTTCCGTCTCACGCGCGCGCCGCGCTGAGCCCCACGGCCCGCGCTGTCAGGCGCAGCGTTCCATCACGACGTCGCGCGCGGGCTGCCAGATCCGGCCTTCGAGCGCGTCGCAGGGCAAGTAAGCGATCGGGCCCTTCAAGAGTTGCCGCGCGTGACGCTGCATCTTGAGCGACGCAACGGCCGCGTCGAACGCGTCCTCGCTCGACTCGGCGAGCCGCAACAGGTCGTCACGCTGGTCCGCGTAGCGCGCTTGGAGATAGAGAGCGCGCGCCACGAGGCTCGACTTGTTCACCGGACCGGTCAGTTGCCGCGGATAGATCTCGACCGCCATCGGGAGGCGCGGCGGATCGAAGGGCCAGATCGAGAAGCCGGCGTCCTGCAAGTCGCGCAAGAAGGGCATCCCGCGCAGCGAGCCCGTGCCGACCGAGCCGGCGCCGCCGATCTGGAACACGCTCTTCGGTCCGATGCCGCGCTCGCGCACGGCTTCGCTCTCCGTGGCGCGCCACGCGGGATGCGCGGCGTCGAACGCGGGACAGCGCACGCCGGGCTTGCCCCAGAAGGGATGCGGCGACGTCGCGAGCCAGCGTTCGCCTTCGCGCGCGACGAGGTCCCACAGCGCGCGCCCACTTGTCACGCCGATTCGCTCGAGGAACCACGCTGGCCCCGAGAACGCGAAATCGAGCCCGACGACGAGGCGTGGATCGCGGCGTGCGCTCGCGAGGAGTTCGGCGATCGTCTCGGGTCGATCGCGGCCGCACTCGAGGCGCACGAGGCGCGCTCCGGGATCCGTCCGCGTTCCGCGCCGCGATTCGCCGAGCCAGATGCGCTTGCGCTCGCCGTTCAGGGCGCCGGACCAGTCGACCGCGATCGTTGCGATCGGTTTCGAGGCCGCTTTCATGGCTGTTTCGCTCGCACGGGAAGCGGCGCCGCGGCGTGCGGCAGGAGCGCGACGAGGCTCAACACGTCCTCGAGATTGTGACGGAACACACCCTCGAGCTGGTGCGGTCGCCCGCCGAGGAAGTCGAACCACGCGGCCGGCGCGAAACTTCCGGGGAGGTCGTCCTCGCGCGCGACGCCGGCGAGCTCGCGCTCGAGCGTCTTCAAGCGACAGTTCTCGAAACGGCCTTGGTGCAGTCGTCGCAGCGGCCAGTAGAGGTCGAGGTGCAGCACGGTGGCGAAGGGCGGCGTCACGCCGTGCACGCGCATCTTGTCCTCGAGGCGGTGACGGTCGAACGACTTGCCGAAGAACGAGACGATCGCCGATGCGGCGGCGATGCGATCGGCCGTCTCCTGCAGCAACGCGCGCTCGTCGCGCGGATCGGCGAGAAAGCCCTGCCACACACGGAAGTCGTCGGCCTCGAACGCGCCGAGCCCGACGAGGAACACGTACGTGCCCGCGCCCCCCGAGAGCCCGGTCGTCTCCGTGTCGAGGAACACCGCGCGGGCGAGATCGAGCGTCGCGACGCGTCCGTCCTTCGCCGTGCTGGCGAGCAGCGCGGCGTCGAACACGAGACCATCCGCGAGCGATCGCGACCCGTGCGCGTGCGCGCGCGCAAACGTGCTCACGCGCGCCAAAGCGCCGCCTCCGCTCGGCGTGATGCGCTCGGGGGCGCCGCGGGTCAGCACGCGCGGAACCTCCGGCTGCGGCAGTTCGCAGGCGACCTCGGGAGTACGAGCGCGAGCTGCGCGCCGCGCGAGCAGCTGTCGGACTGAGGTCACGGGCAAAGCGTCGATCCGCGGCGGAGTTGGATCTCGAACGGCCTCCGACTCGATCTCTCCACGGCCTGTTCGAGCGCTCGATGCGCCGATCGACCGCGCGTCGTGCGCGCCGGCTTGCGCGGATCGAGCTTCGCCCGCGGTCTCGGGGCCGAACGCATCGCGCGACTCGCCGACCGCAGCCATTCCAGCGCGCCGTGCGACGGATCGTGCCAGCTCCTGCACGCCGTCGACCGAACTCGACCCCTCGACATCCGCGCGCGACTCGCCTGCCAGCGTGACCGACTCGGGTCGGGCCGCGGCCAGCGCATCACTCGACGGAGATGCCTGCGGCGGTTCGTCGCGACGCAAGCGCCGCAACCGATCGCGCAGCGATTCGTTCACGCGACCACGGCCTCGTCCTCGTCCTCGACGGGCACGGGCTTCGGATCCGGTCCGTTCGCGAGATGCCCGAGCACGCGCAGCGCGACCTCTTTCCCGAGCGGACCGACTTCCGCGCTCGGCCCCACGCACGCCGGACAACCGTTCGTGCACGCGCAGCGCGACACGACCTCGAACGCCGCCGCGCACAGGTCGCGGTAGCTCTGGAACAAGAGTGTCGCGAGCCCGACGCCGCCCTGCACCGAGTCGTAGATCGTGATCGCCGGTCGCCGGAAGTGCGTGGAGCGAACCTGCGTCGAGAGTCCGAGATCCGACGGTTGGCAGCGCAGGAAGAGCGGCGCGACGCGACGCAAGAGACTGCCGACGCCGCGCCAAGCGGAACCGCGGTCGCCGCCTGCGAGACCGAGCTCCATTGCGGCGGCGTCGGAAAGCGTCAACACGAACGCTTCCGTGTCGAGTTCCTCCGGCGGCAAGTGGATGTCCTCGGCACCGACGCTCTCCCGCGTGTAGAAGCGGACTTTCTTGTACTGCGAGGCGACCGCGGTCACGTGCACTTCGCCGCGCCAGACGGAGTGGTCTTCGAGCTCGTAATCGTGCTCCACCGGGATCAAGGGACGCTCGACCCGAGCTTCGGCGCGCGTGCGCATCCGACGTTCCTCGAGCCGCAGCACGCGCACCGTGACGTCGAGCTCGGCCTCGGTGAAGTAGTCGCTCTCGACGCGGCGCACGTACGCGCGGCGGTTCTCGTAGTCGAAGCGCTCGACCTTCCACGTCTCGCCCTGCACTTGGTAGATCGCGCCCTCGTGCACGGTCGTGATCGAGGCGGCGCGGTCGATCTCGCCGATCGCCTTCTTCGTGTCCGCGTCGAGCACGAGCACGTTGTCCGGTTCGCCTCCCGCGAGCGTCACGTCCTGCGCCGGATACGCGTCGGCCATCCAATGCCACGTACCTTCGCGCCGCAGCAAGAGCTTCGATTCCTCGGCCAAGTAGTCCAGGACGCCGGCCGCGTCGCGCACGGAACCGTAGCTCGGATCGTCGAGCATCGCGAGTTCACCGTCGACGGCGTCGCGCACGGCACCGTCGACTGCGTCGCGCACGGCACCGTCGACGGCGTCGCGCACGGAACCGTCGACGGCGTCGCGCACGGCACCGTCGACTGCGTCGCGCACGGCACCGTTGACGGCGTCGCGCACGGAACCGTCGACGGCGTCGCGCACTACACCGTCGACGGCGTCGCGCGCTACACCGTGGGCTGCGTCGCGCGCTGCACCTTCGGCTCCGGCGCGTGCCGTGCCGTCGGATCTCGCGCTCCCCGTTCCGTCAACGTGCGCGACCGTTCGTCCGGCACCCGCTCGCCGCTCGCGGAACGGCAACTCGAACGCCGCGCATTTCATCTGCTCGGACAGGATCACGAGGTTGTCCGGATCGAGCGCGAGCCGTTCCTTGGGCGTCTCGAACAACGATCCCGGATGCCGCGCGAGGTATTGATCGATCGGATCGCTCTGCGCGATCTGCACGACGAGGCTCGGCTTCTGGCGACGACCGACGCGACCCGCGCGCTGCCAGAAACTGGCCTGGGAACCGGGATATCCGACGAGAACGGCGACGTCGAGCGCACCGATGTCGATCCCGAGTTCGAGCGCGTTCGTCGAGACGACGACCTTCACGCGTCCCTCGCGGAGCCCCACTTCGATTTCGCGCCGCAAGTCGGGCAAGTACCCGCCGCGGTAGCCGCGGATCTCGTCGGGCGTGAGGCCGAGGTTCGGTGCCGCTTCCTTCAAGTAGCGCGTGAGCACTTCGACCGCCGTGCGTCGCTTGCAGAAGAAGATGGTCTGGTGCTTCGGACCGCAAACGGCGCCGGCGAGCTCGCGCGCTTCTTCGAGAGCACTGGCGCGCAACCCCGCGACCGGGTTGATCATCGGCGGGTTGTAGACGCCGAACGTGCGCGGCCCCGACGGAGAACCGTCTTCGTCGATGAGCTCGACGTCGCGACCGATGAGTCGACGCGCGTGCTCGGCCCCGTCGCGCAGCGTCGCCGAACAGAGCAAGAACTTCGGGTTCGAGCCGTAGTGCCGCGCGATGCGCACGAGACGTCGCAACACGTTCGCGACGGAACTGCCGAAAACGCCGGACAAAGTGTGCACTTCGTCGATCACGACGTAGCGCAGGTCGCGGAAGAGCTCCGACCACTTCGCATGGTTCGGCAGGATGCCTGCGTGCAGCATGTACGGATTCGTGAGCACGAGGTGCCCGCGATCGCGCAACGTGCGCCGCACGCTGGGCGGCGTGTCGCCGTCGTACGTGTAGGCGTGCCAAGGCGCGCCCAACTCCTCGACGACCGACGTCAGCGACGTCGTCTGGTCCTGCGACAAGGCCTTCGTGGGAAAGAGGAACAGCGACCGCGCGGAACCGTTCGAGCGGTAGAGCGCGTCGAGCACGGGCAGCACGTAACACAGGGTCTTCCCCGACGCGGTCGGCGTCGCGACCAGCACGTCCCGACCCGCGCTCGGATCCGCGCCGGACAGCGCGAGTTCGACGAAGCGCGCTTGGTGCTCGTACAGCGATTCGAAGCCGCGTCGTCGATAGAGCTCGACCAAACGCGGATCGAGCCGCTCGGGGAACGGAGCGGTGCGCGCGACGCGCGGACCGACTTCGTGCCAATGCTCGAAACGCGCCGCCCAACGCGGATCCTCGCGCAAGCGCGTGACGATCGCGGCGACGCCGCCCTCGGACCGGGATCGTCGCGCCCCGCCACGTCGCGGATCCGCGTTCGAAACCCGCTCTCCCGAACTGTTACCCGACACCATCGCAGCACCCCCTCGCAGTTAGGAGGATGTTAGGGTCGAGACCTGCGAGAGCAAGAGCGCGGTTTGGTGATCCGGTTGACGGAGCGCGCGGGACTCGAACCCGGACCCTGGCCTGCGAGCGCTTCTCATCCGGTCGGGCGATCACGCGGCTCGGAGCTGCGCACCTCGAGCACCCGTTCGATCCCGCCGTAGTCGCGGTGCAAGCGTGCTTCGAGTCCGCGTGCCTCGGCGAGAGGCTTGGCGCGCGTGCCCTGTTTGTGTCCGAGTTCGACGAGCAACGTTCCGCTGCGCGCGAGCACGCTCGGCGTGAGATCGAGCAGCCTCACGAGGTGATGATCGGGATCACCCTCCGGCGCGAACAAGGCGGACGCCGGCTCGTGATCGCGCACTTCCGGCGCGAGATCCGCGGACTCATCGCGACCGACGTACGGCGGATTCGCGACGACGAGATCGAAGGCACCCTGCGCACGCGCGTGTTGCGCGAGGAGCGCATAGCCGTCACCGTGCCCGAATTCGACGCGCGTTGCCGCGAGGGCCTCCGCATTGCGACGCGCCCACGCGAGCGCCTCGTTCGACGCATCGACGGCGAAGACGGAGAGGTCTTCGATCTCCAGCGCGAGCGTGATCCCGAGACATCCGCTGCCCGTGCCGAAATCCGCGGCGCGTGCGAGCGGTGCGTCCGACGCGGCTCTCCCGCGGGCGATCTCGCGCGCGCGATCGACGAGCAACTCGGTCTCGGGTCGCGGGATCAAGGCACCCGGTCCGACGAGGAACGTGCGGCCGTAGAACTCGCGTTTCCCCGTGAGATACGCCGTGGGCTCGCGCTTCCCGCGTCGGACGAGCAGTTCGCGCGCGCGCACGATCTCCTCCTCGCGCAGCGGGCGATCGTGCTGCAGGAAGAGCTTCAACCGATCGAGATCGAGCGCGTGTGCGACGAGCAACTCGGCCTCGAGACGCGCCTCATCGAGCCCCTTCTTCTGCAGGAACTCGCGCGCGAGCTTCACCATCTCACCCGCGGTGCGGGGCGTGACGGGATCGGTCGAGGGGACACGCGGTTGCAAGGCGCTCGCGATGCTAGCCGGTCGTCGATCCGCGCAGGAGCTTCACAACGCCCGGATCCGTTCCTCGCGGTCGATCGCGACGAGCGCGTCGAACATCGCATCGAGCTTGCCCGACAGCACCTGCTCCAACGAGAAGTTCTCGTTCGCGCGGTGGTCCGTCACGCGATTTTGCGGCCAGTTGTAGGTGCGAATGCGTTCGCTGCGATCGCCGCTGCCGACCTGCGACTTGCGCGCCGCGGCCCGTTCACGGTCGAGCTTCTCCTGGTGGTGCGCCAGCACGCGCGCTTGCAGCATCCGCATCGCCGACGCGCGGTTCTTGCCTTGGCTACGGCCGTCCTGACAGATCGCGACGATGCCGGTCGGCAAGTGCGTGATGCGCACCGCGCTCTCGGTCTTGTTCACGTGCTGACCGCCCGCACCGCCGGCGCGCATCGTGTCGATGCGCAAATCCTCGGGCGGAAACGTGATTTCGACCTCGCTCTCCTCGGCCATCACGGCAACGGTCGCGGCGCTCGTGTGGATCCGACCTTGCGCTTCCGTCGCGGGCACGCGCTGCACGCGGTGGCCGCCGGATTCGAACCGCAGCTTGCGCCACGCGCCATCGCCCTCGACCGCGAGGACGACTTCCTTGAAGCCGCCGATCTCGCTGGTCGAAACCTCGAGGTCCTCGACCTTCCAACGCTGCGCGTCGAAGTACTTGCGGTAGATCCCGTACAAATCGCGCGCGAAGAGCGTGGCTTCGTCGCCACCGACGCCGGCGCGGATTTCGACGATGACCTTGCGACGATCGTCGGCGGGCTCGCGCACGAGTGCCTCGAGGACTTGGTTCTCGAGCGATCCTGACTCGTGCTGAGCTGCCGCGAGATCGTCCGCGAACAGCGGGCGATACTCCGGGTCCGTCGATGCGTCGCCGAGCGCGCGTTCGGCCTCCGCGCAGCGCAATTCCAGTGCGGCGAGGCGCGCGTGCAGCGCGTGAACGGCTTCGAGCGCGCCGCGCTCCTGGAGCAGGACGCCGAGCTTCCGGCCACTCGCCGCGACCTCGGGTCGCCCGATGAGCTCGGTGATCTCGTCGAAGCGCGCTGCACGTTCGGCGAGGCGCGCCCGCACGGTCGGGTGCAGTGTCATGGCACGATCCGAGGGTCAGGGGAACGGGACCGGCAGAGGGTCTGCCGAGCACGCCGCGGGACGAAGAGGGCGCGGGACGAAGAGGGCGCGGAAGGAAAACGGCGCGGAAGGAACACGGCGCGAGGACGGCGCCGCGCGATGTCGGCACTGGGCGATGTCGGCACTGGGCGGTGGCGGCACTGGGCGGTGGCGGCACTGGGCGATGGCGGCACTGGGCGGTGGCGGCACTGGGCGGTGGCGGCACTGCGCTGTGGCAGCATCGCGCGGTGACAGCATCGAGCGGTGACGGCATCGAGCGGTGACGGAGCAGGGCGGTGACGGGAAGCCGCGCTGACGAGGCGGCGCGGAACCGACGCGCGGCCGGGACCGAATGACGGCGCCCGCCGCATCCCGATCGGGATGCGCGGCGGGCGCGGAAACCGATCGCCGGAACTAAGACGGCGTCGAAGCGGGCTTGCCGTACTTCTTGTTGTAGCGGTCGACGCGACCGGCTGCGTCCACGTACTTATGCACGCCCGAGTAGAACGGGTGGCAAGCGTTGCAGATCTCGATGCGCATTTCCTTGACGGTGGCGCGGGTCGAGAAGTTGTTGCCGCAGCCGCAGTGGACGGCGCAGTCGAAGTACTTGGGGTGGATGTCGCTCTTCATGGCTTTCGGGCCCTGTTCCGCGGGGTATCGACCCGGTTCGAGGGCCGAGAAGACTAGCCGAGCGGATCGCGTTGGACAAGCGCCCCGGCCGCCTGGAGAAGTTCCAGCGCGAGCCGAACGGGCAGCCCGACCACGTTGTCGATCCCACCCTCCTCGAGCCGGACCACGAACCGATCCCCCGTCTCCTGGATCGCGTACCCGCCCGCCTTGTCGCGCCACTCGCCGCTCGCCACGTAGGCCGCGACCTCGGCGCTCGTGATGGCGCGCATCGTCACCCAGGTCCGCTCGCTGCCGATGTGGGGTACGGCGCCCGGTCGTGCGGCGAGCACGCAGACCCCCGTCACGACCTGGTGACGCGTCCGGGAGAGCCGTCGGAGCATCTCGGCGGCCTCCTGCTCGTCATCGGGCTTGCCCAAGAACTGCGCCGTGCCGTCGATCTCGACCGCAACGATCGTGTCGGCTGCCAGGACGATCCGGTCGGCGGGCACGCGCGCCACGATCGCGCGGGCTTTGCGCTCGGCGAGGAGCCGCGCCGCGGCGGTCGGTTCGATGCCGAGCGGCAGAGACTCGTCCACGTCGGGTCGCTCGACGTCGAACGCGACGCCGGCTGCGGCGAGTAGCTCGCGGCGGCGGGGCGATGCGGATCCGAGGACGATGCGTGTCACGTGCGGAAGCCCGGCCCGGCTCGGCGGCCCCCTAGCAGTCCGTGGTGAAAGTCACGTCGCGAGGCCGAGCACGCTCGAGCGCTGCAAGAAAGGCGACGGAGAGAGGGCGGAGGTGGCCTCCACGGCCACTGAGCACGACTTTCCAAGCCTGACGCCGCAGCGCTCGAGCGTGCTTGGCCGCAGTAGTGACTTTCACCACGGGCTGCTTGTCCAATCAGCGCTTGCGACCCGCGGACTTCTTCGGCTTGGACTTCGACTTCGAACTCGAAGCCTTCGCCGGCGCTCGTTTGGCCGACGTCTTGGCTTTGGCCTTCGCCTCGGCTTCCTTGCGCTTCGCCTCGATCTTGCCCAGGCGATCCTTTTCCTTCTGCTTCTTGGCCTCGATCTCGGCCTTCTTCTTCTCGGCCACGATGCGCTTCGAGTCGAGCGAGGCCTTCTGCGCCGCTTCTTGAGCGAGTTTCTTCGCCGCGGCGTCGGTCTTGGCCTTCGCCTTCGCCTCGGTCTCCTTGCGCTTCGCCTCGATCTTCCCGAGACGGGCCTTCTCCTTCTGAGCCTTGGCGGAGTCGATCGCGTGCTTCTTCGCGAGGCGTGCGTCCTCCTTCGCGCGGCGCTCGGCCTCCTTCTTGTCGAAGATGGCCCGACGTGCTTCATCACGGACGCGCGTGGCCTCGAGGCGCGACTGCGCCACCTTCCATTCTTGGTAGGCCTTCTTGCCGAACGAGCAGTCCTCGACGAGCGGACACTCCTGACAGATGGGCTTCGTGGGGTGGCACCAACGATCGGCGACCTCGCCGAAGTCGGAAACGAACTCGAGCTCGCGTCCCACGGGGACGAGACCGGAGAGTCCTTCTTTCGCGTTCTTCTTGCTGACCGCGCCTTTCTGCACCAAGCCGATCCGCTCGAGCACGCGCACGAGCGAGGGGTGTGAAGGCACTTGCTTGCCGCTCGCGAGCCACAGCAGGTAGCACGTGCCGGCCAGGCCCAAGTACGGCATCGTCGCGAACGCCTTGGTGCCGCCGGCCGGGTCCTCGCGCAGGAACTCCAGGTCGAAACCGTGGTTCTTCTGGAAGATCTCTTGCAGGTAATCGCGCGCCGCGCGGACGACCGGGAAGAGGTGCGTCAGCTCCTCGCGCGCGCCGCGCCGCTCACCGCTGGCCACGAGCGAGGCGACCTCCTGCGCCTGCGCCACGCGCAGCTCGTTCCAGTCCGAGTAGGCCTCGCGCATCTTGACGAGGACCTTTTCGGCCTCGCTCTGCGAGAGATGCCGCACGAGCGCGATCATCATCCCCTGTTCGAGGAGGCTCGCATCCTTGACCGGCTTCGGCAGACGGAAGCGCGGTTCGACGCGGTCGAGGAGTTTCGGGACGAGGTCGGTCTTCTTGCTCAAGAGATGTCCCTGAAAGGTGCGCGGACGGCGGAGATCGCGGTGGCTCGTCGATCACGAGAACGGGCCCGCAGCGTCGCCGCGGGTCGAGTCCGCGCACACGGCGCGGACGGGTGGTCGCCCTGCTGTCGAGCGGAACGTGTCGAGCGCGAGACGGCTCGGAGTGCCCGGTCGTGCTCCACGGCCGGAGGTCGAGTCGAACCCACCACCCGAGAGGGCGAGGACGAGCGTCGAGGTGAGCCGGCGACACGAGGTCAGCCCGCCAGACGGGCCGAGCGTCGAGTCGAGGCCGACGAAGCCGAGCCGCAGTGCGCTTGGAACAGACGACGCGCGTCTGCGCCTGCGCACAGCGCCCTACTTCTTCTTGGGCTTCGTCTTCTTCTTGTTGTCTTCTTCGCCGCCACCGGCCGCCGCAGCAGCCTTCCGCGCGGCCCTTCGCACGACGAGTCGCGCAGCCTTGGCTTCGATGCGGAGCTTCTGATCGGCGTACTTGGTCCGCGTGCCCGCGTTCGGCTTGCGGCCGGAACGATCGCGCTTCACGGTCGGCTTCTTGGGCAGGATCGCGAGTCGACGGAAGAGCGACTGGATGATGTCGCTCGGCACGGCCCCGTGTTCGATCCACCAGCGCGTGCGCTCCTCGTTGAGGCGCAGCTGCTGAGCCGGATCCTTCCGGAGCGGGTCGTAGAGGCCCAAGGTCTCGAGCGACCTCCCGTCACGCGGGAAGCGCGAGTCCGTGGCGGTAATGCGGAAGCAGGGCAGGTTCTTGCGACCAGTCCTGCGCAGACGAATGACGACAGCCATGTTCTTCGGATCGATCCTGGTGTTCTCTCGCGGCTCCCCGAGGCGGACACGGAGTCTGTACGGCCGACGCGTCGGCCGACCGGCGAGAAGAGGGCGAACAGGACACCCGATGGACTGGTCGCTGTCCAGCGTCGAGCGCCCAAAACCCGGCGCGGACTGAACTCGGCGCGCCGTGCGCCGAGGCGCACGGGCGTGCTGCGTCCGGTGGACCCGAGAGCCACAGAACGGTGAGTGCTGCGTCGCGCACGCCGGGGGCCGCAGCACGCGATCGGTCGGGAGCTTCGGTCGGGAGCTTCGGTCGGGAGCTTCGGTCGGGAGCTTCGTTCGGGAGCTTCAGCCCGGAGCTTCAGCCCGGGGCTCAGCCCGGGGCTCGGTCGGGGGCTCGGTCGGGGGCTCGGTCGGGGGCTCGGTCGGGAGCTCGGTCGGGAGCTCGGTCCGGGGCTCGGTCGGGAGCCTCGGTCGGGAGCTTCAGCCCGGGGCTCAGCCCGGGGCTCAGCCCGGGGCTCAGCCCGGGGCTCGGTCCGGGGCTCGGTCGGAGGCTCGGTCGGGGGCTCGGTCGGGGGCTCGGTCCGGGGCTCAGCCCGGGGCTCGGTCGGGGGCTCGGTCGGGAGCTCGGTCCGGGGCTCGGTCGGGACCGACGGTCGGGAGCCGTGGTCGCGAGCCTCAGTCGGGAAGTCCGACCCCCGCCTGCGAGCGGAACCGTTGAGGGGCGGGCAGGATCCCGCGCCGTGATTCGTCAGCGGTTCTTCCGCTTCTGCTTCTTCTGCTGCTTGCGGTCCTTCTTCGACGAGCCGCTCTGGCGCGTCGCCGAACTCCCCATGGGGCGCGCCGGCGCACCCGGACCGCCGCCCAACATCCCACCCAAACCGCCCAGACCTCCCGGCAACCCCGGGAACCCTGGCGGCATCCCGGCCGCGCCCCCGTCCGGAGGCGTGGGCCCGCCACCGCGTCCGAACAAACCGCCGACGCCGCGGCCGAGGCTGCCGAGTCCGGCGCCGATGCCGCTGCCGATCCCGGAGAGCATCCCGCCGCCGCCCGTCGCCGCTTCGAGCTCGCCCGTCGGCGACATGTCGCGCAACGTCGCGGCCTTCTGCTTCGAACCGAGCTGGGACGCGAGCCCCATCTTGTTCATCTGCTTCATGAGCTGGCGCATCTCCTTGAAGCGTTTCAGGAGATCGTTGATCGCTGCGACGTCCTGCCCCGCGCCGCGCGCGATGCGACGGCGACGGCTCATGTCGAGGATCTCGGGCTGCAGCCGCTCGCGCCGCGTCATCGACGTGAACAGCGCCTCGATGCGGTTCATTTGCTTGTCGTCGATGTCGATGTTCTTCGCGAGATCACCCATGCCGGGCATCATCCCGAGGACCTTCTTCATCGGCCCGAGCTTCCGGATCATCTGGAGCTGCGCGAGCATGTCCTCGAGCGTGAACTCGCCCAGGACCATCTTCTCGAAGTTGGCTTGCGCGTCCTTCTCGGAGATCGCCTCCTGCGCCTTCTCGACGAGGCCGACGACGTCCCCCATCCCGAGGATGCGGCCCGCCATGCGGTCGGGATGGAACGCATCGAGATCGTCGATCTTCTCGCCGATCCCGACGAAAAAGATCGGCTTGCCTGTGACGGCCTTGAGCGAAACGGCCGCACCGCCGCGCGCATCGCCGTCGAGCTTCGTGAGGATGACGCCGGTGAGATCGAGCGAATCGTGGAAGGCCTTCGCGCTGTTGACTGCATCTTGCCCCGTCATCGCATCGACGACGAGCAGCGTCACGTGCGGCGACGTCTTGCGCGCGATCGAGCGCACCTCGTCCATCAGTTCGCTGTCGATGTGCAAGCGACCCGCGGTGTCGAGGATGACGACGTCCGCGCCGGCGGCGGCGGCGCTCGCGACGCCTCGCGCGCACAATTCGGGCGGCGTGAGCCCCGCCTCGTGGAAGACCGGCACGTTGAGTTGACGGCCGAGCACACGCAGTTGCTCGACGGCCGCGGGACGCTTCACGTCCGCCGCGACGAGATACGGGCGCTTCTGGTGCTTATCGCGCAGGTACTTCGCGAGCTTGGCGCACGTCGTCGTCTTGCCCGCGCCCTGCAAACCCGCCAACAAGATGACGGTCGGCCCGTGCTTCGCGAACTCGAGGCGCGCGGCCTCGGGCCCGAGCAACGCGACGAGCTCGTGGTGGAACGCCCCGATGAACTGCTGACCCGGATCGACACCGGCGAGACGCTTCGCGCCGACGAGCCGCACGCGGACTCGTTCCGTGAACTCCTTGACGACGCGGAAGTTGACGTCCGCTTCGAGGAGCGCGGTGCGAACCTGCGACAGACCCTCCTCGATGCTCTCGTCGGTGAGCTCCTTCTTGTCGCGCAGGAAGGAGAAGGCCTTGGAGAGGCGGTCGGACAGAGTCTCGAACATGGGGTGCGGATCGTACGGGTGAAGAACGGGCCGGGCCAGTTCCTCGACTCCGCGGGGAGGTCACGAGCGGTGCGGTGGTCGTTCCGGGCACCGTACGACCAACCGATCAGCCCGCTTCGACCGTCTCCTTCTCGTCGACCCGCGCGATCACGGCACCGAGTCCGTTCAGGCGCTCTTCGATCCGCTCGTAGCCGCGGTCGATGTGATAGACGCGGTGGACCTCGGTCGTGCCCTCGGCGACGAGGCCGGCGAGGACCAGCGCGGCACTCGCGCGCAAGTCGCTCGCCATCACGGGTGCACCGGACAAGCGTTCGGTCCCCTGCACGATCGCGGTCGTGCCTTGGCGGCGCACGTTCGCGCCCAGTCGCGCCAGTTCGGCGATGTGCATGTAGCGATCGGGGTAGATCGATTCGTGGATCACCGAGATGCCGTCGGCGAGCGTCATCAGCGCCATCCACTGCGCTTGCACGTCGGTCGGGAAACCCGGGTGCGGGTGCGTCGTGACATCGGTCGCGCGCGGACGACGCGCTGGATCGCGGGGATGATAGGGCTGCGTCTCGATCCAGTCGGGGCCGACTTCGAACGGCACGCGCGCTTCCCACAAGCGATCGAGCACGGCCGCCAAGTGCTCGGGATTGCACTTCTCGACGCGCACTTTGCCGCCGCACATGGCACCCGCGATCAGGTAGGTCGCGGCTTCGATCCGGTCGGGGATCACGGCGTGTTCGCAACCGCCGAGCTCGGACACGCCTTCGATCGCGATGCGCGGCGAGCCGAGCCCTTCGATCTTCGCGCCCATCTTGAGCAGGCAGCGACCGAGGTCCTCGACCTCGGGCTCGCACGCGGCGCCGTGGATCACCGTTTTCCCCTTCGCGAGGGTCGCGGCCATCATCACGTTCGCGGTGCCGAGCACGGTCGAGCCCATCGGCCCTTGCAAGTAGATCTCGGCTCCGCGCAGACCGCCGCGCGGAGCTTCGGCGATCACGAAGCCGTGCTCGACCTTGATGCGCGCGCCGAGCGCTTGCAGTCCCTTCAAGTGCAGGTCGATGGGCCGCACGCCGAAGACGCATCCGCCGGGCAGCGACACTTCGGCGCGACCGGTGCGCGCGAGCAGCGGCCCCATGACCGTGACCGAGCCGCGCATCTTGCGCACGCTCTCCCATCCCGCGCGGTTCTCCGGTTTCGCGGGCGAACGGATCTCGACCGAGCCGTCGGCGTTGCGCTCGGTCATGCAGTCGAGGTCGGCCAGCACCTTGAGCATCGTCGTCACGTCCGAGAGCTTCGGCGCGTTCGGGATGCGCAGCTTCTCGCTCGTGAGGAGCGAGGCGCACAAGACCGGCAGCACGGCGTTCTTCGCGCCGCACACTTCGACCGAACCCTCGAGCGGATGTCCGCCCTCGATGACCAACTTGTCCAAGTCGTTCCCCCGTCGAGTCGCCGCACGGCGCTCGCCCTGATGTTTGATCTACCCGCGCGCGGACCGACCGTCAGCCCGGCGCGCTCAACATGCGACCGAGCGGTCGCCCGCCCACGACGTGCAAATGCAGATGCGGCACTTCCTGGCCGCCGTGATCGCGCGTGTTCGCGATCAAGCGCCAGCCGTGCTCCAGACCCTCCGCGCGCGCGACCTTCGACGCGACGGCGAGCAGCCGCCCCGCGAGGGTCTCGTCCTCGAGTTCCCACAGCGACGCGACGTGCGCGCGTGGCAAGACGAGGACGTGTGTCGGCGCCAGCGGATGGAGGTCGCGGATGGCCAGGACGAGGTCGTCCTCGTGGAGCTTCTTCGAGGGAAGCTCACCCGCCGCGATCCTGCAGAAGATGCACGCCATGACGACACGTCTCTATCGCGCGCCGCGAACGCGCAGAAGCGCGCGTCGTGCCCTCGATCGAAGTCCAAACGCCGGAAGGGCTTGCGCTACTGCATCGAACGCAACTGGAGAGCCCCGTGTCCGTCGCGCACGGCCACGCCGACCGTCCTTGCGTCGAGGAACTCTTCGTGAACGCGCCACGTCGGAAGCCGCGGACTCACCGGTTCGTTTTGCTCAGGGGCCCGGACGCGGGTGGAAACCACGTACCCGGGTTGGACCACACCCGCGCAGTGTGATTACTCTAGCGCCCCCCCCCGGCCATCCATTCGCCTCGGCGGCTCCGGTTCGATTCCGCAGTCCCCTGCCCCACAACGACACGTGCATTACTCACTCCTCGCGCTCGCCTGTACTGGCCTCGCATCCTCCGCTATCGCGCAAGGCCCCGCTCCCACAAGCGCGTGCAACAATCTCACGCGCGTCCTTCTCATTGCCGGTGGCACTTCACAAACCACGATCCAGTGCGGGCAATGGAGCTTGCAGGTGACACTCCCGGGGGTGGGGCAGATGATGCTTTCCTCGCCCCCCCAGTGCCTCACCTCACTGGTCGTCCGTAGTGGGGACACCTTCGGGTGTAGCGGGACGGCCAATGGCATCCACTGCAACACGGCCGGGGATTCCATCACGATCACGACCACAGTGAACCCCAACCCCTGCCCGGGCTTCCCCGCGACGGTCCCGACCACGCTGGCCGAGGCGAGAGCGGCCACGTCCTGCGGAGCGTTGGGCAACCAGACCGTCGAGGTCAACAACTCGGCCTCGATCAAGAACTGTGGAACCGCCGTGCCCGGACATTTCCGCCTCGAAGGGGATCTCGTCCAGGAGGGATCGGGGTCCTTCACGGTTCGACTCGGCGATCCGGCTTCGCTGCTCACACCGCCAAACCAGAACGAGCCGTTCCTCACGCTCAACTCCTTGCAGACAGCGGAGGTCACGAGTCTGCCGCTGGTCCTGCAAGAGACCCTGGCCACCTATCCGTCCGTCCACGGGTTCGGCGGGATTCTCGCGACGGTGGAATACACGTTCCGTCTTCCCGGCACGGAGACGCCGGCCGTGAACCGACAGAGGATCGAGGGTCAGGTCCTGGCAGATCAGCGGTTTTCGATCGCGAAGACACATCGCGGGTCCACGGCGGGGGGAGCGGGAGTCGTGGTCACAGACGAAATCGTGTTCGACGGTGCGACCCTATTCGCGCACGTCCGCGGCAACTCGACGGGAAATGCTTGGAATAGCGAGTCTCCGCAGATGACCACAATCCGCAACAGCGAGGCTCACGCCGCCCTGATGTTGTCGGATTGGGCATACCAGCCCTTCTGGATCACGCGCTTCGCCGGTACCCAGCGCATGGTCGAAACGACTCCGGGGAGTTCCATCGTGACCATCACGGAGTCGTATCCGGCCTTCATGCCGAGTGGGCCGGCTCTGGGCACGACCATCTACTACGTCGACACGACGTATGGAGCGAGGCCCGTGACCATCCTGACGAAGGACGCGGAAGGGGCAGTCGTTCTGCGGCGCGACTTTGGAGATCACCGTCTCGTTGCAGCCGGAACTTGGCGCCCATTTTCGGTGCGAGAGTCGCGCTTTCAACCTGGTTCGACCGAGCCCTGGGTCGTCGTGGACTTGAGCATCCAACAGGCGTCCCTCCTCGAGCAGTCCTCGCCGACCGTCTTCGCACGCCCGAGCTTTGCTGACGAAGTCTGGTACGTTCGGCGCTGAAGTGCGGCGACTGCCATCCGGCCGGCGGCCATGCCCGACCTGTCACGCAACACATGCGGTGCCTCGACGCCGCAGGTGACCAGCTCGATTCCCGCGATCGAATGGATCGCATACGCACCACGCGTCTGGCTGATTCTCCTGGCGCGAGTGCGCGTTCGATAACGGCGATCGATGACCGTCCCTGGACGGATGAACCGGCGTTTCCGCTCGCTGGGTTGGTGCCGCCGCACCGGCGGCGATGGGCTCCGGAAGCGCAACGGTAAGGGCCTCGCCGCGCACCGTGCGCGCGCCGAAGTCGTAACCGCGCGCTGCTCCGCCCGTCCGAACGCTCAAGCGGTCGCGCCTCGAGCGCACGGGGGCACCCAACCCGTTTGCGCCCGCGCGCGTGGTCCCCTATCTTCTTCCCCTTCGAACGCGCTCGAAGGTCTTCGGGAACCAGAACCCGACCCTCGAGACCGCTGCTTGGACCGAGGGTCGCGCTCCGCCGCGCGCTCTCGACCGCACACAGATTGGGAACCGACCTGCTCATGACCGCCACCCTCGAGACGCCCTTCGACATCACGACGAGCCCCATCCAGAGCTTCGGGGCCTTGCAGGCCGCGCGCTCCGAGGTGTGGGCCAACCGCCACACGCTCGAGAGCTTCCAGAAGCGCGTCGCGGCGCTCGGGACGAGCGGTGACGAAGGTCGGCGCAAAGGCCTCGGCCTGTGGATGCTCGGCGCGTATCCCGAAGCCGCCGCGATCCTCGCGAAGACCGGCGAAGACATCGTCGCGGCGTTCACGCTCGCGCGTTGTCACATGTCACTCGGCAAGCCGCAGGAGGCGCTGCCGATCTTCGAGAAGCTCTCGAAGAGCTACCCCGACGAGCCCAAGCCGCGCGGCGGCGTGCTCGAAGCGCGTCTCGAGATGGAGATGGCGAAGGACGAGGAGGCCGCCGGCGCGAACCTCGGCGCGGCGCTCGCGAAGCTGCCGCAGACTTTCCGTGACAGCGCGGAAGGTCACTACCTCGCCGGTCGCGCAGCGGAACTGGCGCGCGATCTCGAGTTCGCCGTCGAATGCTACGAAGCTTGTCGGATGCTCGATCCGACGCACCGCGCGAACATGTTCCGCTTGGCGTTCTGCGCCGAGCGTTCGGGTCAGGACGACATCGCGCTCGACGTGTACTGGACGCTCGTCCGCATGTTGCCGGCCGACCGCGTGACGCTCGTCAACCTCGGGCTCTTGCTCGAGGACCTCGGCCGTCACCAGGACGCGGCCGCGTGCTACGACACGATCAATCAGCACGACATGACCGACGCGAAGATCCGCATGTATCTGGCGGACGCGATCTCGGGCATCTCCATGTACTACGACGAAGACATGGAGAAGAAGGAGGATCGCCTCAACCAGATCCTGCGCATCCCGATCACGGACTTCGAGTTGTCGGTCCGCGCGCGCAACTGCCTGAACAAGATGAACATCCTGGTCCTCGGCGACCTCGTGAAGCTCACGGAGCAGGAACTGCTCTCGTACAAGAACTTCGGCGAGACGTCGCTCAACGAGATCAAGGAGATCCTGTCGAGCAAGGGCCTGCGCCTCGGCATGGCGCGCGAAGAAGCGGTGCGCAGCATCGAGGCCACGCGCAGGAAGGTCCCGAGCACGGATCCGTCGGACATCTTGAACAAGCCGATCGCGGACCTGGAGCTTTCGATAAGGGCACGCCGCACGGTCGAGACGCTCGGCTGCCTGACGGTCGGCGACGTGCTGCAACACTCCGAGGAAGAACTCCTCGGCATGCCGAACTTCGGCGCGACGTCTCTCGCGGAGCTCAAGCAGAAGCTCAACGAGATGAACTTGAAGCTGAAGACGAAGAACGGCTGAGGACCGCGTGTACGAGTTCCTCGAGGGCGAGGTCGCCGGGCGCGTGCCCGCGCGGCTCGTCGTGGACGTGGCCGGAGTCGGGTACGAAGTCCTCGTGCCGCTCTCGGCCGTCTTCCCCGACAAGGGCCGCGTGCGCGTGTGGACGCACCTCGTCGTCCGCGAGGACGCGCACTTGATGTACGGCTTCGCCGAGCGATCGACGCGCGATCTCTTCCGCGTGCTGCTCGGCGTGCGCGGCGTCGGGCCGGTCGCGGCGTTGGCGATCTTGTCGGGCCTCTCGCCGGAAGACCTCGTCACGGCCGTCGCCCGGGAGGACTTGAAGGCGCTGACGCGGGTCAAGGGCATCGGCAAGAAGACGGGCGAGCAGATCCTTCTCGACCTGCGCGACAAAGCTCCGCGACTCGCGAGCGAGATGGCGCTTCGAGCGGGAACGAGCGGCGCGCGACCGACCGCTGCGGCCGCGGCCGATGCGCAGGTCGAAGACGCCATCGCGGCGCTGCTCTCGATCGGCTACTCGGACAAGGAAGCGCGCAAGGCGGTCGAGACGGCGATCCTGAAGTCGGGCGGCGCGCGCGACCTCGCGACGCTCGTGCGGACGGCCATTTCGGGCTGATCGGCCGTGAACACCACGATGCCACGATCCCACTGACGCGAGTCGCGCTGCGCGCCGCCCCGATCCCGGCCACTCTTCAGAGGGATCGGGAGGCAGCAACCGCGACCCTCGCCCACGCACGCACACTCCGGGACGACATCGCGCTCGTTCCCCCCCGCACCACGTTCACGAATCCCGCACCGAACGACCGATGAGCCACCCCATGTCGAATCGCCTCCCGCCTGCCGAACACCGGATCCTGATCTGCGACGAGCTCTCCACGGCCGCGCTCGACATCTTCCGCCAGAAGGGCTTCGAGCCCGAAGTCCGCTTGGGGCTGACCGAGGATCAACTCGTGGCCGCCGTGCCGGGCGTGCACGCGCTCGTCGTGCGCAGCGCGACGAAGGTCACGCGCCGCGTCCTCGAGGCCAGCGATCGCCTGCGCGTCGTCGGCCGCGCCGGCGTCGGCGTCGACAACGTCGATCAGGATGCCGCGACGGAACGCGGCGTCGTCGTCATGAACACGCCGACCGGCAACACGGTCACGACGGCGGAGCTCGCGATCGCGCTCGTCGTCTCGCTCGCGCGCCACGTGCCGCGCGCCGACGCGCTGATGAAGAGCGGACAGTGGACGAAGAAGGGTCTCACCGGCACGGAACTGACCGGCAAAACGCTGGGAGTCGTCGGTTTCGGCCGCATCGGTCGCGTCGTGGCCGAGCGCGGCCTCGGCCTGCGCATGAAGGTGCTCGCGCACGATCCGTTCCTCGCCCCCGGAGCTTCGACGCCGAACGGCATCGAGATCGTCGATCTCGAGCACCTGCTCGCGCGCTCGGATTTCGTGACGCTGCACGTCCCGTTTTCCGACGCGACGAAGAACCTGATCTCGAAGGAACGCATCGCGCTGATGAAGAAGGGCGCGCGACTCGTGAACGCCGCGCGCGGCGGACTCGTCGACGAAGCGGCGTTGCTCGAAGCGCTCGAAAAGGGCCATCTCGCCGGCGCAGCGCTCGACGTGTTCGAGGAAGAACCGCCCAAGAAAGACTCGAAGCTCGTCGCGCGCCCCGACGTCATCGCGACGCCGCACTTGGGCGCGTCGAGTCACGAAGCTCAGCACCAAGTCGCCGTCGACGTCGCCGAGCAGATCTGCGACTTCTTCATCTCGGGCGTCGCGAACAATGCGACGAACGTGCCGGCCGTCGGCGCGGACGCGCTCCGCGAACTCGCGCCGTGGGTGCTGCTCTCCGAGAAACTCGGTGCGTTCTTGGCGCAGGTCTCGGCCAAGCCCGTGCGCAAGCTCGAGCTCACGATCTCGGGCGAGCTCGCGAAGCAGGACGCACGCCACGTTCCGCTCGCGGTGCTCGTCGGATTGCTGAAGCACCAAGGCGCGGATCCGAGCGTGAACTTCGTCAACGCGCCGCTGCTCGCGCGCGAACGCGGCCTGGTCCTGTTCGAAGCGCGCGGCCCCGAGGACCTCGGCTTCCAATCGAGCATCACCGTGCGCGCGAGCGGCGACGACGGCACGCGCTCGCACACCGTGACCGGCACGGTGCTCGGGAAGAAGCCGATGATCGTCGGCTTCGACGGACTGCGGCTCGACCTCGAGCCGAAGGGCCCGGTGCTCATCACGCGCCACGACGACCAACCGGGCGTGGTCGGTCTGCTGGGCACCGTGCTCGGCGGCCACCGCGTGAACATCCGCCGCATCGAGCTCGGGCCCGCGACCGAGATGACGCCGGCGGGTGTCGGTCTCGCGACGGGCATCCTGTCGCTCTACGACGAACCGGCGGCGGCGGTGCTGACGCACTTGCGCAGCTTGGAGCCGGTGCGCGAAGTGCGGCTCGTGCGGCTCTGATCGCAGCGCGCGGTCCTGGCGAGCAGGCGCCACGCGCGACAGACTGAGCCGCATGGCGCACCTCGACCCCGAAGCGCGTTCGACGACGCGCTCGATCGTCCTCGGGATCACGCTGGGCGTCGTTTACGGCCTGATCTTCCGCTGGCTCGTGACCGCGCAGGGCCAGGCGTACTTCAGGCCGATGTCGATCACCTTCCTGGCGCTCGTCCCGTGCGGTATGGGCTTCGCGACGATCTTCCCGAACAAGCGACCAACACTGGGCGAGGCGATCTGCCTGCCGTGGCTCGGCGCCGGGATCGCGACGGTGGTGACCGCGGTGATCGGATGGGAGGGCGCGATCTGCATCGCGATGCTGACGCCGCTCATGATGATCACGACTTCGCTGGGAGGCCTCCTCGCGTACCTCCTGCGTCGTGCGATCCGGACCGATGCCGCAGCTCTCGTGCTGTTCCTGCCGCTCGCCGCCGGACCGATCGAGCAACGCATCGAGGCTCCGATCGACGTGCGCCGCGTCGAGACCTCGATCGAGATCGATGCGAGCGCGGACATCGTGTGGTCGCAGATCGAATCGGTGCCCGAGATCCGTCCCGAGGAGGAACCGTTCGCGCTCTACCGCGCGATGGGCTTCCCGCGTCCGCTCTCGGCGGTGATCGATCGGCCCGGGGTCGGCGGCGTGCGCGAGGCGCGCTTCGACGGCGGCGTGCTTTTCCTCGAGAAGGTCACGGTGTGGGAGCCCGGTCGCCGGCTCGAGTTCACGATCGATGCGCAGGAGCACTTGATTCCGCCGACGACGCTCGACGAGCACGTGACGATCGGCGGACCGTACTTCGACGTGCTGACCGGCACGTACGAGATCGAGGCGCGACCGGGCGGCGGCGTCGTGCTCCACCTCGCGAGCGAGCTGCGCGTGTCCACGACGTTCAACATGTACGCCGGCTGGTGGGCCGATCTCGTGATGGCGAGCATCCAGGATCACATCCTCGCGATCGTGAAGGCGCGCAGCGAACGGATCGCGCACGGTCCAGCCGGGCGCTGACCCGGAAGTCGTCGGCGTGGTCAGCCGGGACGACGGCGCTCCAAGACGAGCAGGCTCTCTTCCACATCGCGATCGAAGGCCTCGATCAGCGCGCGCGCGCCAAGGACAAGCTCACCGATTTCGGCAGTACCTGCATCGTCGACGCCGAGCCAGCACCTTGGGAGGAGCGTCGTGCAGGAAGCTGAGCTCACGGAAATCGTGATCCTTGGAGACGACGACGAATTCGTTGCGCGCGGCGAATTCCCAGACCTGCAGGTCGGGCTGGCCGCGAAGCCCGACGTGCTCGACGTGCCTCGACGCCGGGAAGGCACGAGAGATTGCTTCGATCAGCCTCGGACTCAGATTCTCGTCGAGGAGGAGTTTCACGCGGCCGGGGAACTGCCGAGGCGACGCTCACGTGCCGCAGCGAAGGACAGGACGGCGCGAATGTCCTCACGAACGATCGAAGGGAAGTCGGCCAGGATCTGGTCCTCGGTCATCCCACCGGCGAGATACTCGAGAATGTCGTAGACCGTGATCCTCGTCCCGCGGATGCACGGCTTCCCATTGCGTACTCCGCCGACGATCGTCAGTCGTTCCCTCCAGTCCACTCTTCGAGCGTAGTCAGGGCCCCTCGGAGCTGCAAGGTGAGTGCTCCGCCGGTATCGACCATCTCGCGCTGCGGGCATCGCCACTCGGACTTCAACCTGCCCGGAGCGCGCTCGGCGGGAGTCGCGTACGCGACGAGGTCTCACCTTGTCGGAATCCAATGGATCGCCCGCGGCCCAGGAGCGGTGGGAACAACAGAATCCTGAAGACCCGCGGCCTTGGGCGGTGCGTCTAGGCTGGAGAACGGACTCGAGCCCTTGGACCCGCGCATCGGAACGGCCACGCCGGAGGAACTGCTCGCGCACGCGAGCTTTCTGCAGCGGATCTCGCGCGAGCTCGTCGCGGACGCGCACGCAGCCGCGGACCTCGCGCAGGACACGTGGGTCGCGGCGCTCGACAAGCCGCCACGGCACGATGGATCGCTGCGCGGCTGGTTCGGAAAGGTCGCGACGAATCTGGCGCGCAATGCGGGCCGCAGCACGGGGCGGCGCCGTGATCGCGAAGCACGCGTCGCGCGCGCGGAGTCCGTCGAGAGCGAGGGGCTCCCGCTCGAACGGCTCGAGGTCCAGCGCGCGCTGCTCGACCTGCTCATCGCTCTCCCTGAGGAGCAACGCACGGTCCTCCACCTGCGCTACTACGAGGGCCTGACGCCGAGTGAGATCGCGGAGCGGCTCGCGGTACCGCTGAAGACAGTGAAAACGAGACACACGCGCGGTATCGCGGCTCTACGCGAGCGGCTCGATGCGCGCTCGAACGGCGATCGTCGGCGCTGGCTGGGAGCGCTCGTTCCGCTGGCGATTCCGGGTGCGGCGAGCTCGACGGTGGCGACAGTGATCGGAGGACTGATCGTGAAGAAACTCGCCTTGGCGGCACTGGCCGTCGTGCTCGCGCTGCTCTCGTGGTGGACGTTTGCCCGCTTCGAGCCCGGCGGTCTCCGTTCGTCGCGTACCGACAGCTTTCCCATGGCCGCCCTCGACGCGGAGTCGGCGCCCCCGACTCCCCTGGACGTGCTCGCGACGGCGCCGACGAACTCTCGACATGCGATTGCGACCGAGCGCTCCACGCAAGGCGCGCTCGACGTGCGCCTGTCGTGGTCCGACGGCACTCCGGCCGCGGAGATCGGCATCGTGGCGCGCAGTGCGTCGGATCCGGCGCCGCGCGCGGAGTACGAGCGCGCGGTGACCGACGCGCAGGGTCTCGCCCACTTCCCCGATCTGCACGCGGGCGACGTCACGCTGCGTCCCGATCTGCGCGAGCCATTCCGCGCGGCGGTCGAAGCCGGCCTGACGAACACGATCGAGCACACTCTGCCCGTGGGCCTCGACGTCGCGGGTCGCGTCGTCGGCCCCGACGGCGCGGCAGTCGGAGCGGCCTCCATCTGGTGCGACGGCGAGGAGAAGCGGAACTCGCAGATGCGCTTCGCGGTCGCGTGCGGTGAAGACAGTTCCTTCCGCTTGCGCGACGTCTCGGAACGCGGGCTGCTCGGCGCGCGAGCGCGCGGCTTCCGCGCGTCACCCTGCGTCACGCCCGGGGCGCTGACCGTCGGCGCGGACGGCGCGCGGACGGTCGAGTTGCGCCTCGAACCGGGCGGCGGTCGCGTGCACGGGCGCGTGCTCGATCCCGATGGACTTCCGCTCGCGCGCGCGCGTGTGCTCGCCGGCCCGCGCGGTGGACACAGCGTGAAGCTCACGTCCGGGGTCGACGGAACCGCTCCATCTCCCGCGGCGGTCGAGACGGCGGCGGATGGTTCGTTCGAGCTCCTCGACAGCTTCGAGCCGGGCGAGCACCCGATCAACGCGGCCGCACGCGGCTATCCGCTGTGGAGCGGGAGCGTCGTGGTCGGCGTGGGCGTGAGCACCCTCGTCGAGATCCGCCTTCTGCCTCCGGCGCGCGTCGAAGGCCGTGTGCTCGACTTCGATGGGCGGCCGATCGCAGGTGTGGATGTGCTGGCCGCGGAAGAAGTGCGTGGTGGGTGGTACTGGCACGTCTTCCCGCCGCCGCGCACTCGCAGTGACGCGGACGGTCGCTTCGAGCTCCAATGGATCCCGCCCGGTCCGTGCGAGCTGAACGCGCACGACAACCCGCGGCCTCAGATCGGACGCGCGCGCGGCATCGTCGAGTGCGCCAGCGACGTCACGACCACGTGCGAACTCCGTCTCGACCGAGGCAACGTCATCGCGGGTCGCGTCGAGGACACGGAGGGAGCGCCGATCGCCGGTTGGTCGGTGCACGCGGACACGCAGATGCGCGAGTCGTATCCGCGTCACACGACGACGGCCGAGGACGGCAGCTTCACGATTCTGAACCTAGGGAAGGGCGCGTTCGACCTCGCGGTGCGCGGCCCGGATCGCGGAGCGCCGCGCGCGCGCGTTCCGAACGTCCGCGTCGGCACGACGGACGTCGTGATCGTCGCGGCCAACGCCCACGCGGGAACCGGGTCGCTGCGCGGGCGCATGGTCGATCCGGACGCGCGGTCGCTCGAGGACGTCGTCGCCACGCTGTGGCAGGTCGGGCAGCGCGAGGGGCACTTCGTGGAGTTCGACGCCGGGACGGGCTCGTTCGACGAGCGCACACAACCGGGCCGCTACCGACTGAACTTCCGCCGCGGCGAGCGCGCCCTGCTCACGACGCCGGTCTTCGTCGTCGAGGAGGATCGAACGTGCGAACTCGGAGACGTCGAGTTCCAGCGACCGGGCCGCGTCGAGATCGCGCTCGCGCCCGGCGCATCGGACCTGCTCGCCGATCTCGGCCTGGTACAACGCGACCTCGAACTCTCGCTCGAAGCCGGTGACGCGATCATGTCCGACCGTGCGGATCTGCGGAACGGCCTGTGGATCGCGGAACATCTGCGCCCCGGTACGTGGTCGATCTTCCTGACCGCGCGGCTGCCGACGTCGCGCCGAGGTGATTCGGGCTACGACGCCGAAGTGCAACATCTGATGCAAGTACAGCGCTTCGCCGCGCGCGGCGTGGAGTTCGAGGTGCGTTCGGCGGAGACCACGCGCGTCGAACTCGCGCTCGAGCGCGCGTTCGAGGTGCCGCTCGTCCTGGTCGGCTCGGACTCGGAGGAATTCACGATCGACGCGCGCGACGCCGACGGTCGGCTCCTCGGTCGCTGGCGCATCGGATTCGGTTCGATCGAGGAGCGGCAGCGCTTCACGCTCCAGTTGCCTGCCGGTCGCGCGCGGATCGAGGCCCGTTCGGGAGTGGATCGGACCGGAAGGGCCGAGGTCACGGCAGTCGCGGTCGCGCGCGACGGACCGCCCACCGAGATCGTGCTGCGCAAGGAGCCCTGATCGGCGCACGCGCTCGCGCGCCGGCAGGTACGGCAAGTGGCGTTTCGCACCGCGCCATCGGGCTGCTAGTTTCCTCGCCCCAGCGCGATGGAAAACGAGCACGAGATCGAACTGCCGGCGTCGGACGCGGCGGCGGTGAGCGGTGAGCCCCCGACCCTCGAGCGCGAGCCCGTCGCCGCTGCCGTCGCGGCGCCGTCCGCACCGGCGTTCGCCGACGGCACCGCGCGCCAGCTCGAGCCCGGCTGGATCGACGTCTCGCGCGTCGGCGGGCTGATCACGTTCTCGGTCCTCGGCGTCGGTGCGTTCCTCGTGCTGGGCGTCGTGGCGTTGACCGGCAAGATCCCCTTCCCGCTCTTCGCGGTGATCACGTTCGCGCTGCTCGCGCTGGTCGGCCTAGTGCTCCTTCTCGCGGCGCTCTGGCCGAAGTGGGAGCACGCGCGAGCTGGGTATCGATTCCTCCCGGATCGCATCGAGTGTTGGAACGGACTCGTGTGGCGACGCTCGATCTCCGTGCCGGTTTCGCGCGTCCAGTACACGGACGTGAAACAAGGCCCGGTTCAACGCAAGTACGCGATCGCGACGCTCGTCGTGCACACGGCCGGCACGCTCGGTTCCGACATCGAGTTCCCGGGCTTGCCGCCCCAACTCGCGAACGAAGTGCGCGATTGGCTCGTGGGCGAGACGGGCTCCGATGCCGTCTGAGTCGCGCGCCAACGAGCGTCGTCTCCACCCCGCGTCGCTCGTCTTCCGCATCGTGCGCCACGCGCGCGGCCTGCTCTTGCCCGCGGCCGCCGTCTACTTCTTCTCGCGCGGAGAAGCGTGGCAAGTGTGGGCCGCGGTCGCGTTCGTCCCGATCGTCCTCTTCGACGTCTTCCGCTACCTCACGCTGCGCTGGCGATACGAGGCGGACGAGCTCGTGGTCAAAGAGGGCTGGATTTTCCGCACGGAACGGCATGTTCCGTACGCGCGCATCCAAAATGTCGACCTGAAGCAGAACGTGCTCCACCGCGCGTTCTCGGTCGCGGAGGTCACGATCGAAACGGCGGGAGGGATCGAGGCCGAGGTGTCGCTCTCGGTCGTGAGCCTGGCGTCGTACGAGGAGTTGCGGGAGCGCGCTTTCACAGGCCGAGCGTCAGCGAGGCCTGCACCAGGATCTTCTCGCGTGTCCACCGCCGGTGAGCCGGACTTCCCCGCTTCTCCTTCTCCTCTCCCCTCCCCTCCCGAGCCCGTCCTCGAACTCTCCCCGCTCGACATCCTCCTCCTCGGCATCCATCCCGGCCGCGGCCTCGCGCTGCTCGCGATCGCTTGGGGCTTTGCCGCCGAATTCGGATTGCTCGGGGACATCTCGGAATCCGCCGAGCGCGCCACCATGGGGCCCGCCGAGACCGGCGCGTGGATGCACTCCGGCGCGGTCCTCCTCACCCTGGCCGTGGTGGTCGGCGTCGTCCTCCTCTCGCTCGCCTCATCCTTCGTCGAGTTCTGGAACTACCGTCTCGAATCGGACGGCGACGTCTTCCGCGTGCGCCGCGGTCTCTTCACGCGCGAAGTCCAAACCATCCCGCGCGGCCGCATCCAAGTCGTGACGGTCGAACGACCGTGGTTCCTCACGCTGCTCGGGCGCGCGCGCGTCGAAGTCCGCACGGCCGGCGGCACCAGCGCGGGCGGGCGCGGTCGCAGCGGCGGCGGTCGTCACTTCGCGCCGATCGTACGTGCCGAGCGCGTGCCCGAACTCCTCGCACGCATCCGACCAGGCCTCGACGTAGGAACGGCGTCCTGGCGACCGCTCGGTCGCACCGCACCGCGGCGAATCATGATCAGCGCGCTGCTCGCGATGCTGCCCGTCGCTGCACTCGTGATCTTCTTCCTCGAGTGGTACGGCGGCGCACTTGCGCTCGTACTCGTCGTGCTGACCGTGTTCTCCGCGCGCCGACGCGCGAAGAACGTCGGGTTCGCGCGCGAGTCCTGGGGCGTCGGCCTGCGCGAGGGTGCCTTCTCCATCCGGGAGCACGCGACGTTCACCGACAAGATCCAGTGCGTCGATCTCGTCGAGAACGCCTTCGATCGCCGCCACCGCCATGCGACGTTGCGCATCGACACGGCAGGAGCGCTGATGCGCTCGGGCCCGGATGTCGCCATCCCCTACCTGCCGCGCGTCGAGGCCGAGGCGCTGCGCGAGGAACTCGTCGGGGCCGCAGCCCGCGCGCGCTTCCGCTGGTGAGCGAGATGAGTCGTGAACCGACTCGCCCGCGTCGTTAGCCTGTTCGCGCAAAAGGTGAAGGACGAAGGACGCCGATCCAGACCCTTCGACCCCACGTGAACACCTCCATGACGACACCCGCGAAGCCCATCCTGTGGATCCCCGGTCCGACCGAAGTCCGGCCTGAAATCCTGGCCGAATGCGCGCGCCCGATGATCGGGCACCGCTCGAAGGCCATGACGACGTTGACCGAGCGGCTCGATCCGCACTTGAAGCTCGCGTTCGGGTTCAAGGACGGATCCGACGCGCAAGTCGCCGTGCACACCTGCGCCGCGACGGGGCTCATGGAATCGTCGCTGCTCGGCGTCGGCCCGCGCGTCCTGTGCGTCGTGAACGGCAGCTTCAGCAAGCGCTTCCACGAGATCGCTGTCGCGCTGGGCAAGGAGACGGTGAAGCTCTCCGCGCCGATGGGTTCGCAAGTTCCCTTCGCCGACATCGAGAATGCGCTCGCGACCCAAGGTCCGTTCGATGCGTTGACGATCGTCTCGAACGAGACATCGACGGGTGTGCGCACGCCGCTCACAGACCTCGCGGCCGTCACGCGCAAGTTCCCGAACGTGATGGTGCTCGTCGACCTCGTGAGCTACATCGCCGGCGCACCGGTCGACTTCGACGCGAACGGTTTCGACTTCGCGTTCGCGGGCATCCAGAAAGCGCTCGCATTGCCGCCGGGTCTCACGGTCGCGGCCGCGTCGAAGCGTTATCTCGACGCGGCGAAGTTGCGCAAGAACCGCGGCTACTACCTCGATCCCGTCAAGGTGTTCGAAGGCCACCAAGAGCGCGCGACGATGGCCACGCCGTGCATCTCGCTCTACTACGCGCTCGCGAAACAGCTCGAGGACATCTCGGCTGGCGTCGCGTTGCCCGAGAACCAGAAAGGCAAGACCGGTCGCGCGGCTTGGCAGGCACGCTTCGACGAACACACGCGGATGCAGCAGGTCACCGAGGCCTGGGCCTCGAGCAACGGACTCGAGCTCCTGCCCGAACCGCGCTACCGCAGCACGACGATCTCGTGCGTGAAGGCCGGCGACGTCGATGTGCCGGCGCTCATCGCGGCGATGAAGGCGAAGGGGCACGAGCTGGGCAACGGTTACGGTGACCTCAAGGACAAGACGTTCCGCATCGGTCACATGGGCGACCACACGGAAGCGCGCCTCGCGGAGATGCTCCAGATCGCCGACGACGTGATCGTGGCGGTGCGCGCGGCGAAGAGCGGCGTGTAGGCGGACGGATCGTCCGGCCGACACCAGCGCGGTCTGCGACAGGGGACGGAATCGGGAATTTCGTGCAACGCCGCGCACGCGGGACGTGGAGGCGAACGACGCGGCCGCTCCGGTCCGTCCCATCCCGCCGCCGAGGCTCCCCGAGTGAACTCGCCCACCTTGCTTCGCATCGCACTGCCGCTCGCACTCGCGCTGCCGATCGGCGCACAGACCACGATCCGGGTCACGGCCGGGCTCGGCGGAGCCGAGCCCAGCGGCCCCTCGGCGAGCCCCGCCATTTCGGGTGACGGTCGTTTCGTGGTGTTCACGAGCACGGCCGAGAACTTGGCCGCCAACGACACGCGTGGTTCCGGAAATCGCCCCATCCAGCCCCAACGAGTCGAGTCCGAGCGCCGGACGCAGCGCTTTTTACATCGATGAGGAGGATCCCGGACCTACCGTCGCGCCCGAACCGAAGCCCCCCACCTTGCGCGAAGAGCCGATGAGTGTGCGGACCGGCGACCCCGAGGCCCGCTGGCTCGCCGAGACGTACCGGCCGGACACGCCCGAGGTCACGGTCCGCGCCGTCGTCGTCGGGATGCTGTTGGGCGGCGTCATGTGCGAGTCGAACCTGTAGTACGTCTTCTTCAAAACGGACGGGTCGACGGGCGCGGCGCTTGGAGGCGCGTGAGCCCGCCGCTGCTCGCCGTGCGAGTTGGTCGCGTTTGCCAGCGCCCGCGCTGTACACCGCGCGCGACGCACTTTCACGCAGCTCGAGATCGCCGGCCTGCTGGTCGCGCATGTCATCGGCGCGAGGCGCTCCGGCGCGTTGTCGTGAGCGATCCGGACTGTCAGCGCCCCGCCGCGGGGGCCGGGTTCTGCGTGGCGGGATCGACGGACCGCACCGGCAGCTGCACCTCGAAGTAGCTGCGCGCGGTCGGCGTCATCGGGCCGTTCCAACCCATGACGCGCAGGTTGCCGGCCGCTTCCAGACCTGTCTGCTTCGCGAGCCACGCTTCGATCGCGCGCTTGGCGTCTTGCACGCGCGCCTCGGTG
>Ga0209591_10000229_pt1 | contig 74007 bp, 74 predicted proteins | sample MAT01_FD_187207 | JGI IMG/M metagenome (GOLD analysis project Ga0209591, IMG submission 187207) | Freshwater microbial communities from Lake Fryxell liftoff mats and glacier meltwater in Antarctica - MAT-01 (SPAdes) (version 2) | ecosystem: Environmental > Aquatic > Freshwater > Ice > Liftoff...
AACCGGGTAATGTGGGGGTCGTCTCGAAAAGCGGAACACTCACTTACGAAGTCATCAATGCGCTGACAGAAGCAGGCATGGGGCAATCGACCTGTGTCGGCATCGGCGGTGATCCAATCGTCGGCACTACGATGGTCGAAATACTTGAAATGTTCGAGAACGACCCCGAAACAGAGAAAATCGCCCTTCTCGGCGAAATCGGCGGACGTGCCGAAATCGATGCGGCTGAATTTATCAAAAAGCACATGACCAAACCCGTCGCGGCCTTTATCGCCGGAAAAAGCGCCCCTTCTGGAACCCGCATGGGTCACGCTGGGGCGATTGTCGAAGGTGGACAAGGTACGGCAGAAGAAAAAACCCAAGCGCTGCAAGCGGCGGGTGTGCGCGTGGCGGATAACCCGGAGCAAATCCCCGGTCTGTTGAAGTAAATCCTTCTAGGGGCGAATCGCCGATTCGCCCCTTATCTCTAATTAATCGACAACCTCAATTGCAGATTGGCTTATCCAGCCCTGCCGACCATCGGGCAGCAAAAAGCGCACCCAGTCGCCTTGTTGCTCCAAAAGTCGCATTTCCACCGCTGAATAGAGTTCGTAAAGAGGCAAATAACCGTTATCGGGGCCGCTCATTACCTGTGCGGAAAAATCCACCACCACCGCTAAAGGGCGTTGATAGACCACATAAGAACGAATACTAAATATACCTAATCCAAGCAACAAAATGATCCCAACGGCAATTAAAACGCCGCGAAACTGACGACTTCGGCGTAAAACAGCCTCGGCAGCCAGCCCGAACCAAAGCATCCACAAGGCAAAAATCGCCCATCCTAATTCTTGCAAAGTCAGAAGTTTTTCTGTTACCACAGCAAGATTAGCCATTAAGTCCGCATCATCAGGCTGAACATCGACCCGTACCGCACGGACTAGAGCGATATTGTCATAAACGGGTGCATAACGTGGCTCACGCCGTTGTGCGCGATGGTAATTCAACAGCGCCTGCCCTAATTTGCCTGCCTGATAATACGCATTCCCTAAATTGAAATAGATGCTCGCTTCACGCACACCGCTGGTAATTAAAGCCTCATATAACACAATCGCTGTGGTATAATCCCCCTGCAAATACGCCGCTTCCGCCTGCTGCACAGCATCCGATGGGCTGACTTGCGCGGAAATCCGGCTGTAGGCGCAAACCAGAATACAAAACCCGATCAATAAGCGTCGCATCACGTTACATCTCATCGAACATGGTCAGCGCAGCAATCGTATCGGCAATCAGGGGCCGGCTGTTTTCATCAACACCTACCGGAGCGTAACGCCGCTCCTGCGCCAGCACCAAACAAGCAATAACCGCTTCTGCCGCTTCTGGATTTATGTGCATCACACTCTCGCGGATGTTTTCTGCTTTGATCGCCTTCGCTGGTCGCCCCATTTTATCGGCTGTATAAGCGATAATGGCCTCTTCAATCTGTTTATAAGCCTGCTTTGGGTCAGACTGGCGCGTGATGTTATTCAAGCGTTTAACCGCCCTTCGCAGCGCTTGGCTTTGCCGCAATTGTTGACGTACTTTTTTCCTACGTTCACGCTCGTAAACCCAAAGACCGCTAACTAACGCGATGATCGGTGGCACACCCCATAACAGCCAGAAAATATTGCTTGGCGATTCATTCCCAATTTGTAAATTCGACGAGACAGGTCGAAGCGGCAAAATTTCTTGCGGTGCGTTAACAGCCGGATTATTCCTTACTACACCGGGGGACACTTCTATCGTAAAAGCCTGCGAACTTAAGGTGTTATATTGGGCGCGTTCTGGGTCAAAATACGAAAAACTAACAGCAGGCAGAATTTGCGTTCCAGCGACATCGGGGATAAGCACCCAATCAAAGGTTTTTTCGCCCAAACGCAGGCCGTTCAGTTCGCTTGTGCGATATTCCGACGGACTATCATAAATCCGCCATCCCTGCGGTAAAGGCACATCAGGCGCATTGAGCTGCTCAAAATTCCCCGATCCGCCGATGGTCAGCCTGAGATGCAGCAGTTGACCCTGCGTAACTATCAGCAAATCGACCTCTGCTTCCATCTGATTAAACTGCCCCACAGCACCGTTAAATCCCGCTGGAGCATTGAGCGGAAGTGGCTGTACCTGAATCATGATGGGCTGCGTTTCGATGCGCTCACCCGCGCTAAAAGGGGTTTGCGGAATTTGTAAAGCGGCGGCAGCAATCGTCAGCGTACCCGTATGCAGCGCATATAAATCCGCATAGACTTCGCCCACATTATATTGGCGCTCGTTAATCGTCTCGATCCGCGTCGTGCCTAATTCATACACCTCACCTTGCCAAAACCCCTGGAAATCCGGCATATCATCATCGAGTGTTTCCGGCAGAATATACGCGTAAAAGCGCAGCGTATATGTGATGCGTTCCCCAACAAACGGCGTTGTTTTATTGACGGATGCCTCGACATAATAATCACGTCCGGGTGGAAAACGATCAGGATTTTCCTGAGCGATAACAGGCATTAAAACAATCGCCCCCACAATGAGGATTAAAAAAAGCCAGCGCATCACCAATCCTTATCGGCAGGTTCACCGTCAGAAGCCGCATTTTGCAAGTATTCACGCAGCGTTTGCTGATCTTGTTGGATGCTATCGAGCAGACGGGCCGCCTGCTCTGCTGTCATCGCACCCTGAGAGTTCGGCATAGGCGTTTGCGAGTCCAATCCATCATTTGCAGCCTCACCACTCGCAGGCGTTTGCGATAAATCTGCCTCGCTTAGAGGAGGCGATGGTGGGGTTGGCGTTGGGCCATCCAGCCCACCCGGCTGATTGGTCGGTGTCGCAGAGGGATCGGTTTGATCGGATTCAGGTTCTGTCTGCTGCTGAATAGCGGTGGAAGTCGCATTCCGAAAGTAAAGTAAGCATAATTCCAAGTTATAGCGTGCATCGGCATCATCAGGGCGCAGCAAAAGCACCTGCTGATACGCCTGATAAGCGCTTTCATAATCGCCCATCTGAAAATAGACATTACCCAGATTGTAATAGGCTTTGGCGGTTAAGGCTTCATCAGCGGTCTTGAGCGCTTGCTCTAGTGCGGCTGCGGCATGTTCTAGTTCACCCGCGCCAAGATAAGCGCTGGCAGCGTTATAATAGGGTTCAGGCTGGTCAGGGGCATCTACTTGCGCGGCTTGATACGCCAGCAGCGCCCCAGCATAATTCTCATCCCGTATACGATTATTCCCTGTGTTGTTGCGCTCCTCAGCGCTCACCCCGCAGGAAGTCAGCAGCATGACGACACAAAATAAGATTAGCAAACTTTTTTGCCTCATAAAGCGCGTCTTTCTGGCAAAAAAATCTCCAGCGTGAGCGCCAACAGCGCCAGCGCAATAAACAGTTCAAAACGCTCGACCCGGCGCACCAAAGGACGACTGTTGAGTACACTGCTTTCTGCTGTATCTATGGCATCCAAAAGATTTTGAACTTCTGTTCCGCTGTCGCTTGCCCGTTGATACAAACCGCCGCTGGTCTCGGCAATTTGTCGCAGCAGTGTTTCGTCCAGCCGCGTCATGACCAAATTCCCTGCTTGATCGGTTTTATAGTCCACAATCGCGCCGCTTTCGTCTCGAATCGGGATTGTCGCGCCTTCCTCGCTACCGTAACCGACAACATGAATGGTAATCCCGCGCCGTGCGGCTTCTTCCGCCGCCAACAGCGGATCGCCAATATGATTTTCGCCATCCGTGAGCAAAACGATCATAGATGACGCGGCATTCCCCACATCAAACAAGCCCATTGCCGTTTGCAAGGCTTCTCCCGTTGCTGTCCCCTGTTCAGTCGTGGAAGCTGTGCTGGCAGCGTTTAAAAAAGCCACTGCCGAAAGTGAATCAATCGTCAGCGGAAATTGTACAAAAGCACTTCCGGCGAACAAGACCAACCCTAATGCGTTACCTTCGCTCTGCTCGAAAATCTGACGGGCATCTAATTTTGCCCGTTCCATGCGGCTGGGCGCAATATCCTCTGCATCCATGCTCGCGCTGATGTCTAACACGACCACCACGGAAACACCTTCCGCCTGGGTCGCTTGTGCCTCCACGCCCCATACAGGCCGCGCCAATGCCGCAATCAAAAAGCCCAACGCCGACAGCCACAAAATCGATTTCCACAACCGCCGTTTGGAGTCAACTTGGGCGGCAAGATTATTGATAAGGTCAGGTTCGCCAATGCGCGAGATCGCCAAACGGCGAACTCGATTCCGCCAAACAAAAAATCCGGCGAAAAGCGGCACCAAGAGAAAAAGAATCAACACATTTGGGTTAGCGAACATCAGCAACATCCATCATGGAATCACTTGAAACAAAGTGCGGCGCAAAATCCGTTCAACCATTAATACGATCAAAGCCGGCACAAGCACCCACCCCGCCCAATCTTGCCAGCGGATCAGCACCCGCCTTTCCAAATCAGACCGTTCAAGCGAGCCGATCTGCGCGTAGACTTGTTCTAAGCCTTGACGGTTGTCTGCTCGAAAGTACAATCCGCCGCCGACTGAAGCGATATTTTGCAACGCAGACTCGTTCAGTTCAGCGCCGCCCACACCAATGGTATAAACCCGAATCCCCGATGTCGCAGCGGCAGTCGCCGCTTCTTGAGGATCAAGCGCGGTATTATTATCACCATCCGTAAGCAGAATTATCACTTTGCTGGCGGCGGCCCCGCTGCGAAGCATATTCGCCGAAGATGCAATCCCTAATCCTATCGCTGTGCCGTCAATCAGCAGCGGATTTCCAGCCGAGTCTTGGACATCCTGGACAAGCTGCACTTCATTGAGCAGTTCCAACAGCACAGTATAATCCAATGTCAGCGGCGCCTGATAATAAGCATCCCGAGCAAAAACAACCAAGCCAATCCGGTCAAAATCACGTCTGCTGATAAAATCCCCGATGACCGATTTCGCCGCTTCCAGCCGATTCTGTGGCGCGAAATCCTGTGCCGCCATACTGTTGGAAATATCGAGCGCCAGCACAATATCAATACCACTGCCGCTAATGGTCTGTTCCACACGCCCTCCTTGTGGACGCGCTAAAGCAACGACCAGCAGCGTCCACCCCAGCCATCGCAGGACATCGGGTAAAAATCGCAGCCTTACCCGCCAACTCGTCGCCAGCCCACGCATCAAACGCACGTCTGAATAGCGCATGGTCGCCGCTGAACTAGGCCAAAAACGCCTCAAATTTGGCTGATAGTAAATCAGAACAGGCAGCACCAGAATCAGCAACACCAAAGGATATGCGAAGCGAAATTGGCTCAAAGCAGCGCCTCCGCCACCAACACAGGGGCTTGCTTTTCCTCTTCCACCGCGTTAATCCACCGTTGAGCGCCATAGATCACACGTCCAACAGTCTGCTCATCCATTGCTACATTAGCGAACTTAACGAAATCAGTTTGTTCCAGCAAGCGGCGCAAATCGAATTGATTTCGCTCATCCAAAATAGGTCGAACTTCCAGCGTATTTAACAGCTCGGCGGTTGTCAGTTCCAAAGCGGGAAAGTCAAATCGCCCGGCGATATAACTTCTCAGGATTGTCGAAACATGCTCGCAAATGATGGCTGGTTCGGGCTGATCCATTTTAAGCTGGTCGAGTTCTGCCAGCGCAATCTCGCTTGGCGAGCGCATAGGTTGATTTTCAGCATAGGCCAGACGCAGGGATCGCCAACGCTGGAACGATATATAGCCGATAGTGCTGATACCCAGCCCTGCCCCAACAAATGCCCACAGCGGAATAAAATAAAATCCGATTTGCGGCTTTAAGGGGCGTAAGGCCGTATCCCCTTCAACCAATACACTTGGCACATTAAACACAAAAGAACGCACAGGCAGTCTAAATACATCAGGATTTCCAACGACTTGATAACCGATCAACGTCTCTGGCGTTTCGTGACTTCCGGTTTCCCATAAGCGAATCGTGAGCGTCTGTCGATGTAGGCTCGTACCATCGGGCTGAACCTCGATTTGAACAGCATCAGCCTGATTGATATTCACACTGCCCCATTGCTCAGGGAATTGAGGCCATTCCGCGATAACGACATTCGGCGGAATATTTGCAATAAGAGACAACGTAATCGGCTCACCGATCAATGGGCTGGCATTTTCGCTGATAAAATAAGCGCTGACCGAATCAGCAATACTCGGCGGCTCTGGAGTATCTTGCCCAGAAGCGACATAAAAAGCAAAAATAAACAAAAACAGCAGCAAGACCGTCCTTAAAACGCTCTTTTTCCATATCATTGCTACTGACATCATCGCCGAATCTGCTTCGTCCGCTGCTGAAAAAACAAAGTCAATGCCCGCACATAATCGCCATCGAGCGGCATGTCAATCCGATCTACACCAGCACGAGTTAGCACTGTATCGCGCATCTGGCGGAAACGTGCCGTTTGACGCTGAAATTGGCGCTGCCAAGTTGGAGAGGACGTATCCACCCATTGTTCAACACCGGTTTCGGCATCTTGCAAACCGATGAGACCAACGTTAGGCCATGAACTTTCACGCGGATCACTTAAGACTACTGCGATCAAATCATGCCGCCGCCCTGTGACCAATAAATCCGCTGCATATTCCTGCCCAGAAGCCAGAAAATCCGACAGCAAAAATACAATCGCCCGCTGCTTGAGAAAGCGATTTACCGTCCGCAGCCCTAACGATAAATCCGTCCCTTTGCTGGAAGGACGCGCCGCCAATAGTTCCCGAATCAAGCGCGAGACATGATTGCGCCCCTTACGCGGCGGGATAAATAACTCCACCTGATCGCTGAAAATCAGCAAGCCCACTTTGTCGTTGTTGCTCACCGCAGAAAGCGCCAATGCTGCGCCGATCTCCGCCGCTAAATCCCGGCGTGGCTGCCTGACCGTACCAAACAGGCACGATGCACTGGTATCTAACGCCAGCATGACGGTCAATTCGCGTTCTTCCGCGTAATTTTTAACGTATGCTTCGTCGTTACGGGCAGTCACGTTCCAATCAATATCACGCACAGAATCACCCGGTTGATATGGACGCACCGTATCAAAAGCGATGCCGCGCCCTTTAAAGACCGAATGATACGCACCCGCAAATGAATTATTGACCAAACGGCGGGTATGCAATTCGATATGGCGAATGCGACGAAGCGTTTCTGGCGTAAGCATTAAGGGACTTCTACTCGATTGAGAATCTGCTGAACGACCTGCGCGGAGGTAATATTTTCCGCCTCGGCTTCAAACGTGACGACAATACGATGCCGTAAAATATCCGGCGCGATTTGCTTAACATCTTCCGGCGTGACATAACCGCGACCCCGCAAGAAGGCATGAGCGCGAGCCGCCTTTACAAGGAAAATTGTTGCACGCGGCGATGCCCCCACCGCAATCAGATTGCGAATATTTTTGAGACCATTTGCGGAAGGTTCACGGGTGGCGAATACAATATCCAGCACATAATCTTTAATGCGCTCATCCATATAAACGGCAGTAACCGCCTGTCTCGCCCGTTTGATCGTCTGGGCATCGATTACGGCTTGCGGCGGCGCAGGCGGTTCGCCCGACATCCGTTCCAAGATTTGCCGTTCTTCGGCGCGGTTGGGATAATCCACGACAACCTTAAGCATAAAACGATCTAATTGCGCCTCTGGCAGCGGATACGTCCCTTCCTGCTCAATCGGATTTTGGGTCGCCAGCACCATGAAGGGATCATCCAACAAATGGGTTTGTTCGCCCAATGTCACTTGGCGTTCTTCCATTGCTTCTAGCAAGGCCGATTGAACTTTGGCGGGGGCGCGATTGATTTCATCGGCAAGGATGATGTTGTGGAAGATTGGCCCCGGACGTGCGGTAAATTCCCCAGTACGCGGATTATAAATTTGCGTCCCGATCAAATCCGCCGGAAGCAAATCCGGCGTAAATTGGATGCGCTGAAAACTCGCGCTGATGGTTGCCGCTAATGTGCGTACCGCCAGCGTTTTCGCCAATCCTGGCAGCCCTTCAATCAGGACATGACCATTCGCCAATAACGCGATCATCAAGCGATTCATCAGAATCTCTTGCCCAACGATCACCCGATTGGTTTCCGTCATCACATCGCGCACAAACGCCGCTTCCCGTTGAATGCGCTCATTCAACTGTTGTAATGAAGCATTCACGGGCAGCCCCCAATAGCTTGTGTGACGAAAACCCATTCCGAGTCTTCATCAGGACGGGTATATAAATCGTGATAGGTCGCAGGATCACCCTGCCCCTCCCAAAGTAGATAGCGCACATGCGTTTCTATGCACAAGTTGGTATCGTCTGTACGATCTACAGTGGAATTGGTAATGCTCACCCCACGCTGCTCAATATCGGAAATCAAGCGAAATTGCAGCAGTGGATGCTCATATTTATCCGGCACATCGCCGCTGTGTTGTATAGTAATTTGTTCTCGTGCCGCCAGCGCGAAAAACAATAACGGCAGCAGTAAGATAAAGAACCAAATCACAATTGCGCCCAAACAGCCTATGCGGGATAGTAAACTGCGGCGTTTTGTTTTAACAATATATTCAATCTCGACGTTTTCACTTGGCTGCGTCGTCCCCGTTGTAATCCCTTTTTCCTGATCAGACACCCTTATTCCGCCCTTACTTTTCCGCAAAACGCATTTGAATATGATCCTGCGCGTCATAGCTGACATGAACAAAAAGCGGAGATTCCCCCGCCTGCATCGCTAATACACGCGGCAGAATTTGTGGTATATCTTCGACTAAATCAAGCTGCAACACCTCGTTACGGGCAATCCAATGCAGTGTGCCTTCTTCTTCGCGGGCAACAACTTCTCGCTGGTCGCTGATCGCTGTAAATACAAACAACGCAATACCCGTTGTCGCGCCAGCATCGATATTATACACGGCGCACAAGTGCAAATCGCGCACTTCCAGCCCAGTTTCCTCTTTGATTTCCCGCCGCGCACTCGTCAAAGGGTCTTCGTCGCGCTCAATATGTCCGCCGACACCATTATACTTGTTCGGGAAAACACGTCGATGTGATGCGCGTTTCATCAATAAGACATCATCCCCATTCAAAATGAAACACAATGTACGCGGGATAACCAACCAGCGATTCTGTGTTGCATCTGCGCCTTGTTCCTGTGCGCCCATCAAAAACCTTTATCAATAAACCGCTTTTCGGAATAACTCTAGCGCTATTACGATTGTCGGGCAAGCCGCTTCATGCTACTCTATGACTCTATCCTGCTTCTATAGGGGAAAAGGACGATGTTTCCAACCCATTCACCTGCAAGAACTAATGCTCCACCGCCTGATTTACGCATTGTCCCAGTGGAGAGTGTACTGCCGCATGAAACGCATGATGACCAGCGCTCCGGCCCGCTTATCGATAATCTACGCCACGCCGAAGTGATGATTAACCCACCGATTGTTGCGCCACTGGACGAGCATCATTTTGTTGTGCTGGACGGGGCAAATCGCTGTCATACCTTCCGCCATTTAGAATATCCCCATATTCTGGTACAGGTGGCGCATTACGACAGCGGCTATGTTGACCTTCTCACATGGCAGCATATCCTCAGCGGATGGAATACCGAATCATTGATCGATCATCTAAATAACTTGAGTACTATCGAACTAATTACGGAGCAATCCCCAGAAGCCATTGCCCATTTTATCCTCCCGGATGCGCGTGTCTTCGCATTAAACGCCCAAGTGACATCAACGCACGAGCGTAACGCCATTTTACGAGACGTTGTTGGCATTTATCAGCATCATGCAACGCTCAATCGGACGGCGATGAGCGAGCCTGAAGAAATTTGGCCGCTTTACCCGGATGCGCTCGCGCTGGTCATTTTCCAGCATTATACCCCTGCCGACATTATCGCCGCCGCACGCTATCAAGCCTATTTGCCACCCGGAATCAGCCGTCATATCATTCATGGGCGGGCGCTGCGAGTCAATTATCCGATGGCACGGCTGCGCGACCCGTATACCGATATTGAAAAAAAGAATATTATTTTAAAAACATGGGTTCAAGAAAAAATCGCGCATCGACAAGTCCGTTATTACGCCGAAGCGACTTATCAATTTGATGAATAGAGAAAATATGACACAAACGGTTGAAAGCGCCTTAGCGCAAGCCACATTTTATAGCGATGGTCAGAATTATGCGCTCGTTAAACTCCCCACAAGAGCGATTACTGCCGCCGCTGGCGTACTTGCCGAAATTGGTGAGCCTTTTGCCGCGCTGATTGTCGATAAAGATGAGATTACACTGATTGTGGAGGAAGAAGGCTTTGAAGAATTGGCAGTTCGCCTGCCGGGACATACACTCAGTCCTACTATTTACCGCCTTGTCACTCTTGATGTGGAATTAGTGCCGGAACTCATCGGATTTATGGCACGGATCAGCACTACGTTGGCGGCAGCCGACGTAACCATTTTGCCACTTGCGGCATTTAGCCGCGATCATTTACTCGTCCCGGCAGCACAATTCGATTCTGCGCTACAAGCACTCGAAGCCCTAAAATCTTCACTAATGTAAAATCAAGCAAGGGTTATAATCGACTTTATGGAAATTCATTTATTCGACAACGGCAACCAAGTTCCGCAGCCGCGCCATAAAATTCAGATCGAGGAATTGAAGGTCACGCCTTATCCTGATCGTTTTCGGGTATTTATTGAGATTAAGGTCACGAATTTTCTGGAGCGGCCTAATTTGCTTTTGGTCGCGCACGATGAGGATGACCAAGTGGTCAGCGAATTAAGCATCATTGAAACCATGCATACCAGTATGGAATTTACGCTGCACATCCGAAACAAGACCAATCCGGCAGGCACCTACTCGCTCACGGCAGAACTTTTTTACGAAACCCGTAACCCGCCGCAAGATAAACGCATTGAAGGCTTTACTATTCCCGAATCCGATTTGCAGGATGAGCAGTAACCCATGCTTTGGTTGACTCAAGAACACGTCAATACGCTTGTTCAAGCCGCGCAGCAAGGCGCACCAGAGGAAGTCTGCGGCCTAATTGTGGGGATTGGCAACCGTGTCACCCAAATTATTCCGATTCCTAATGCCGCTGCTAATCCCATTACACGCTATGAGATGGATGCCAAAGCACAATTTGAAGCCATGCGTGACGCAGATCAGGCCGGATTAGCTATTATCGCCTTCTATCATTCGCATCCCAAAGGCGATCCGATCCCTTCAGAAACAGACATCCGCGAAGCCTTTTACGGGGATACGCCCTATCTTATTATCGGATTAAAAGGTATCCAACCGCAGCTTGCGGCGTGGTCAATCCAAAATATGCGTGTGACGCCTGTGCCGCTTCATGTCGGCTTCACGATGCAAAAAACAAATCCCGACGAAAACCCTTTATCACGAGCGCAAGTGGTCGCCATTCTTGCCAGTGCCGTTATCGCATTGGTTATTCTCTTGATTGTTTCAATTAATCTACTGCCGCCTGCGCCGCCCATCCCATAGGAGCCACTTATCATGATAATTAAATTAATCCTTGCGCTTGTTCTCGGCTTGATCGCAGGGGGTGCTGTAAATGCGCTGGCGGATGATTTACCCTTACGCCGTTCTCCACGCTTACCGCGTTACATACCCAACGAGAAAAAACGCGCCACCCACAGCCGTGATGAAAATGAACGCGCCCTCACCCAAATTGACGACGAAAGACGACCCTTGAGTGCATGGCTTGGGATTACCGCATTTTTGCTCGGCAAACGGGTTTCACCCAACGGTGTTAAATTGGGCTGGCGCTATCCGATCACGGAGGTTTTTACCATCGCTTTGATGGTGATTGCGGTCTTGGCAACTGACGGAGACACGGATGTCCCGCCTCTGCAATTGGCATTCTGGCTCGGCTATATGGCAATTTTCGCGCTGATTACCGTCATCGATATCGAGCATAAATTGATCTTATTTGTGGTTATTATCCCGTCAGCGCTCTTTGCCGTCTTGGATGCAGTGCTTACACCCCTACGCGCCGAACCTAACCTGCGCGATGCCCTCATCGGCGGTGCTGCGGGCTTCATCGTGTTTTTCATCCTCTACAATGGTGGTTTTTTGTTTACGTACATTATGGGGATGGTGCGCGGCGAAAAGATCACAGAGGTTGCTTTCGGTTATGGCGATGTGATGATGGCAGGGCTTAGTGGCTTGATTTTGGGCTGGCAGGCTTTAATCTTCGCCCTGTTCATCACCGTATTTTTAGGCGCTTTTGGGGCAATGCTCTATCTTATATCGAGAGCATTGATTCGCTCTAAATACAGTGCATTTACTGCGCTCCCCTACGGGCCTTATATCGTCGCCGGAACGCTGATTATGCTGCTGTTCAGCGCAGAAATCAGCCAATTGTTTTAGCTATAAACAAAAAGGCACAACGCATGTTTGGACGGCTGTGCCTTTCTAGCATTTTAATCAATTCGCTCGCTCGATAATCCCGCCGCCGAGAACAATATCGCCGTCATAAACAACTGCTCCCTGCCCTGGCGCAATATCCCGCAGCGGTTCATCGAAGATCACTGTCATGCGCGAATCGGGCAGCGGTTCAACCAAAGCCGGAATAGCACGCGCTTTGTAGCGGATTTTCACTTCGGCGCGGAACGGTTCAGTCGGCACATCATTACCCACCCAATTCATACGCTTGGCGGTTAAGTGATCTTGTCCAAGTTCATCTTTCGTCCCAACAATCAGGGCATTACGATACGGATTGGTCGCTAAAACATAAAGCGGCTCGGACGATGTAACGCCCAACCCTTTACGCTGTCCAATCGTGTAATTTGCAAGTCCGCTATGCTCGCCAATCACCTCCCCGTTTTTGAGGACAATCGGCCCCGACTGCATCACATCCGGCGCGTAATCCACCAGAAAACGGCGATAATCGCCATCGCCCAAAAAGCATAAATCTTGGCTGTCTTGCTTGCTCGCGGTTGGCAGACCAAATCTTTCCGCGATTTGCCGCACTTCAACTTTTGGATATTCCCCCACCGGAAATAAAACACGGCTCAACTGCGCCTGCCCCATCACACTCAGGACATAGCTTTGATCTTTGCTATCGTCAACGCCTTTTTTCAGGCGATACTGCCCATCCGCAGCACGATCAATACGGGCGTAATGGCCTGTCGCCAGATAATCCGCATCCAACGCCAGCGCATTATTTAGCAGCCAATCGAAGCGAATATGACGATTACATTCCATACACGGATTCGGCGTGACGGCATTACGATGCTGGTCAATGAAAAATTCGACAACGGTATTGCGAAACACCTCTTTGGTGTCCAGTACATAAAATGGGATGCCGAGTTTATCCGCGATACGCCGCGCATCATGGAGTTGATCGGGTGTGCAGCAGCGATTATGTGCGCCACCTTCCACTGTTTCCTCCGACCATAACCGCATCATCATCCCGACGACATCATAACCCTGCTCAACCAGCAGTGCCGCCGCAACGGAGCTATCGACCCCGCCGCTCATCGCCACTACAACGCGAATATCTGAATTACTCACGAGATCATTTCTTTCCTCTTACTATAAAGCGTGTGCAACTTATCCACCGCTTCCACAATCATATCCACTGCATAATCGACATCTTCCGCCGTCGTCTGCTGCCCAACAGAAAGCCGCAAACTGCCTGTCGCTTCCTGGGGTGTGTAGCCTAATGCCAACAATACACTAGACGGTTCAGGGTTGCCCGTCTTACAGGCCGAGCCACCGCTGGCGGCAACCCCACGAATATCCAAGTGCATTAGTAACGCGCTGCTATCCACGCCGTCAATGATAAAACTGGCATGAGAAGGTAAGCGCTGCTCAGGGTGTCCGGTTAAGTGCGCCTGTGGCAGTTTCGTTTTCAACCCGTCGATAAGCTGGTCCCGCATCGCCCGATAATGCGCCACTCGCGCCTCGCGTTCTTCAGTGGCAATTTCTAGGGCTTTCGCCATGCCGACGATAAAGGGCGTATTATGCGTTCCAGCGCGGCGGCCTTCTTCATGGCTGCCGCCGGATTGACTCGGCACCAGTTTGATTCCATCACGCAGATAAAGCGCTCCCACCCCTTTAGGGCCATAAAATTTATGCGCGGAAAGACTCATCATATCCACGCCAAGCACTTGAACGTCTAATGTCAATTGCCCGCCCGACTGTACAGCATCCGTATGTAGAAGAACGTTATGTTCCTTCGCCATCGCAGCAAGTTTAGGCAGCGGCGCAATCGTCCCGATCTCATTATTGGCGTAGATAATACTGGCAACGGTTGTTCCGGGTGAACAAGCCGCCGCAAAATCTTCCACATCCACCATACCGTAATGGTCAACTGGCAAAAATACGGCTTCAAAGCCCATGATTTCCGCCATTTGCTCGACTGTTTTGCCGACAGCATGATGCTCAACAGGTGTCGTAATCAGGCGATTGCCTTTACCCTGATGACGCTGCATCCACCCCGCGCCCCGAATCGCCAAATTATCGCTTTCTGAGCCGCCGCTGGTAAAGATGATTTCCGACGGTTTGCAATTCAAGATCTTCGCCATCGACTCCCGCGCATCTTCAATCGCCTGTTCCGCTTTTCGCCCGTAGCTGTGCGATGAAGACGAGTTACCGTAGACTTCGCCAAAATAAGGCATCATCGCCGCGACCACACGTGCATCTGTTGGCGTAGAAGCCGAATGATCGAGATAAACAGAGCGTTGGGCTTTCATAACCGGTCTCTTTCTTATGCAGCAAATGTTTTTGATTTTCTCTATTTTAAATCAGGTTAGGTAAATAGTCAGCCTGAGAATGTGGGTTAAAGTGCGAGGATGGATTATAATTAACTGTTTGATAGTTCAATCCAACGTGTAAATCTTTTTCATTCAGCCAGAAATCAAAAGCGATAAGCTATCCAAGGAGCATAAAACGATGCCAGTTATCGAAAGTATTCACGGACGTGAAGTGCTGGATTCTCGCGGGAATCCCACCGTTGAAGTGGAAGTAGTGCTGACTGATGGCGCATTCGGGCGGGCAATTGTCCCAAGCGGCGCATCCACAGGGGAGCATGAAGCCTTAGAACTGCGTGACGGTGATAACAACCGTTACGGCGGAAAAGGGGTCTTAAAAGCAGTTGAAGCCGTCAACGGGCCGCTGGCGGAAGCGCTGGAAGGCATGTACGCGATGGATCAAAAAGCCGTCGATGAAGCCATGATCGCGCTCGATGGTACACCCACCAAGAGTAACCTCGGCGCGAATGCTATTTTAGGCATTTCGATGGCTGTCGCCCGTGCCGCAGCCGATAGTGCCGAACTGCCCCTATATGCGTATTTGGGCGGCATCCATGCCCATCTGCTCCCCGTCCCAATGATGAATATCATGAACGGCGGCAAACATGCCCTAGGCAGTACCGATTTCCAAGAATTTATGGTGATGCCTGTTGGCGCACCCACCTTCCGCGAAGGCTTGCGTTGGGGTGTTGAAATTTATCAGGCGCTCAAGAAAATCCTCCATAAGCAAGGCCATCACACCACCGTCGGTGACGAAGGCGGCTTCGCACCGAGCCTCGGCTCCAATCAAGCAGCACTTGATGTGATTATGGAAGCCATTCAAGCCGCAGGTTACAAAGCAGGCGAGGAAATTTTTATCGCGCTTGATCCTGCAACGTCGGAAATTTATAAAGACGGCAAATATCATCTGGAAATCGAAGGCCGTACCCTTTCTGGCGAAGAAATGGTCGAATTTTGGGTGGATTGGTGCAGCCGCTACCCGATTATCTCGCTAGAAGATGGTCTGGCAGAGAATGATTGGGAGAATTGGACACGGCTGACCGCGGCAATCGGCAACCGTGTCCAAATCGTTGGCGACGATCTCCTGGTCACCAATGTCCAACGGGTGGAACGGGCGATTCGTGAAAAATCGGCAAATTCGCTTCTGTTCAAGGTCAATCAAATCGGAAGCCTAACAGAAGCCCTTGCCGCCGCGCAGTTAAGCCAGCGTCATGGCTGGACTGTCGTATGCAGCCATCGCAGCGGCGAAACCGAAGACAGCACGATTGCCGATTTAGCGGTTGCCATGAATGCCGGGCAAATCAAGACTGGCGCACCCGCCCGTACAGATCGCATCGCAAAATACAATCAGCTTTTACGGATTGAAGAAGAACTGGGCAGTGCGGCGGTCTATGCCGGAAGAAAAGCGTTTACGAACTTGAATCTGGATATTTAACGGCGGAAAGGCTGGCTTGTGGTCAACAATAAAATCGACAATAAACGGACAAAAATCGTCGCTACAATTGGTCCGGCTTCTTGGGATGAAGATACACTGCGAAAAATCATCCGGGCTGGAGTCAATGTTGCTCGTATCAATTTCTCACACGGTGAACATGAACGCCATAGCCAAACGATTGACCTTGTGCGCCGCATCGCGGAAGAAGAGAATGTCGTCATCGCCATCATGTGCGACATCCAAGGCCCAAAAATCCGTATCGGCGCGGTTAAAGAGCCGATCACAATTAAAAAAGGTGACAAAATCACCCTGACATTGGATCAGGCGGACGGTACAGACAACATCGTCTCACTCCCCCATCCTGAGTTCGTGCGCGATATTAAGGCTGGGATGCAGCTTCTATTGGATGATGGCAACTTGGAATTCATCGTGCGCGATACGACGAGCCGTTCTTTGATTTGCGAAGTCGTCATTGATGGCGTATTAAGTTCACGCAAGGGTGTAATGGCACCGAATGCCTATCTCACGCTCTCCGCGATTACCGACAAAGATCGCGAAGACATTGAATTTGCACTTTCTAAAGGCACAGACTATATCGCTATGTCGTTTGTGCGCTCGGCAGATGACATCCGCGAACTGCGCTGGCTGATGCGCCATTTAGGGGGCGAAGCAGCCGTCATCGCCAAAATTGAAAAACATGAAGCGCTGGAGAATATCGAGGAAATCATTGATGTCTGTGAAGGCATTATGGTGGCGCGTGGCGATCTGGGTTTGGAAACACCTGCGGAAGAGGTGCCTTATCACCAAAAACGCATCATCAGCCTGTGCAACCAAGCCAACAAACCCGTCATCACAGCTACACAGATGCTCAGTTCGATGGTTGATAGCCCCCGCCCCACCCGCGCTGAAGCCAGCGATGTCTATAACGCGATTGTCGATGGCACCGATGCAGTCATGTTAAGTAACGAATCCGCCGCAGGGAAGTTCCCAGTTGAGTCGGTGGAAACAATGGCGACCATCGCCGCGATTGCCGAACAGCACATCTGGCAAAACCGCCCCCAACAGTGGAATGCGAATATCTTTAAGGCCAGCGAAGGCCCCGAATCGGTGTCTGATGCGATCTGCGAAGCCACGTATCATATTTCTGAGGTGTTAAAGCCGAGCGCCATTGTCACAACTACGCTAACGGGCTATACAGCGCGGCGTGTGGCACGCGAGCGCCCACGCACACCTATTTTGTGTGTGACACCCAATAAAACCACTTACAGCCGTATGGCATTGGTGTGGGGGGTGGTGCCGATGCTTATTCCCGAATTCCATACGATTGACGAAATGATTAGCACCATTTCCCGCGCGGCACACGGCGGGGAATATGTAAAAGAAGGCGATACCGTCATCATCATTGCAGGTATCCCCTTCGGTATCGGCGGGCAAACGAACCTGATTAAAGTTCACAAAATCGGGGAAAACGCCGAAATTTAACGAAATAATGACAAACAACATGGGGCGGCAGATGTCGCCCCTTTTATTTCATCATTCGCCGTCGATAAATTCAATCGACTCCGCCGCTGGCGTGGCACGCGCAGCAGGTCTTTGCCGCCGGGTACTCATACGTGGTTCAAAAGCCGCCGGACGCGCGAAATCGTTCAACGTAGGATCAAGTGTCGTAGAAACCTGGCTTGCCGCGCAGTAGGGGCAAAGATTCCACGAAAGTTCCAACAACTGCCTGCAAGAAACGCAGGGTTTCTTCAAACGAGTGTGGCAGTTGGGACAGGCTTGCCATTCGGCTTGAACTCGCTGACCACAGCCGGGACATGCTGGCTTCTCCTCGATTTCCTGCAAAAGCGCTTCTTCTTCTAGCGAACGCTCATAAGCTTCAGCCAATGTCTCACGCGGACGCAGAAACACATAAATCAGCAATCCGGGTAAATTTAATATGGCGACCATCACAGACACCATAATTTGCGCCAATGGATCGCGGGAACGCGCCCGCATATCCCGATACGTCCACAAGATCATCGCCAGCCAAAATGCAGCGACCACCATCACACCATAAACAATCGCAATCGTAAAGACGCTGCCCGCGTCCTGAAAATCAATCCCAAACATAGTGCGATGCTCCACGTTCGATTAAAAGCTTGTGCAGTATAACAGCGGCCAAAATCCCACGCAACGCGGCCTTATGGAACAAAATTACCACTTTCTGTTAAAATGACCTTATATTCTATCATGCACAAAGGTCAATTTAAGCGCGTGTCTGGTCAAAATGGCGATCAATCTTCCTTGTACAGCTTATCCGAAAGTGAGCGCCAATATGAGCGTTTATTCATGGATGGAGCAGGTCTACTTTCGGACATAGAATTACTAGCAATTTTATTACAGCATAACAACAAGCAAGAAAACGCCTTAGAAATAGCAGAAAATTTACTTATTTATTATGGCGGATTAAATGGATTAGCTCAAGCGTCCATAACCGATATGACCGCTAGAAACGGGCTGGAAGAGGCGACAGCCGCTGAACTTACGGCAGCGTTGGAACTCGGCAAAAGGTTGCTGATCTATCGCCCTGATGAGCGCCCCATTGTGCAATCTTCTGCCGATGCAGCACGGCTGATGCTGGATATGCGGAATTTGCAACAAGAACATATCCGCGTGATTTTATTGGATACTGCCCGACGGGTGATCGCCGCGCCGACAATCTATATCGGGACGGTGAATGCCGCGATGCTTCGTGCCGCCGAAATTTACCGTGAGGCCGTCACCCGCAACGCACCCGCCATTATTCTGGTCCATAATCACCCTTCCGGCGACCCCACCCCTTCGCCCGAAGATGTGCAGTTAACGCGAACACTGATTGAGGCGGGACGGTTACTCGATATTATCCTGCTCGACCACGTAATTATCGGCGGTACTGACTGGCGCTCTTTAAAAGAAATGCGCTTAGCATTTTGATTATGGCAGCGGTAGATCAATCATCTGACCAACAGGCAAGCCATTCGCATCAACGAGATCGACATTAAAAAAATTTACGCCATCGTAGGTATACATCCCGATTTTGGCGTTTTCAATTTGCGGATTCCCTTCCGGTAAGCAAAACGTGCGCTCCACTAAATCACCCGGATACCAATAACGCCCTAACCACGAAAGCCCATCCGCCATCGCAATTCGGTTTCCTTCAAGATCAAAAAAATGGCCGGCGAATTGATAATCGGTGGTGGTTAATTGGGTAATACGCCATAAAAGCGATAGACAAGGCTCAGACCAGCGATATTGCAAAATATCGACTCCATTGGCGAAGCGCGTCGGCTGATCAAGCGCAATCGCTTCATAACCAGAAGCATCAAAATCAGATTGTGTTATTGAACTTAGATGATAACAGCCTTCATCTTCACGCAGCAAAAATCGCTCACCATCAAATCCTGAGTCGCAGTTATTAGACAGGTAAACCACGCTGTCTAACGGATAAACGCGAGTATTGGCATCTTCAAAGCGCACCAATGGCACATCATCAAGCAGCACATTCCAAACTGTGGCTTCATCGTCAATGCCGATGGTTTGTCCATCCAAGCTGCCGACAACTTGCTGCGGCTGATTCCTCAAAATGGCCTCACGCACATCCATTAAATAATGCAGCGGTGTTCCAAATCCTCCGGGGGTTGGATAGGTATCCAGAAACCTTAAAAGCGCCAACCAGAGGACAACTTGAAAACCTAGAATAATCACCAGCCCCGAAAACGCAACTGCGAAGCTAACGCGCTGAATTGTCCGACGAGATGCCAACCACTTCCAAGCATCCTGCGCTGCAAATCCAACCACAAGATAGGCCGCAGGCAGCATAGGAATCAAATAATGGATATAAAACGGTGTCCAGTTAACCGAAAAAAATATAATTGGTGCAATCAGCCACAACAGAAGTAAAACATCAATCGAAGTGCGCCGATCTTTTTCTCGGAAAAGCCGCGCTATAAGCCACAAGCTGGAAAAAATTACCGCCAAAGTCAAAAGCTGAAAAAGCGGATAAACATCCGGCACAGATGCGAGATACTCTTGGAACATTTCCGTCCCTGCTAAGGAATGGATTTCTGTTCCAGCGATCATCAAGGCAGCACCACGCATCGCCTCATCGGTCAAGTGCAGTTTCGATGTAGTCCCCATTTGCGGCGATGAAGAAAGCAAGGTTTGCAATCCGCCTGCGCTACGGCTGGCTTGCAACACTCCTACAGCATAAGGAATAACCAAGATTACCGCGATCACACAGCCTACCCCTAAAGCACGAGTCAAAGTGCGCTGGCGGTATCCGTGCCAGAATAACCAGAGCGCTGCCGGAAGAATCACAAACGCACCGTAATGAATCTGTCCAGTGATGACTAAAAGCGGGAAGAAAGCCGCTTGCGCGATTCGCCGACGCTCGACAAAGCCAAGAAATCCCGACCCAAGCGTTAGCAAGAAAAACAGCGGCAGCATATCCTGCGCCCAAATTTTGCGAGAAAAAATCACCCCCCAAGGACTGACGGCATAAATCAAGGAAGCCGTAATCGCAGCAACAATCCCACAGTAACGCCACGCTAGGCAATAGACCAGCACAACAGCAATAATATTCAATAGTTCAATAAACTGCGTTGCCGTCAATGGACTACTGCTGATAAGATAAGGAATTGCGAGGATATAAACGTTAAAAGGCGCATTCGGCACACCCACCGATGAACCAATGCCTAAAAGCGGAAAAGAACGCCCATTGGCCATATCAAGCGCAAGTTGCGAAAGATTGGCCTCATCCCGTTTAAATTCGACCACACCGGACGAACCCAGTCGTAGAGAGGCCGACAGCAGCACGATTGCTACCAGCACCAACCCCTCGATGAGCGTTTCTGGTTTAGAGGGTCTAACCCGCATTAGTTACAGCGTCTTCCATCGTTGTATTAAAGGTATTCCCAGCGACAAGCGCGACATTACCGACATAAACATCATATTGATGGCCTGACGCATAAATTCGGATATTTAAGATCGTTCTTGGGCGGGAATTAAACTCGTCATCGGGGTTCGTATCCTGAAACAGGTCAAACAAGTTGCGGCTTTCGTAGGTATACCAAACATGATCTAAAATCCGCAGATGATTCTCAAAGCAGCTACCGCAGCGCTGTGGATACACATCATTGGTATCGCGCCGCGCATAAATGCCTTGATACCAATCGCGCAACCCGCCATCCTCGCCTTCAAAGGTGATTCGCATCATGAGAGGGCATTCGCTGGCCTGTTCGCCACAAGAACTGAGTGATTGTTCACTAATATAGAGCGTGGCACGCATTTCCAGATAGTTAAAGGCCGAGACATCATAACCCATTTGCGGCATCCCTAGTGACTGTTCACAAAACGTCTCGCCATGCGTGTCGGCATTCTCCAGGCGAACCAGGTGCATGGCTTCTCTACCATCGGGGGCGGCGGCAGCGGCATGTTCGCCACGCGGGATGTCATTCGCTTCGTTGCCACACGCCCAATTGGAGGGCAGTCCCGCCGCAAGCTGATCGGGCGTTGCGAAGCTCATCTTACCATTTTGAATCAAATCAATCAGGAGGGGCGCGGTAGTAATGTCGGTTTCTCCTTGATTGAGAATCCCCTGCTGTCCCATATCAATCGAGCGTCCATATTGCAAACCAGGCGCAATCAAAAGTGCCTCGCCCGCATAATTGAGCAGCCGCACTTGGGTATCAGAAGCACTGACGGTATATTGCCCACTTTCGCCCAAACGAATCCACACGCCAAATGTGGTTTTGATGTTCATTTCAAAATCGCGCTCAAGTCCCGGCGCGACAAATACATTCACTTCTCCAACAAGGTTATAGAGATCAATTTGATAGCCTGCCGAAATCCAATCAAAACGTGGGCGGGATGCATTTGATAAACTTAAGGTGGTATCACTTTTAAGCGTGACACTGGCGACTAAGCGATCATTGCGTAAATCTCGAAACGTAACCGTCCCCTGTGACCAAAAATCAGTCGTATCGGTACGGATGCTCATATTTTTAGAAAGTTCCCGCCGATCACGCACACTCTGGTCACTGCCGTTTGGGTCGCTTACACCCAATGTGCCACGTCCACTCTGAGCTAAAACATCAAGCTGTACCGTTGATTGAAAGAAAAACCAATACAAGCCGAGCGATGTTGCCGCACAGCTCGCGCAAAAAATGGCAAAAGAGATGAGCAGAATACCCCATGCAATGCGCTCTGGCTGAACACGGGAAGTCGGCGAAGGGGGGGTGTTCGAGTCAAGGGCTGTATCAACCAAAATGACATCCTTAAGCAAATTCAACAGCGGAAGGCATTGTACCATATCGTGCTTATTCAGTTCGATACCTCGACTCCCCTTCCTCGGTCAGGTATAATAAGCGCCATAACTCATTAAAGAAGCATTTTGGAGAGAATAAAGATGTCTGGGCATAGTAAATGGTCCACCATCAAGCGCAAAAAAGGCGCGGAAGATGCCAAGCGCGGGAAGATTTTTACGCGGTTAGGGCGCGATGTTATGATGGCCGCCCGCGAAGGAGGCAGTGATGAAAACGGCAATGGCAAACTTAAATTAGCAATTGCCAAAGCCAAAGCCGCCAACATGCCTAAAGAAAATATCGAACGCGCCATCAAACGCGGTACTGGCGAGCTTGAAGGCGTACAAATGGAAGAAATCACTTATGAGGCCTATGGCCCAGAAGGGGTTGCTTTCTTGATTGATGTGTTGACCGATAACAAGAATCGGGCGCTGGCAGAAATCAAATATGTATTTAGTCGTGGCAACGGCAGCATGGCCTCTGCCGGGTCAGTAGCTTGGCAGTTTAACCGAAAAGGTTATCTTACGCTCAACAGCAATGGGCTGGATTTCGACGAAGTATTTATGGTTGCAGCAGAAGCGGGCGCGGATGATGTCACCGAAGATGAGGGAATCATCTCGATTTATACCCCTCGTGAAAAACTGGCAGCCGTCGAGCAAGCATTAACGCAGGCAAAAATCGAAGTCGATGAAGCTGAACTCTACTGGGATCCGCAAAACGAAGTCGAGGTTCCCGTCGATAAAGCGCTGGCGAATATGCGGATTACCGATCAGTTAGAAGAATTGGATGATGTGCAGTCGGTGTCATCAAATTTGATGATTACTGAAGAAATCGCCTCTGCGTTTGAAACGGCCTAAAGGCACTTAAGCGAGATGCTCTGCTTGGGGATTGACCCCGGTACAGCCACCGTAGGTTACGGATTGGTGCGCGAACTTGATGATGGTTCGCTCCAAGCCGTGACTTACGGAGTCATCACCACTCCTGCCGGGCAGCCCATGTGGGATCGCCTGAAAACAATCCACAATGGCATTACCGAACTCGTTCAAACCTATCAACCAGATCGCGCCGCTGTTGAAGAACTTTTCTTCGCTAAAAATGTCACCACTGCGATTACGGTTGCACAAGGTCGCGGTGTGATTTTGTTGGCACTCGCCGAAGCCGATCTCGCTATTGCAGAATATAAGCCCAACCAAGTCAAACAGTCGATTTCGGGTTATGGTGGCGCGAACAAAAATCAAATGCAAGAGATGGTTCGGATGTTGCTTGGTCTTGAGGAAATTCCCTATCCTGATGATGCCGCTGACGCATTGGCTGTTTCGATCACCGATTTACATTCAAACCGTTACAACAGCTTGTATTAAGGTAAGGCACAGCTATGATCGCCAGTTTGCAGGGCAAAGTCGCCACAACATTAAATGACCACCTGATTATTGTCGTGGGCGGCATCGGCTATAAAGTCTTCGTGCCGCATTCCGTGCTTGAAAACGCCCTCGACACAGAAATCCTGCTGAATACCTCGCTGATTGTGCGCGAAGACTCGTTGACGCTGTTTGGCTTTAGCACGACGGCAGAACGTGGTTTTTTTGAAACTTTGCTCAGTATCACGGGTGTGGGGCCAAAATTAGCCCTCGCCATTTTAAGCAGCTTAAGCATGGATAGCCTGCGGAATGCAGTCGTAAGTGACCGTCCAGAAATCCTGACCCGTGTCCCCGGAATTGGCAAAAAGACCGCGCAAAAAATCTTATTTGAGCTGAAAGATAAATTAAAAACAGGGTTGGACGATGCGCCGAGTGTCGCCTTCGATGACATCAATACCGATGTGATTGATACGCTCGTCGCGCTCGGTTACAGTATCATCGAAGCACAGACCGCCGTACAAGCTCTCCCTTCCGATGCGCCACAAAGCATCGAGGAACGGGTGCGCTTGGCGCTGCAATATTTCGCTTAAAAGCGGGGTTGTTTTTAATAATGAGCGACTTAATTGGCAAAAAAATTCCCGCACTAGATAAAGGCTTCGTAGAACTGCTGGATCTGATGCCCCACCCGGTGACAGGAATTTCTGGTGATCTGGCAATTGTGAACGCCGCCCGTGTGAGCTTTTTGGGAGAAAGCAAAGGCGACGAAAAAGACAAAAAACTTTTGTTTTACCTGCTGCGTAATGCCCACACCTCACCCTTTGAAATGGTTGAATTTAAGTTCAGGGTACACGCGCCGCTGATTACATGGTGGCAGTGGGCGCGGCATCGCACTTGGAATATGAATGCCCAGTCAGGGCGCTATACGCCATTTGAAGAGGATGATTTTTATGTACCTTCTGTTTGGCGAAAACAAGCCAAAGATAACAAACAAGCCAGCGACGGCGAATTGATCTCCGAAGAAAATGCTGCCTTCACCGATAAACTATTGGCACATTATGATGAAGGCTTTAGGTTGTATCAGGAAGCCCTCAACGCCGGCATTTCACGCGAAATGGCGCGTTTATTCCTGCCCGGATTCAGCGTTTATTACACATGGGTGGCGAAAGTCGATGCCCATAACCTGATGCACTTCTTAAAACTGCGGATGGCAGACGACGCACAATATGAAATCCGGGTTTATGCCCAAGCCATCTACGAACATTTCTTTAAGCCTGCCCTACCTTGGACGGCGGAAGCGTTTGAACTTTACGTCCTCAAGACGGGCAGCGGCTAACCTTGAGGACGCAAGCTGAACAAATCAAGTTCACCGAACCTAGTTTACATTATCGAGCGACGAGTTCCTCGCCACGTCCCAAGCAGATTTGAATACCCAATCCATCTAACGGCTCAACTTCCCAACCATAACGGCCTTCTCGCGGGAACACTTCGGCGGGAATCTCATATAATGTCTCTTCGACCAATTGTTCATGGATACGTGTTTGCTCGGCATCAAAGACAAACAAGCGATAAAGCCCGGCTCCATCCACAGCCGTCCAAGCAACACGCGGGCTTTCACCCAAGAAAAATTCGGTTGTATTGGTCGCGGGGTCAGCACCAAATGTCGTACAAGCCGGGTTTGAACCCTCAACCGTCAGCGGCGGTGCAACAATCGCTTGTGTCGGCGCACTAAACGCAGGGACATCTGTCGCCGCGCTTTCAGGTAAAGGTGTCCAGCTTGGAGGTAAAGTCGGGCGTGAAGGCGGGAATGTGGACAAAGGGGTTGATGTCGCCTCATCCGTGACATCGACTGCCTCCACCGTCGCCTCAGAAGTGGGTACTGCCGTCGCCGCTTCTTGGGTGCCATTGCAAGCCGCAATCACCAATGCGGAAAAAATCAGTAAACCAATAAGCGAAAGACGTTTCATAAATTCCCCCTTAAATTAAATGGGTGTATTGATAATGGCGCGAGTTTGCAAAAACCACATCAAAGCAACCAAAACCGCAAGTATTCCAGCGCCAAGATACCATAAAACGACCCGCCCTGCCGTACGAGGCATCCCGATTGTACCGACAATGATCTGCCAGCCAGCAACATACGTGACCAAGCCGAACAAAGTGGCAATGGTGACAGGAATATACTCCACTGAGCCACTATCAATCAGACCTTTATCCAGTACATAAAAAACAACCAGCATATCGAGTGTAACCGCCAGCGCAAATATCGCCGCAATCAGGATACGTACAATACGCGGCAACGTAAGCACCCTTGTCGCCAACCGGATCAAAAACGAGAATGCCGGTTGACGATCTTGTTTCTTAGTTTTAGAAGACGAAGGACGTATTTTCGACTTTGATTTGCTCACTGTTTTCCCTTCTCCTACTATCGCAAGTTAAGGTGCATAGGAATTTATCATGTGTTCGGCAGCACGTTGAAAATAATCACGCATTATGGTGCGTGCTGGCTCGACAATACCTATCTCATCAATCGCCGTCAGCATGTGGGATAGCCACGCCTCTTGTGCCGCTTGGTCAATTTTGAAGGGGGCATGGCGCATCCGCAGGCGAGGATGGCCGCGTTCATCAGCATAGTGCGTTGGCCCACCAAAATATTGCACCAAAAACAAAAATTGCCAATGTTTGCCGGGTTCAAGGTCAGTCGGAAACAATGGACGCAGCAAGGGATCAGCCTCTACACGCGCATAAAAGACATCAACAAGCTTTTGAAATGTCGCATCACCGCCGACAAATTCATACAGTGACAATTCCCTCATCAAAGACCCCCACTGGACATTCGGACACATAAAGGTAAAATTCCCACAATTAATTATATAACAAGAGCTTCAAGGGAGTGTTCAAAATGAAGATATTCCGGCGCGGAGCAGGGTTTTGCCTCCTCCTAGCGCTTTTTATAATGCCTGTGATACTCACAGCGCAAAACGATAACACGATTAACGTGGCAGGGTCGGGCATTGTTGCGCCGTTATTCCAAGCGTTGGCGGAAGCCAGCGGCGCAGAAGCCGATATTAATGTCAACATCAACGGCACAGATGATGGCTTTATCAGTTTTTGCCAGGGTGAAGCCGATATTACCAATGCCGCACGACCCATTTCCCCCGAAGAAGAAGCCAATTGCACCGGCAACAACGTAGAATACGTCGAGTTATTGGTCGGTCATAACATTATGACACTGATTGTCAATCCAGACCTCACCTTTGCTCAGTGTCTCAGCTTCAACGCTATCAATACCATTTTTGCTCCTAGCGCTGCTGGGCAAATAATCGATTGGGCTCAGATTGCGTTAAGTTCTCCGGAGCCAGCCATATCTACCCCCTTATTGGTATTTTTACCCTCAGACAGCACCCCGCTTTACGCATTTTTAGATCGCCAGGTTTCGGGCGTAGGTCTGCGGACTGATGCCACGATTGCGCCTGATGATACGGCATTACTTGCCGCAGTCAGCGCGACTCCCGGCGCGATTGGGCTAGTCAACCTGAATACGGCGATTGCAGGCGGCGCGAGCATTTTGCAAGTCACTAGCGGCGAAGCAACCTCAGCCCCCCCCGGTGCCGACCCATCAGTTCAGGTGGAAACAGGCTGCTACAGCCCTTCAGCTGAAAATGTGGAAAATCGCTTATATGGCCTCGCGGAACGCCTTTTTATCTATGTGAATCGCGCCAGCTTAGAAAAAGCAGGCTTAAACGATGTTCTCACTTATGTCGCTAATCCAGAAGCGGCGACTGTTGTAGAAACGGCAGGTTTTACTGCCCCCACCCAACAGGCTTACGAACTAAATCAATCCATTCTGGCAGGTAACGAAACCGGACGGCAGTTTAGCCTCGAAGTGGTTTCCTTCCAAATTCCTCCTGATGTCTTTGGACAGATCACTATCGGCGGGGCAGGACAGGTCGGCAATTATCTGAACAGCGTCAGTACGCAATTTACAACCACCTACCCCAATGTTACCTCAACCGTACAAATTGATGGTGAACCGGCGGGTTTGCGCCGTCTTTGCAATGGCGAACTCGATATCGTAGCCACAATCGGCAATCTCTCGGCTGAACAAGCCGCCAACTGCGAAGCCAACAACATTAATACCGTAAAATTCGATCTTGGCAAGCAAGTCGTTGTCTTGGTCGCCAATGCCGATCCGCAATACACTAGCGATTATTTAGCCTGCCTAACGCACGATCAACTTCTCACCATTTGGGCTGAACCTACCGCCGCTGATGCCGAAGCCGTAACCTCTTGGAGTACAGTCGATGCCAGCTTCCCAGAAGTAACGATGCTACTTTTCGCGCCAGATAATGGTACGGATTATACCGATATTTTGCTAAAGCCAGCCGAAGGTGCTGTTTTGCCGTTGCGGACGGATACGGAAGTTGACGCAGACCCGCTTTATCGGGCAGCCGCAACCGCTAATGTCGAAGGCGCGTTGGCCTATATGAGTTGGGATGAATATCAATCCGTTTTGGAAAATCAGCAAGAACGCATTCAACTCGTCGCTGTGGATGGCGGCAACGGCTGCATCACGCCGTCTGAGGAAACTATCGCTGATGGAACATATCCCCTCACGCTGTCCGGTGCAATGATCGTCAAACAAGATGCGCTCACCCGTACCGAAATCCAGTCCTTCCTATGGTACTTGGCAAGTGATGAAAACTTTAGCCTGATCGAACAATCAGAATTAATCGGTCTTGGCTTTGGTGATCTGCCTGCCCTCCGCGAAACGCTGCAAAACGCCTTCGCAGAAGCCCAAATCGCCGCGCTGGAAGTCGGTTCGGAAGCCACGCCAGAAGCAACAGGTGAAGCGACTGCATCTGCGCCTGATAGTACAGCCGAAGCCACCTCTGAAGCGACTGCTGAAGCCACTTTAGAGGCAACAAGCGAAGCCACGCCTGAAGCGACTGCCGAGGCGACACCCGACCAGTAATCCGTGTCAATCCATTTAAAAACACCCTTCGCTGATTAGCAGGGGTGTTTTTGTTTAAGCTATGTTATATACTCCAATAAGTTCATTCCACCGCTAGATCGGAGATTTTTATGCGCGACGAAATCGTCGCTATTGACCTAGAAACAACAGGTCTTGACCCCACTAAAGATGACATCATTGAAATTGGCGCAGTCCGCATGAAGGACGGCAAAGTCATTGATGAGTTTTCGACGTTTGTAAACCCCGGCAGCCCAATTCCGGCCAATGTGTCTCACATCACAGGTATTTTCCCGCCAGATGTGGTGGGAGCGCCGGACATCCAAACGCTTTTGCCGAAAATCAGCACTTTCATAGGCGATTCTCCGATTGTTGCCCACAACCTTTCGTTGGATATGGGTTTTTTGCAGCAGCGCTATGGCATCCTGCGCGGCAATACCCGCATCGACACCTATGATCTTGCGTCGGTCATGGTGCCGAATGCCCCTCGTTATAATCTGCACAGCTTATCGCAAGAAGCTGGGATTACGCTGGAAAATGCCCACCGCGCCTTAGAAGATGCCCGTGCCGCTGGATTGCTTTATTGGTGGCTGTGGCAAAAAGTGCTTACGCTCCCGCACGGCACGTTGCAAGAAATTATCAGCGCTTCACGCGATCTTGATTGGGACGCAAGCGCAGTCTTTACCGCCGCGCTAAAGGAGAGTAAAACCTCCACCCGCGATCAACAAGCAGCCTCAAACGGCAATATTTTCCCGTCGTTCAACGACGATGTTCAGCCACTTCATCCGCACGAACACCATCAAAAAGTCGATGTCGCCACTGCAACCGCACTCGTGGATGAAGGGGGTAAGCTGGCACAAACCTTACCCGATTATGAACAACGTCCGCAGCAAATTGAGATGACCCGCGCCATCACAGAAGCGTTTAACGATGGGCATCCACTTCTCGTTGAAGCAGGTACCGGGGCAGGCAAATCCATCGCGTATCTTATCCCGTCGATTTTATGGTCAACAACCAATGATGAACGGGTGGTTATTTCCACCTATACCCTAAACCTACAAGACCAACTCATCAATAAAGACCTGCCGATTTTACGGGCGGCATTAAAGATGAATTTCACCGTCGCCGTGATGAAAGGGCGCAGCAATTATCTCTGCCCACGCCGTTTGGCGACTTCCCGGCGGCGACCCCCGACAAGCGTAGTGGAACTGCGAACACTCGCAAAAATTTTGGTGTGGCTGTTAGAGAGCAAAACGGGGGATCGTGGCGAGATTAATTTGCGCGGCCCAGTAGAAAATACCGTTTGGCAGCGCTTAAGCGCCCAAGATGAAGGCTGCACCCTCAATCGATGCGAAACATCGATGCGAGGCATTTGCCCCTTCTACAAAGCGCGTAAAGCCGCCGAAACCGCCCACTTGGTCATCGTCAATCATGCCCTGTTAATCGCCGATGCCATGACGGAAAATCGTGTGCTGCCCAATTATCGTTATGCCATCATTGATGAAGCCCATCAGCTTGAAGATGCGACCACCAGCAGCTTAACCTTTCACATTGATGCCCAAGCCCTTTCCAGACGATTGGCCGATCTTGGCAATGCGAATCGCGGGTTACTCGGTGAACTGCTCCAGACCGTGCGAGGCCATGCGTCCGAAAAAGAACAGCGCAAGTTAGATGCCTTCGTCGGCGCAATTAGCGAAGCCACTACACTGATGGATGTGCATGTGCAGCGTTTCTTCGAGAATACTTACAACTTTTTGCTGGAAGCAGGCGGTGGGCGCAGCGAATATGTAACGCTGATTCGGATAGATCATGCCGGGCGCAGCAAAAACACCTTCTCGCGCTTACAATCCGCTTGGAACACGCTGGATGAATTTTTTGAGGTTATCAGCATCGCCATGTATCGCCTTACAGGGGTACTTGGCAAAATGTCACAACTCAACATTCCCGGTTATGACGATCTCAGCAGCAGCACAGAAACCGCCGCCCGTTATCTTGAAGAAATTCGCACCCAGCTTAAACGTTTTGCAGTTGAAGCTGATACCAATTTCGTGTATTGGGCGGGTGTGGGCGCTGGCTCAGACAACCCGACCATTCATGCTGCACCGATTCATATTGGCAGTATGATGGAAAAGTATCTCTGGAATGAAAAAGAATCGGTCATCCTGACCAGTGCGACACTTCGTTCTAATGAAAATTTCGATTTCATCCAAGACCGCCTCCATGCCACAAGTGTGAAAACATTGGAAGTAGGTTCGCCCTTCAACTATCGAGAGTCCACGCTAATTTATGTCCCAAATGACATTCCAGAGCCAAATGACCGTCAAGGGTATCAAAAAGCCCTTGAGCGAGGGATTATTGACCTTGCAACGGCACTGGATGGGCGTGTCCTCGTCTTATTCACCAGCTATACACAGCTCCGCCAGACATCGCAAGCCATTACACCCCGACTCGCGTTAGGCAATATCGCGGTATACGATCAAAGTGAAGGATCAAACCGCCAAACGCTGTTGGATGGGTTTAAATCCAACCAGAAAGCGGTTTTGATGGGGACAAAAAGTTTTTGGGAAGGCATTGATATTCCCGGCGATTCATTGAGTGCACTCATCATTACCCGCCTACCCTTTGCCGTACCGACAGACCCTATTTTCGCGGCGCGTTCCGATTCTTACAGCGATTCATTTAATGATTATGCGCTTCCCGATGCCATTTTGCGCTTCCGGCAGGGATTTGGTCGCCTGATTCGCACCCGCACAGATCGCGGGGTCGTGACCATCTTCGACAGCCGAATCATCAATAAACGTTATGGCGCGAGTTTTCTGGAGGCACTGCCCGATTGTACAACCCGCAGCGGCACGCTCGATATGCTGGCGAGTGCCGCTAAAAACTGGATTGACCAACCCAAATCATAAACCAAAATGATTCGAGAGGAGTTTTGATGCGAACACCTGCCGGCAAAGAATGTCGCCATTATTATGCAGATTTTTATCGGGGGCGGAATGTGCAGGAATGCCGCCTTGCGAAAGAAAATCCAGAGTCGATGCGCTGGAGACCCGTTGATTGTTCACGCTGCCCGGTTCCAGATATTTTGAACGCAAATGCGAGTCAGAATCTTGAACTTAAGCTGACGATTAAACCACGTCTGCTGGGTTTAGGCCGCCAAGTCGTGGTCAGTGCTTCATGCGCCAAACATCGTATCCCAATTGAGGATGCTTACGTCGGCTGTCCGAAGTGCAATGCCGAGCGCCCCGGCCTAGACATCTTCCGCAAAGCCTTAGATCAAATCGAAGATGATTAAAGCGATTTTGCTCGATCTTGATAATACCCTCATCGCTAACCCCGATCATCTTTTCGCGCCCGCCTATCTGGGTTTAGCCGAAGAATTTTTTGAGGAGCGTTGGCGGTTTTCCGGTTACTCGCAAGTACTCGTTAATACGATGCGCGAGATGATGGGGCATCGGGATATGCTGCGCTCAAATATCCAAGTCGCTTTAGACGTGATCAAAAATGAAACGGAGCGCTCCCAGTCCGAAATTTGGCAGACGACGCGAGATTTTTATCATGAGTCCTATCCCTCGCTCAAATCCTGCGTGACCCAAGTGGAAGGCGGCGCGGAATTAATCGCCATCTTAAAAGCGCAGGATTATAAGGTGATTATCGCCACTAATCCGGTTTATCCAGCGGAGGCGATTCGGCAACGGCTCATTTGGGCAGGTCTAAACGACGATTTCTCGTATTACGCCCTCGTCACGCACAGCGAAAATATGCACTTCACCAAACCCAGCTCAGCCTACTATGCCGAAATTCTTGGTAGAGTGGGTGTTGAACCAGATGAGGTCGTCATGGTCGGCGATAGCATCCGTAACGACATCATTCCGGCAGCAGCACTTGGCCTGCATAGCTATCACATCAAAACCGAAGAAAGCCCTTATTTTGGTGGGACGCTTCAGCAATTTTCTAGTTTGGTCAAAGATGAAGGCTGGCTGGAAAGCCTAATCCCTCTACAACTCGTCCCCTCCATGATCGAACCGCAGCTTCGTGGGAACGTCGGGGCATTGTTCGGTATGTTAGAAGGCGTAAAACCGCATTTTTGGATGCAGCACCCCGATCCGAATGAGTGGTCGATCCTGCAAATCGTCTGCCACCTGCTGGAAAGCGAAGAAACCGTTCAACGCCCCCGCCTCAAGCAAATTCTGACGGAAAACAATCCCTTCTTATCAGAGTCTAAGCAACCCCCCGGCCCAGAAGCAGCTCCGTGTGATGAAGAAGGCTACCATGCCGCCCGCGATTTCGTCCGAGTCCGAAGTGAAACGATTGACTTTTTACGTTACCTCTCTGCTGAAGATTGGATGCGCCCGGCACGGCACAGCATTTTTGGCCCCACAACTTTGTTGGAAATGGCGCACTTCACCGCACAACATGACCGCTTACACCTTAAGCAGCTTTGCCGGACACTCGGCAAATGCACTTGAGAATAAACAAACAACTTTCCAACAAATAATTGAACCAAAAGTTCGAGTTTAGCAACCTCTGCCAAAGTCGCTTTGAGCGCATCCGACGATATGATAAGATTTCTTTGAAAGGGAAAAATGAACACTATGAAGGACTTGTGACTGTGTTAAACGGAAACGGCAAAACGGCGATCAGCCTATTAACCATTGAGCCGCCTTCATGGACGGGCGATTTACTGAATTACCTTAAAGATCACGGTTATGATGTGACCATGATGACTTCGTTAGATGACGAGTTAAAGTTTTTGAAAGAACACTCACCCGATGCAGTGATTACGGTTAATCCTGTAGGCAGTCAACATTTCTTCCAAAGCATCAGGGCGCATACGCCGCATCCCCTACTCGTTCTCGTCACCGATAATTTTACTGGCGATTTACCTTATGAAACTGCCGACGCAGTGCTGCCGCCCACACCCCATTACGTGGACTGCCAGTTACAAATGCTGCTTCATCTTCGCGCCGAAAACGAAGCGCTTCATAAGCAAAACCTCGCCTTAAATGAGGAGGTTAAAAAACTTAAAGAGGAGGTGATTCAGCGCAAACGCACCAACAATGAGGTGGAACTTCTGAAGAATGCCATTGTGCATAATATTTCACATGAACTCAAAACGCCCTTACTCCAAGTGAAAGCAGCGGTCTCAATGATCGCTGAGGATTTAAAAGATAATCAACTGAGTCAGCTTGCTGTAAACGCGACAGCACGTCTGGAAATTCTTGTCAAAAATGTCACCTTGTTGGGCAGCAGTCTCGATATTAACCTCGGTCCCGTCATCATCCGGGATGCCATCGAATATGCCCGGCGCAATTTAGGGCGTGTATGGGAACATCGTGAAGATGCCACACGCATCAAAGTGCATATTGCCGATCATTTGCCGCCGCTGCTGGCTGATAAACAGGCGATTAGCACGGTGCTTCAACTCTTGATGGATAATGCCCTTAAATTCAGCAAGAAAGACATCGAAGTCCGGGCAGAAGTCCAAGGCGATCATGTCAAAGTCTCTGTGTGTGATAACGGGATTGGTATCGCTAAAGACCAATTGGATGCCATTTTCGAGATGTTTTACCAAGTGGATAGCTCGTCTACCCGTCGCTATGGAGGCATGGGGGTCGGACTGGCAATTGTGCGGATTATCCTAGAGCGCCATAACACCCAAATTGAAGTCGATAGCAAAGTGGATGAAGGGACGACATTCTCATTTATGCTCAAACGCTTTGATATTTGATCTGATGAAGGCTGTTATTCTACTGCATGTGGTCTCTACCCTGTTGATGGTCGGGATCATCTGGTTTATCCAAATTGTGCATTATCCCCTTTTTAACCGCATCGGCGGTGATGTGTTCATGGCTTATGAGGCCGCGCATACGACTCTTGTGACCTGGGTTGTGATGCCGTTGATGCTAGTAGAGCTGGTCACGGCGCTACTGCTCGCGGTGCAGCCTATATCAGGGATTTCTCCCATCGTTTTTTGGCTTGGGCTAATTTTGGTAACGGCTATTTGGCTGTCTACGCTTTTTCTCCAAGTCCCGCAGCATTCTCGCCTATCACTCGGTTTTGATGAAACCGCTTATCGCGCATTAGTGACCTCTAATTGGATTCGCACCATTGCATGGAGTTTGCGCGGCTTACTCGTTATTTTCATGTTGGCAAAGCTGCTCGATGTGGCTTCGTGATAAAGGCAGGGGCTTCTGCCGTGAACGCCGGATGCCGTGCTTTTCGCAGGGACTTCCACCGACTGAGACAGTATGAGATGATGCCCCATCTCAAAACACAGACCTTGTTGGTTGAATATTTTATATGGCAACCTATTTGCCACAACCGCCTATATTCCGTTGTTAAAGTGCCTCGATTGGCTCAATTACCGAGCTTTACGCCTCGTGCGATGCGCCAATTGAATGAATGGAAGCAGAGCGCCAATGGTTTCAAGTTTCAAGATTTTCTATGCCTTATATCCCCATATCTAAAGCTAGGGACTTTACAGCGTTTTTCGGTAAGTTTGTATCGAAAAATCCATCTATAAGAAAAATATGTGCATTGATTGACCCTCTGGCGGTTTATGTATATAATAGATTTAGTTAGTTCTAAACGTCACAAACTCTGATTAAGGTTAATTTACTGATGACCACGCAAGAAATGCTCCAAATGACAAAGACAGCACCACCCAAAGTTGCAGTCAAGCCATTTACAATTGAGATGGCGATGGAAGCCGTTGAGAAGATTATGTTTGACGTGGTTAACAGTGATGTGACGACACTACGCGATGCCAGTCGTCACATTTTAGAGGCTGGCGGAAAACGCATTCGCCCCCGCCTCGTGCTTCTCAGCTATATGGCGATGGGCGGTCAAGACTTACAAAAAGTTGTTCCGGTGGCCGCTGCATTGGAACTCGTACACACCGCCAGCGTCGTCCATGATGACATCAACGATCACGGTATTGTGCGGCGCGGACGACCCTCCGTGAATGCGATCTGGGGACGTACATTCGCCCTCCTAACAGGCGACTTTTTATTCACAAAAGTTTACGAACTCATGGCACCCTACGCCGACCTGAACATTATCTTCTCGGAAGCGACTGTCGCCCTTGTAGAAGGCGAAACCTTACAAGCCGCCGCCGTAAAAGAAGCCAATTTCTCACGTCAAGTCTATTATGACATCATCGCCCGCAAGACCGCCGCACTCTTTAAAGCAGGGGCAAAGTTAGGCGCAAAACTGGCCGGAGCCAATGATCGCCAGACAGAAGCATTAGGTCAATATGGTTTCAACATTGGCCTAGCGTTCCAGATTGTCGATGACATCCTCGATTTAACGGGTGATGAAACACAGCTTGGTAAAACAGCAGGCATCGATATCGAGCAAGGAAGAGGCTTCGCATCCATTGTCGATGAGGCCGACCCAATGGCGGCTATCAAGCGCAAAATGGGCGAGCAAAATACGATTGATGAAGCCCATCAGCAAGCCGACAAATTGGTGCAAATAGCGACTGTCGCACTCAACGCACTGCCCTTTTCGCCGGAACGCAATGCCTTGAACGATCTCGCGCAATCGGTCATCGCCCGTAACTATTAAACTCACGCAAGCATATCATTCAAATCCGGCCTCAAGGTGCCGGATTTTTCGTTTATAAGTCCCACGTTTGCCGCGTCTGAGTATGACTTTTTATTTCACAACATCTATAATGGCAGCCAAATCTATAAGAATCGAGCTAAGTGAATTGAGGGATAGGTCTTGATTAAAGTTATCTCAGTCGAGGATACACGGAAAATTGAAGCCGCCGCAGACGCGAATGGCCTCAGCTATGCCACACTTATGGAAAATGCTGGACGTGCTGCCGCACAACGTGCGATTGAAATGATCGCCGACCTTGAAGCACCTAAAGTCACGCTTTTGATCGGCGCTGGCAACAACGGCGGGGATGGCCTCGTCACGGGACGCATTATTGCCCAACAGCGGAAAGATGCAGTCGTCCGTTTTTACCTCCTAAAGCGCCGTGAGCAAGACGACACCAATTTTAAGCAAATTCAGGATGCGGGTTTATTCGTGGCGTATGCGGAAGACGATCATGATAATCGGGTTTTACGAAACATGGTTGCCAGCGCTGATTTGGTGACTGATGCCCTGTTTGGGATTGGCATACACCTGCCCATCAAAGACGATGCTCTCAAAGTTTTACGCGGTGTGAACCAGGCCATTCATGATCGCCGCGCTGCCCAGCCTGACGAAAAGATTATTGACCCTCTGAAACCACAATCAACGACCATCACGGGCTTACCGCGTGTCCTCGCTATAGATTGCCCAAGCGGATTAAACTGCGATACAGGCGAACTTGATAAAAACACGATTCCGGCGGACGAGACAATCACCTTTATTGCGGCTAAACCCGGTTTAATGACGTTCCCTGGCGCACAAGCAGTAGGTCGATTGAGCATTGCAACACTCGGAATACCCGAAGATTTGCCCGAATTTAAAGCGATTCGGCATACTTTAGCCGATTCCGAGCAGATCAGGTCACTCCTCCCGTCTCGTGCGCTGGATAGCAATAAAGGCACATTTGGCAAAGCGTTGATAATTGCAGGCTCGGTGAATTACAGCGGCGCACCCGCTTTGGCGGCAAAAGCTGCTTATCGTGCTGGTGCTGGATTAGTGACGGTGGGGGCTGCGGGACCGGTAATTACTACTCTAGCGGCACAGTTGATGGAACCCACATGGTTGATGCTGCCGCACGACATGGGTGTCCTTTCAGAAAAATCTGCCCCACTGATATTTGAGCAGCTTACAGGCTACAATGCCCTTCTGCTTGGTCCCGGCTGGGGACAAGAAGAGACCACCGGTCATCTGCTTGAGGCTCTACTGAAAAATTCGACTACATCCCCGAAAAACAAGACCAAACGGAATCTCGGTTTCGGCGCACTTAAGACGGACTCTGAAAATGAAGCGCAAGAAAAGGCCGCGCAACTGCCGCCGTTAGTGATTGATGCTGATGGGCTTAATCTGTTGGCAAAGATTGATGAATGGTGGAAGCTGCTGCCGGAAGGTACGATTATTACGCCGCATCCGGGTGAAATGGGGCGATTAGCCGATCTTGAGACCAGTGCTGTGCAAGCAAATCGCTTGAAAATCGCACAAGAGAAAGCAGCGGAATGGCAGGTGGTTTTGCTCTTAAAAGGCGCACATACGCTCATCGCCGCCCCCGACGGGCGCATGACGGTCTTGCCCTTTAAGACCGATGCTTTAGCAACTGCGGGAAGTGGCGATGTATTGGCTGGCATCATCACCGGCTTATTGGCGCAAGGCATGTCGCCTTATGAAGCGGCAGTTTGCGCGGGATATATTCACGGGCTATCAGGTGAGCAAAACGCGCAAAAATATGGCAGCGGACGCGGCGTTATCGCAAGCGATCTTTTAGAAATGATCCCCTTTGTGTTTGGGCTTATTCAAGGACATTATTGATCCAAGCCTAATTCCACCCGGCGGCGGCGGGCGGCCTCTTTACCTTCAGTGATACTATCATTGATCGAATCGGTAGGGAGCGCCGCTTCTAATTTACTGCGGATTTCTTTGCCTGTATTGGCGGTCATTTCCCGGCCTGTGGTAGTGGCTTGTGCCGCCATTTCGCGTAATTTATCTAAATGAATGCGCGGCCCACGAAAGATGGCGACTAGGCCGCCCACCAGTAAACCAAGGATAAAGCCGGAAAACACCGTATTGTCGTCCAATTGCTTATTTTGTTTGCTTTGCGACATCTTCAATCTTTTCCTTCGTGGCATGATTACGGCTTGGACGAATTGCGCGTCGGATTCCGCCGATTTCGCGGATAAACACCCCCGCGCCTGCCATAAACGCACTGGCTTTAATCACAGGCTCAGTCACATTCGCGCCCACAAACTGCGCCGTGCTTTTGGCAGTGTTAACCGTTTCTTGCGTATTCTTAAGAATTGGCTGAACTTCGTTTTGCAGCAGGTTGACCAAACGTGCGACTTGGATAATCAGCGCCGCCAGCCCAAAAATAATCAGAATCGACTCTAATCCCATCAGAATGAGAAATATATCGCGGATCACTTGAACACGCGCCGCAGTTCGTACTGGATTGGGCAAAAGCGCCAACACAACACCTACGACAAAAATGAGGAGGATAACACCCCCAAGTCCTGCCGCAGCAATCATCGTGTAGCGGACGATATTATTTTTACTCTTTGGCTCCTCGGCTTCCGCCGACGTGCCGTCTTTTGTGTTTTCGCTCATCAATGCCTCTATCGGCGCAGCGTTCTTTGTGAGGTCAGCAAGTGTGTCATCATTAAGGCCACCACCGCGCCCAAAGTGGCAGACACAATCCGCAAGATACCCACATTGAAGAGGTTAATTTCAAACGCTACCCCTAAAATATGTCCGACTAAAAACCCAAACCAACCTGCCAGTAAAAATAAGGCCAAGCGGCGCACATCCCCTCCAAAAATCAGATGAAAAGCCGCCCCATAAAGTGTCGCAAGGATAAATCCAAAAGTGACTGTTGGACTTGGCAAAATAAATTTCCCTAAGCTGTATCGACGTGGTACAATTTCGAGCGCTAGTTTAGCACAATCTGTTTCAGGTGGCATACTAAAAAAAGTCTCGCATTTTAATTATGAATACAATCGATCAGCGTATCCTCATCCCAACCACCCAAAACGCGGTCTGGGACTACATCAGCAATTTAGAAAATAACCCCGATTGGCAAGTCGATTGCATCAATATCGCGTTCCTGACGACCTTTCATAAAGGACAAGGCACACGTTGGCGCATGGCAACCGATAGCGGACGCGAATATGTGGTGGAAATCACCGCATGGTATGATCGTCTCGGTTATGAATATCGGTTCATCGACGGCGCACCCTATAAGCAAAACAACGGACGGCTGCGCTTGCAGGAAATGGCTGAAGGCACCGTGCTTCAGTGGACGTTTAATTACGAACCCGGTGGTCTATTGGGTGGAATGCGGAACAGCCTTGGCCTCAAGCGCAACATCGAAAATACCATGCAAGACAGCCTATGGACTCTCTGGAAACATCTCGGCGAAGCCAAAGGTCAGCAGGGTATCCTAGAAACTAAGACCTTGATGCAAGATGCACCCGATGTGGAAAGCCGCGCTCAATATAAACCCCGGCATCCATCAGTTTTGGAAGACTATACAGGGAAAGTACAAGCCCCTGAACCTGCTTTCATGCCTACTATTCCAGAGCCGCCCATCGCAGATGACGACACCCGCCCCAGACCTATCCTTACGGATTCTCAAATCCAGTTGCAGCCCGTCCCTGAGCCAGATTTTTTGCGCGATGTTCGGGATGATGTCGATATTGATGCGCCCACGAATCGCAATGCTTTGCAATCGCAAGAACCTATCGTCAATGAACGGGCTGCCTTTATTGAGCCTGTGATCGTCGATCAAGTGCCTGCGCCCAATACGCCATTTGAAGAAAATATCGCCACAGATGCTTTCGCAGCGCCAGCAGAAAAGCTACCAGAACCACAAATCACCACGCCAGATTACTCATTATCCTATATCGAAAATGACCCAAGTGTCGAAAAACTAGATACCGACAATATGAGCATTTTTGAGATTTTTGGTGTCGCAAAACCGAGCGAAACGCAGGAAAGCAAGATTATTGCGCCGCCCGAAAGCGAAGCACCTGTGATGGCTGCGCCGTCATCACAGCCGACCATCACATTAACACAAATACCAACATCTACCATCTCTTACGGCGGCAGACGGGGAAAGCGAGTTCTCGCCCGCAGTCGATTGGTTAAGATACGTCGTCCAATTTAATATCTCAAAGAATCAAAAACGCCCAAATAATGGGCGTTTATTTTTGGTGGGTGGCTGATGGGTCTCGAACCCACGACCTCCTAGGCCACAACCAGGCACTCTAACCAACTGAGCTACAGCCACCATAAGTAGGAAAATCATAGCATAGAATTTTTTTTATGCCTAGACCTTTTTTCGGGCGATAATGATCTGCGCCGTGCTGCGTGGGCAGGATTCAGTCACAAATATCGCCTCAAAATGATGCGCTTCAAAAAACGCTGTGATTTCATCAAACAGGCTTTCACCACGCTGCCCTGTGATCTGATACAGCCACTCAATCAAACGTTTTATGAGGCCGCCGCCTGTCAGCATTCCATTAGGGACGATGACGAGCCTTCCGCCGGGTATCAACACACGATGAATTTCTTGCAAGGTTGCGCTAGCAAAAATAAAATCGGCGGGGAAAGTGCTGACCACTGCTGCAAAAACGCCTGTTGAAAATGGCAACTGCTGCGCTTTCCCCCGGATGAGATCAGCCGAAAGGCCATGTTTTAACAATTTCGCTTGTGCGAGCCGTCCCATATTAGGCGAGAGATCGTATCCGACTGTAAGATAACCAGCCTGCTTAAGGTCAATCTGCAAATCGCCAGTGCCATGCGCCAGTTCCAAAATCAGCGCATTGGGGACAGCGTTGAGGTGTTTAAGCGATGTCCGCTGCCAACAGCGCCACGCCCCTAACGAAACGATCTTACTCACCCAATCGTAGGTAAAGGCTAATTCGTTATAGAGCAACCGAAAGCCAAAACGAATGAGCGCCCACCACCAGCGCATCATTTATTTTTTCAATGCAGCGAGGATAACGTCGGGCTTATCGCTGATGATCGCATCAACACCTAAATCGCGTAAGGTAACAGCGCGTTCAGGATCATTCACCGTCCACGTATTCACACGATAATGCCGTTTTTTAGCCCATACCATCATCGGCGCATCAATCATCTCATGATAAGGATGACGCGCCTCATGTGGAATCCTGGACATCATCAGGCGCGTAAAAAAGGTGATTTTTGGTACGTAGAGATAGCCTATGGGAATATCAGGGGCAAGCCGCCGAAAACGCCGCAAAGCCAGCGGATTAAACGAGGATACGATTACGCGCTTCTGCATCCCAAAGCGGGCAATTTTCTCCGAAACAAGGGCTTCAATTCCATCGCTTCTGTTCGACTTAGACTTAATTTCCACATTTATAAACAACTGCTTTCCAACGGTCTCGAATACTTCATCAAGGGTGGGAATACGGGTATTTTGGAAGCGGGCATCAAACCATTTTCCTGCATCTAACGCCTTAAGCTGCGCCAACGTCATCGCCGTTACGTTGCCCTTGCCATCAGTAGTCTTATCCACTTTAAAATCATGGACAATCACGGCATGACCATCCGCCGAGCGATGCACATCCAATTCAATACCATCCGCGCCTTGCGTCACCGCAAGTTCAAAGGCTGGCAGCGTATTCATGGGCGCATAAGCGCTGGCTCCCCGATGCCCGAAAACCAGTGTCCGGCCTTGATACATGTCGTCTAGTAGCGTTTTGAAGTTCAAGCGCTATTTTGCCTCGTGTACCAACGGCGCAACTTGAATTTCATTATCTACAACCCGCACCTCATATTTCGGCACATCTACAAGCGCTGGAGCAGAAAGTACCTTGCCTGTCGTAATATCAAAGGTCGCCCCGTGTCGTGGACATTCAATGACACACCCGCGCAGTTCGCCCTCCGCTAAAGGGCCATCGTCATGTGGACAAATATCCAAAATAGCATAATAGATGCCATCCACATTAAATACCGCCACCCATTTACGCTCAATTTCGACCACCATCCGCTCACCAGATGGGATTTCATCGATGGTGGCGACGGTTATAAATTCTGTCATTCTTCATCCTCTTCTTTACGCTGCCAGTAAGCTGACCCGTATACGCCTTCGCAAAGCACCTTGAGCGATAACAAAGCACACTTCATCCGGTTCATCGTAAGTGGAATCCCAATCAGCGCGATAATGTCATCGCGGGTAATATTTTGCACATCACCGAGACTTTTGCCTAGAATTTGCTCTCCAAGAAGCGATGCAGCGGCTTGACTGATGGCGCAGCCCTCGCCATCCCATCCTATTTGGGTAATACATCGGTTTCCATCAACCCGCAGCGTTAACCGCAGACGATCTCCGCACAAGGGATTCGAGGCTTCATGGTCAATATCCGCTGGATCAAGTATACCTTGATTACGCTGATTCTTGGCGTGATCGAGGATATACTCGCGGTACATGTCGTCCATTGGGCAACCCCCTAAACTGCAAACTTCAGTTTCACTTGTTCGATGCCGTCAATTAAGGCATCCACTTCCGCAAAGGTATTGTAAAGATAAAAACTAGCACGCGCAGTCGCAGGCAAGTGCAGATGATCGTGCAAGGGCATCGCACAGTGATGTCCGGCACGAACAGCAATCCCCTGCGAATCCAGAATTTGCGCGATATCATGCGCGTGGATACCAGATAGTGTAAACGCCGCGACTGCCCCTTTTGAGGTCGGATCGCTTGGCCCATAAACGGTCAATCCCGCCACTTCAGCCAAACGTTCCATCGCATACGTGGTCATCATTTGCTCATAGGCGTGAATTTTATCCAGACCAAGTGCCGAAAGATAATCAATGGCACAGCCTAAACCGATTGCACCCGCGATAATCGGCGTTCCAGCTTCAAATTTATAGGGGAGGTCATTCCATGTACTGCCTTCTAAAGTGACTTTCGAAATCATATCGCCCCCACCCATCCAGGGCGGCATGGCTTCGAGTAAATCACGCTTGCCATAAAGCACGCCGATACCCGTCGGCGCACACATTTTATGCCCGCTAAACGCGAAAAAATCTATATTGAGTGCTTGCACATCTATAGAAGTATGCGGAACGCTTTGCGCCCCATCGACCAAAATGAGCGCTCCGGCCTCGTGTGCCTGACGTGCCATATCGCTAATAGGATTTATCGTACCGAGGACATTAGAGGCATGAACAACCGTCACTAATTTGACATTTTCATCACGCAGTAAAGCCGAGTAAAACTCTAAATCTAAGAGGCCATTTTCTAAAACGGGAATGTAACGAAGGGTAAAGCCTTTTTCCGCCGCCAAAATCTGCCAAGGGACGATATTGGAATGATGCTCCATGACAGTTGATAAAACGACATCACCCGGTTTTAAGTTATCCCGCCCCCACGTTTGGGCAACAAGATTGATACTCTCTGTTGTGCCGCGTGTGAAGATAACCTCGCGTTTGCTTTTCGCATTGATGAAGCGTCTTATTTTCAGCCGCGCCTCTTCATAGGCAGCCGTTGCTTCTTCGCTTAGTTTATGGATACCGCGATGGACATTAGCATTGTAGACACGGTAATAATTCCCCAGAGCATCAATCACCTGAAGCGGCTTCTGGCTGGTAGCGGCATTATCGAGGTAAATCAGCGGAACGCCGCTGTGGTGTTCCTGCTGCAAAATCGGGAAGTCGGCGCGTACCGCTTCTATATCGTAAGGTAAAACAGCGTAATCAATCATAAGCCTCCTTTAGCACAAACGCTGTCTGAAGGAGTCACGCACAACGCATGAATTGTGCGTGACATTATGCCCTAAATTCGGAGCGAGCAGACTCGTTTAGCTCATAATTTTGGTTTCAATCGCTTCCTTCAAGCGCTCGCGCACACGTTCAAACGGCACACGCTCTAACAGTTCGTCGAAAAAGCCATCGATCACCATCAATTGTGCTTCGGACTGGCTGATGCCTCGGCTCATGAGATAGAAGATCGGTTCCTGCTCAAGCGTGCCGAAGGTCGCCGCATGGGAACACTTCACGTCATCCGCTTCGATTTCTAAGCCCGGAATCCCATCCATTCGGGCATTATCGCTCAAGACGAGATTACGACAAGCCTGAAAGCCATCAATCTTTTGCATCTTCGGCAGCGATTTAATCATCCCCTGCCAGACCGTCCGCGCTTCATCTTTTGCCGCACCCTTAAACAACAAATCCGAAGTCGTCAGCGGCGCGTTGTGATTTTGTTGGGTGTCCAGATCAAAAAGCTGCTCTTTATCGGCGAAAAAGAACCCCGACATCCGCCCATTCGCGCCTTTTCCGTCGAGTTCAATTTCCAGAAAAGCCTTTGTCAAAGTACTACCCATCGTCCCTTGTACCCAATCGAGTTGGGCATCCCGTCCGATGCGGGCGCGTTGATGGCTGAATTCATAAGTCTGACGATTCCAATTTTGCAGCGCGACATATTGCAAATTCGCCGCATCACCGACCAGCAGTTCCGTCGCGCCGATATAGGCCGAATCGGTTGTGCCGGCTGATGAGGCATATTCCACCTGAATAGTCGCTTGAGCATTTTCTTCCAGAACAACCAATACATGCCCCAAACTCGCGCCATCATGTGTGTTATACATCACCACGTGAAACGGCAGATCGGCGACTTTATTGCGCGGGACATAGACGAATACACCGTGCGTCCACAACGCCCCATGCAGCGCCGCAAATTTACCATCCGTCGGAAGTACCGCTTTCGTCATTAAATTAGGGCGCACGAGGTCTTCATGTTCCCGGCAAGCCGTGAGCAAATCCATAAAAATGATGCCCTGAGCCGTGAGTGATTCAGCCGCTTCAGAATGCACCAGCTTGCCATCGACAAAAACGAGTTTCCCGCCTTCCCCCTCACCCACCAACGGATCGAGATTGGCAGATGGAACAACATCCATCGTCGCACCATTGGGAACAAGGATTTTGTCTGCATCTTCCCAGCGAATCCGGCGATAATCCGTCCGCCGCCATTCTTCATCTTTTAGCGAAGGCATCGGTAAATCTTCATAGACCTCCCAAGCGGCTTCACGACATTCAAGCAGCCATTGGGGTTCATTATTGGCAGCGCTCATCGTCTGCACATCAGACAATGTATAACTTGGCGCATTGAGCGCAGCCGAGCGTCTTCTTACAGCAACCACAGATTGTTTCTCCTCAGATTTTTAGCTCAAGCGTAAGTCACAACAAGTGTTTTTTCGGGGTCAGGTTCTGGGATCGTGATATGATGAGCAAGGGCAGTTTCTAGCCAACCGCGCTTTGCATCATCAAGCATTTCCAAAGCATCTGCCCTGCTATATCCCTGTGTCATGCAACCTTCAAGAAGTGGTATATTAGCGAACCAATATCCATCCGTATCAGGTATTAATACTATGGAATAAGGAAGGGAAAGATAATAGTCCAAATCTTTATTCATCATCCGTCTCCTCTTTTTCCTGCTCTATTTCTTTAGCAAGATTGTACTTGTCAATAATTGAAAGTAAATCTTTGACATAAATCTCTTTAAGTGGAGGTCGCTTAAAGGGCAGCGAAAAACTCAATGTTTTTTGCTCCATCTCAACGATAAAAATATGGTGACTTCCCGTAACGCGATCTAAAACGAATCCGCAATCTTCCAACACCTTACGGAGTTCATCCAACGAAACATTCTTTGGACTCCGTCTGATTTTTTCTAATCGCTTTTTACGTTTGCTCATAAACCGGATTATTCCTATACAACAGGTGCGCTCTTTAGGGCGCACCTGTTGCCCTCAATCGGTTTTTAGCGGATAGCTTTACCCAATTGATCCTTCAAGCTGAATTTGAATCAGGCGGTTAAGTTCCATTGCATATTCCATCGGAAGCTCTTTGACGAGCGGCTCAATAAAGCCGTTAACGACCATCGCATTCGCTTCATCCTCGCTCATGCCGCGGCTCATCAAATAGAAAAGCTGATCTTCGCCGATTTTGCTGACAGAAGCCTCATGCCCCATCGTCACATTTTTGGCATCAACTTCGATGGAAGGATAGGTATCGCTCCGGCTGCGATCATCTAGCAGCAGCGCATCGCAGACGACATTACTCTTGACGTTATCCGCGCCTTCCACGATTTTGAGCAAACCGCGATAACTGGCACGTCCACCATCCCGGCTGATCGACTTGCTAATGATGCGACTGGTGGTGTTAGGTGCGAGATGCGTAATCTTTGCGCCTGCATCCTGATGCTGTCCATGACCTGCGAAAGCGATTGAAAGCACTTCGCCATGTGCGCCCTCACCAGCTAATACCACCGCCGGATACTTCATTGTTAGCTTCGATCCTAAATTGCCATCTACCCATTCCATTGTTGCATTCTTATTAGCAATCGCTCGTTTGGTCACAAGGTTGTAAACATTGTTTGACCAGTTCTGAATCGTGGTGTAACGGCAGCGTCCGCCCTCGTTGACAATAATCTCAACAACAGCGCTATGAAGGCTGTTAGAGCTATAAGTAGGCGCTGTGCAGCCTTCTACGTAATGTACATACGCACCGTTATCTACGATAATCAGGGTGCGCTCGAACTGCCCCATATTCTGAGTATTGATGCGGAAATATGCTTGCAGCGGCATTTCAATATGCACACCCGGCGGCACATAAATGAACGAACCACCCGACCAAACGGCTGTATTCAGCGCAGCAAATTTGTTATCGCTGGAAGGAATCACAGTGCCGAAATGCTGACGCACGATTTCGGGGTATTCACGCAGCGCGGAATCCATATCGAGGAAGATCACGCCTTTTTTGGCGAGGTCGTCCCGCAGGTTATGATAAACCGACTCAGAATCATATTGTGCGCTCACACCCTGAAGATACTTCTGCTCGGCTTCCGGGATACCCAATTTATCAAAGGTATCTTTAATTTCCGACGGCACTTCATCCCAATCGCGCTCGGTATTGTCAGTGGCGCGGACGTAATAATAGATGTCGTCGTAATCAATCCCGCTGAGATCACCGCCCCAATCTGGCGTGGGTTTCGTGAGGAAAATTTCATACGCCTTTAAACGGATTTCCGTCATCCATTCCGGCTCATTTTTCATACGGCTGATCTGGCGCACCATTTCAGCGTTCAAGCCTTTTTCGCTCTTAAAGCTGTACTTTACGTCGTCATCATGGAAGCCGTATGTTTCGTCATAAGAACCACGCACATCAGTTAAGGCAGATTCTTGTTCGGTAAGCTGCTTATCGCTCTCTACAAAATTGATCATTGTTGATCCCCTTACATTAAATTGGACAGATTTACTCTACAACCGCACCATATTTTTCACGTACCCAATCATAGCCGGATTCTTCCAGCCTCAGTGCCAGTTCGCCACCGCCGCTTTCGACAATCTGCCCGTGAAACATGATGTGGACATACTGTGGTTGGATGTAATTCAGGATGCGTTGATAATGGGTGATGACGAGTACGCCGAGGTTTGGCCCGGTAAGCGTACTTACGCCTTCTGCCACAATCCGCAGCGCATCGATATCAAGGCCAGAATCGGTTTCATCCAAAATGGCGATTTTCGGCTCTAGCACCGCCATTTGCAGCACTTCAGCGCGTTTTTTCTCACCACCACTAAAACCTTCGTTGAGGTAGCGTCCAGCAAAACTGTGATCCATCTTGAGCGAATCCATCTTATTCCGCATCATTTTACGGAAGTCAGGGATAGAGACCCCTTTAGTTTCAGGATTAACCGCCTTCAGACGGGCATTAATGGCATGGCGCAAAAAGTTCGCCAGCGTTACGCCTGGAATAGCAACTGGATATTGAAAGGCAAGAAACAAACCAGCGCGGCTGCGTTCATCCGGTTCCATCTCCAGAATGCTTTCGCCATCCAATAGGATGTCGCCTTCTGTCACTGCATAAGCTGGATTACCAAGAAGGATATTTGCCAATGTGCTTTTTCCAGAGCCATTCGGCCCCATAAGCGCATGAACTTCGCCCTGACGAATAGTGAGGTTCACGCCCCGCAAAATCTCGGCCTCGTTACCTTCTACAGTCACATGTAAATTGCGGATTTCAAGTGTTGCACCCATCTAGGGGATTTCCTCCTCATTGTATAACGCAAGTGTATTAACACAAGTTAACTTTTAAGAGTAACCATAGGTCACAATTCGCACAAGTATATCAGTCGGGGGTTGAGCCTGTCAATATTGATGATAGAAACTATAAAAATTCATCTTGCTAAAATTTGAACGTTGGATAAGGCAAAATCTTACCCAAGTGCGTTTATATAGCGAGGTATTTTAAAGACGTTCATCATCAAAATTGACTACCCCTTTAGGATATGCTACTATCCTGAGGAGGTGTTGAGAACATAATTAAGAGGTAAAAAACCTGAATGACAACAGATATTCAGAGTAAAGAAGCGGGTCTACTAGAAGCTCTTCGCGCCGTGATTGACCCCGAAATCGGGATGAATATTATCGAACTCGGCTTGATTCGTAATACCGATATTCAAGATGACCGCGCCCATGTAACGATGATTATGACTACCCCTTTCTGCCCATATGCGCCGCAGCTCTTGGAGCAAACACGCCGCACCTCACAAGAATTTTTGAGTGTGCCTGTGACGATTGAGATGGGTCTGGAAATGTGGGATCCAAGCATGATGGAAGACGGCGCGGCGGACGACTGGGGCTTATTCTAAGTTTTGGTTTCTGTGTTGTAAGGGCGAAGCGTGCTTCGCCCACAACCAAAACACGATTATCAAGGCCGATTTTCTTGGATAAACGTAGACGGATCGATATAATCGCGCCGAATACCAGAAAAATCACGGCCAGGCCAATCATCAGGCCGCGACTCTAAACGGCTGGTCGGGCTGACATCAAAATGCAGGTGCGGCACATAAGTCCCAAAGGCATCGCCAATTTCAGCGAGCTGCTGCCCCCGTTTCACTCGCTGCCCCACCCCAACGCGCATATTTTGCACATGCCCGTAACGGGTGTAAAAAATGCGCCCGGTTGGGGTTTTGAGTGGGTCGTGCCGCAGGATAATCACATTCCCCCAAACAGGCAGCTTTGCCGCAAACGTGACCACACCACTAGCGGCAGCATAAACGGGCATTCCCAAATCTTCATAAGGCGCTCCAAAATTTAAGTCTGAACCCGTGTGATAGGCTTCTCTTGGTGTCCCCACGAAATAGAGCCGTCCATAAGGACTTGCATCCAACCAGCCTGTAGGCCAAACGCGGCTGCCGCGCCTTTGTTCGGCTGTACCAATCGGCGCATCAAATCCATCCACGACAAAAATACCGTTGACGACTTCCGGTGTAGTCGTCACAGATGGCTGCGGCTTAGGCGCTGATTGTGCTGGAATAGCGATCAAACGACGGATGCGAATCGCATCAAACGCGATCTCTTTGCCAGTTTCACCCGTCACATCATTGAGGAACACTTTTCCAGCGTTGGGTGTCTCTTTCACCAGATCAAAAAGCCCTAACGGAACCCATTCATTACGGTGGACGGCCTGATTGATGTCCACAATCACCTCGCTCGTCGTACCGCGCACCCCGTGAATTTTATACCGTGCTTGACGTGCAGTCGCATGACGCGCTGGCACAAAAACCGAAATTTGATACACGCCCGATTCGGTCAAATTCGCTTTCCATTCCGCCCACACTTTCGCTGTCTGAGTTTCGGTGGATTTATAAGATACTTGCCAGCCCCATGTCCCTTCAAACGTCTGGAACTCCTGAGCGCCTGTATATGTGCCGCTTTTAAATCCCGCTACACCCGGTTTGAGAATCTGTTCCGCGCCATAGACAACACCGGGTAGGGTCTGCTCAACCGGTGTCGTTAATCCACTTGACGCAATCGGTGTATTCGCCCCACCCCATTGATCGACCACACCATAACGCCACCAACTCAGTCCTTTTGCGCCGTAGCGCCTCGTCGCAATCGTATGGGCTTGTAACTGCTCTTCAAGCGGTGCATCGCCCTGTAAAATCGGGATGATAGGCCGACCATAACTCCCCCACACACGATAAGTTTCTTCAAGTACATCATCCACTGAACGCCGGAAAGACTTCCAATAACACATCGGATGGATGCTGTTGACGAAAGGAAACCACTCTTCGGGGAAAATTCTAGCGTAGTGATTTTCACGCGGGTCAACACTCATGCCGATATGAAATCCACCGCCGACCAAGCGCCGCACACGCAGCATCAACGGACGGATTTGCTCCCGACCACCCTGCCAATAATACTCATAAGGCTCAATATCCAAAATCAGCGATTTCACGCCCGGACGGGTGCAGGCCTGCCCAATCAAACGCGCCTCGCCATCAATATCCGCGCCTTTTAAGACGATCCAGGCATGAAATTCCAGCCCGTAGCGTTGAAGGGTTTGCACCCACTTATCAATACTCTGCGTCCCGGTAATCGCCATCGTGCTTTTATCAAACTGCCCCTGCCAAGCATTACCATCGCCAATTTTGACCCACACTTGTTTGACATTAGGTGCATTACGTTTCAGGTTAATCGCCAATTCGTCAATGGTACGCTCTGAAATACCTTGTCCCTTCCAATGCCAGACCGCGCTTTTACCATCATACGGCGTAATAATCTTGTTCTGGACTTGATAGACAGGTACATCCTGAAACGCGATAACATTGGTCGCCACCCACCCAGCCGCGCCATTCTGCTCCACCCAAATCCAGCCGGTACTGGTACGCGAACCGGGGTAATAAACCAGCAGCGTACCGTTCAAAATATCGCCAATATCGTTGTACTGCGTTCCCGGCCCACTGCGAATATTCACAATGCTGCTTTGAATCACCGCTAGAGCGGTTTTACCTACCCCTGAAGAGGCCGGTTTAGAAATGGGCGCAATCGTCATACAACCTAACTCCTACACATGCAAACACAATTCCAACATTCGCACGAAGTGTAAAATTTTCCGCCGTAGAAAGCAAAAGAGACAACGGATTTCGTTATCTCTTTATGACAGCTTTATAAACTTGGTGGATTAGAGGAACTAGTGTTGAATTTGCCTGTTGTTGAGTTCATAAGGATACAAAGCGTGATCCAATGCAACCAAAAACTGTTCCGTCTCGCCCTGCGTTAAATCCGCCTGCCACGTCTTGCTGCCTACCCAACCCGTAATCCCGTAACCACCGTTCAGCAGTTCTTCGACAGTAACATGCGTGGTAATGGTCGGCAAACCCGCATTACGCATAGGCGCAGTTGTCATGCTTGTCGTCACCGCCATCTCTTTTTCGGGATAAAGCATCTGTGTAAGCTGAAACCAAAGCAACTGAGCGGCGCGATAAGACAGAATCCGCACCCAACGGGACTGATCAGCGGCGATCCCGCCCACAATTAGCGAATCGCCCTTTACTTTACGGGTAGCAAATAACCCGGTTGAAAATCCATAAGCGGATGTTGTTTCGTTGAACATGAGTCATATCCATTCACTCGGCTACACTAACAAGACTCATTCGAGACTAAAAGAGTTCCATTTTGTGGCAAAATCACCTCAAAAAAGAAATAGATTTTTATACTCTTGCTCTATCATAGAAGAATTCAGATTTTACAGGACGACGCTTGCCCTACGTTTAGGCTACGCTCGTGTCAGCGTAAATCAAAACGACTTTAAGGCTTGTCAGGGGTCAATTTGTTCGTTATACTTAAAAACAAGTTCGGGGTATGGCGCAGCCTGGTAGCGCGCTTGCATGGGGTGCAAGAGGTCATGAGTTCGAATCTCGTTACCCCGACTACTAATAAACCGCTATGACCTATTTTTGAAGCAGCAAAAGACCTACAAAACTGGCGTATTTTTTGCCCAACAAACTATCCCGCTTCTTAAGGCGGGATTTTGTTTTAATCAACCTCCAGGACAAATACTCTCACAGGGTACACCATCCCCATCATTATCTAGGGTTCGGTTGCCCGCTGCCAAACATGCGTATGCTTGCTCACAAGTCAACAATCCACTGCCACAAGTAGTTGATAAGCTAGGGCATGTACCCCCAACTACAGGAGCAGGCGATTGATTTTGTCCCGCTGGTGGTTGCACTACTGCTGGCTGAACGGCTGTTGGCGCACTCAACTGAGCTAATCCACTGTAAACATAAGCGGTTTGTCCTTGCCAACTAGTGACGTACCAAACGAGATTACCTGACTCAACGGCTTGCCCATCAACCATACCTGTCACAATGATTGCCGTCGCTCCGTTTAAAAATGTCAATTCAACGCCAGATGTATTCGGTGCATTTCTCAGCCGCGCTCCACCAGATGCCACATAATAAGTCTGTGGATCAATTACCAGCACATCGCTGTTAGTAGATTGAATCCCCGAAGAGCTGGAGGCGTTGGCTGTCGCAGCAGAAGTAAGCGGTGTGATTACCCATTCATCTGTCTGATTATCAAATCGATAGTCAGAGGGGACTGATTGCCTATCATCCAAGATCACAGAGAACTCAACAAATGCAGAAAGCAGCGTCGCATAAGTTGACTGGCGCAATTGTTCAGCAGTGGCTAAAATATTCGCCCCTATCTCGGTTTCAATTTGAACGTCTACTGTCCAACGATCACCACCGCTCACGGCATAAACCAGTCCCGCACGCTCAACACCATCAATCAGAGCATAAACTAGCGCAAGCTGAATTTCTTCCGGCCTACCCGAATGAGCTGCCAACTCTGCTGCCTCAAGGGGTGATACGTCTTCTGCCACTTCTGGCGTTTCTGTAATCGTCGCGCTTGGCGTGATCGTAGCTCCCGTCCGTGTCGGGGCAGGCGTTTCTGTAATCGTCGCCGTCAAGGTCGAAGTTGGGGTAAGAGTGATCGTCGCCGTCCCTGTAGGTGTGACCGGAGTCGCTGTTAGGGTAGGGGTATTCGTCGAAGTTAATGTAACTGTCGCCGTCGGTGGAGTCAACGCGAAGTTTGTCGCCTCCAAAGCTACCGCCGCCGCCGCGTCTGCTGTCCGTGTTGCATTCCGCTCGTCTGTCGTCGGGATGATATTCAAAACCTGTCCAATCATCGAACACACCACAAGCAGCCCAAAAACCCCAATCGTCCACACCCACCAACGCCGCCGTCCACGCTTCGGTTGTACTGGATTAGATTTATCCCTGTTCGCTTTATTTGGGACAGGAGGGGATTTCTGCAAGGCCTTGCGAGGATCGCTTGCATCTATCTTCGCCAGCCATTCTCTTGCATTTGGATGGTCAAGCGTGACTAAAATTGCCCGTGCGCTGGCATAATCCTTTTTTTGGATAAATACCCTTGCCGCTTCCATTTTTTTATGAAAACCATCTATATCGCGCATAAGCAAAGCACCCTAACTGTTTATCACAAATTATCTTAATAGTAAAAATATAAAGAAGAGGGTGTTTAAATTAAGCAAATCCCATTTTGGCAAAATTCCTATCGGCTTCAAGAGATGTAATTACTTTACTTACCAACAGTATACCACCATCTAACGCTGTTTCAAAAATTCTATAACTGCTCGAATAATACATCCAACATCGCCTGCGCCGCGCTGTAATCGGCCTGATGTTCGGCGATGATGGTGGCTGTATCGCCAGAATCGCTATTCACCACCACTTGAAAACCATCAAGTATTGCCCCCATAACGTTCAAAAAGGCCGCTTGCGTCTCCACAGCGCAGTCCGGTGTCGCAAGTGCGCTAATGCGATCACGCAGCGCTGCCATCTGTTCTACATCAACGACCAATTCAGCCGGTGATTTTTCGCCAGCGCTTTGCATCAGATTAAAAAACTCGCGCTGCTGAAAAGTCACTGGCTGCATCCATGTTTCTAGCACCATCGGCTCATCGCAACTACCAGCGTAAACGGGAGTGGGCGGCGGCGGTAACGTCAAAGGCGTTTGGTCAATGGCGGGTTTATCTGATACCGCGCAGCCCGTTATCATGGCTACAAAAAAGACAGCAAGGTAAGTTAAGCAGCGTGAATAGTTCAAAGTTAACCAACTCCTTACAAAATTCGACCCTAAATCTGACCCTAATCCGCGACTCAATTTGTGGTAATTTAAACGTTAGCGTTGATAATATAGAGTATATAGTGCTAACGTCAAGCGAAGGAATTTGCTCCATGCCCCAATTATTCAGCCGTATGGACGAGATGAACTGGTTAACGCCTTCCATAGCCGATATTCTCGACCAAGGGGCAGCCCCTCCCGGTGGTGATGGGTCGATTCGGGAGCAAATGCTGGCACTTCAGCAGAAATTAAGCGAATTAGAGACTCCCGCCCGCATCCTGAATGTACGCCCGACCCCTTCTTACACGTTGTTCATTGCCAAACCTGAAAGCATCGGACGCTTGGGCAATCGGCGGCAGGTTACGGCGAATGAGATTAAAAGAAGTATTGGGCAAATTGCAGAAGAAAATAAAACATGGAAGCTCGGCTTTTTGCCTGTGATTCAAGACGCGCCCGATACGGTAGGAATCTTACTCCGCACCGACGAGCATCAATCGCTGAGTTTGCGCCGCATGTTGGTGCGTGGCAATTTCCGCGATCATCCCTCATCACTGGCGTTTGTCTTAGGCAACACACTCGAACAAAAGCTGATCGTCCAAGATTTGGCGGAAGTCGGCAGTCTCATGATTATCGGCGCGGATGGGGCAAAAGCCCATTTTATCCATTCCATGCTGCTCACCTTAATTTCGCTCAATACGCCGGGTGAACTGCGCCTCGCCATCGCTGGTCATAATGCGGAAGTCTATAAAGCCTTCGCCAACACCCCCCACGCATTAGGCCGAATGCTGCCCGGACCGGATGAGGGGCAGCGTCTCTTGGATGGATTGGTAAAAGAATTACAGCGCCGCCAGCAGTGGTTTTCTGAGGAACGGGTCAGTTCATTTACCGATTACAACGCCACGATGATAAAACAAGGCAAGCCCACACTGCCTCGTATTTTGCTGATGATCGATTCGCTTTCTGATCCCGATTGGCAGGAAAGTCGTGATCGTTGGATTCCGCGCCTAACAGATTTACTCGGCAACACCGGACAAACCGGCATTCACCTCATCCTGACGGCTAACCAAATGCAAGCCCCTGATGTGCCGGGAGCAATCGCCCCACTGATTTCGTTGTATATCGTCCTACGCTCCGCCGCAACTAGTTATGTGGAACGGCTCAAAAATTTTCACCCCTCTTTACTGCGCTTTGTAGACGCATTAGTCGTCGATAGCTCTGGTGACGATATTACGCCAATTGAGTTATGTTCCGTAAGCAACGAAGAAGTCCAAAACGCCGTCAATTATTGGAAGCAAGCCGCGATTCAGCGCAAGCAAGAAACACAGATGGCCCAAGTCAGCGGCAAAACAGGTCTCACCGGAATGCTGGAAGCACCCGCGACGTTAATCGCAAGCCAACCATCACCGTTAAGCACCCCACCCGTACCAGAAAAACCCGCTGCCGAAACGTTGGCACGCGCCGCGCAAGCGCTATCGAAATACGAACCAAGACCGGAAGTGAGCTTGCAACAAGCGCAAGCCCTTGCCGCCTATCTCGGTTGGATTGGCGTGGGCCCATTGCAAGACATCCTCGGCCTGTCGGTGCAAGAGGCGCAAAAGACCCTTATGGTACTTCGGACTATGGGGATTGTGGAAAGTAATAGCAGCCCAACACCGCGCTTTATTCGTTCCATTGGCGCAATTTTGAAAGAGTGAGTTTGTGAAAAATATCTATTTTGGTAGCTGTAGGGAGTGACCGATGTGTCACTCCCCGTCAGGTCTACATATCAATATGCTCTTTTTACTGCCCTTCTACGGCGACAACCGCTTCCCCACTGCACGAGTTGTAATCCGCCCCTAAGATGACCTCGAAATCAGAAGTTCGATTAGGATCAGGTTCAATCCGAATATTTTCCTGCGTAACGTTCAGCAGTTGGGCAATCGCGCTTAAGCTGCTCCCTTTCTGCCGCCCGGTATGGTCAACCAAAATTGTTTGATCGTAAGTGGCCGTGTCTGCCGCGCCATCCGCAGTTGCGAGGAAACCCTCATAACCCAAGCGCTCTGCTGCAACTCGATCCCAATTGTTATTACCCGTCCCGTTAAGAATGGAAATCGTCGCCCCTTCAATCACAATTTGGCTATCGGTAGGAGGTCGATAAAAATCCTCAAGCAACGGGCGCAGCGTCTCATAAATCGGAAGCTGCACAAAGTCCCCGTCCGGTGTTTGCCAAGGCGTGGTGTGATAAGTACGAACCAACGTAAAGCTCTCCACGCCGCTTACATCAAGGTTAAGCGCAATCGGCAGAAGGCCAATAATGTCGTCTAATTGCAAATCCGTCTCGACAACCGATGTCGCCTGCTGCCAGAGATTGGGCAAATTGGTAATATCAAGCTGTCCACTGGCGATCACACGCCGCCAAATCGCCCGAATAATCTGCTGTTGACGGCGACCCCGATCAAAGTCGCTGCTGTTATTGCGGGTGCGGGCATACCATAGCGCTTGCGGCCCACTCATGTGATAATACCCCACAGGCAGCGTGACGAGATTATCCGCACCAGGGTCTTCGATTACCCCATCCGGTAGTTCAGTATCGATCAAAGGATAATCCTGATAAGCACAATCGACGGCAATATCAATTCCATCCACTGAGTCGATAATTTGGGCAAAGCTGTCAAAATTTACACGTACATAATAATGCACATTGATGCCAAAATTATAAAGGATCGTCTCACGCAGCAAGCCAAAACCGCCTGCCGACCAATCAATACTATCCCCCACCGCATAGGCAATGTTCAAACGCTGCATCGTCCCACTGGGGATATAGACATACAGATCACGCGGCAGGCTTAACATCGAAACCGTCCCGGTATCCCGATTGATCGATACAATCAGCATGGTGTCGGTACGGTTAAAATTATCATCCGTCAGGCCATCGTCGCCACCGAGCAAGATGATATTGACCAAGTTGTAGGCACGTTCAACCGTTGGCACAATCGTCGGCACGAGCGTTCCATTAGAAATCGCGCCTGCTTCTGGCAGTGAGGCCGGAATTAAAGTTGGCAGGGCGCGAGTCGGCTCAGAAGCGACTGGGGGCGGCGTGGGTTCAAGGGTGGGTTCTGGCGTATTCGTCGGGGCGAGGCTCGGCGTGATCGTCGGAGATGGCGTTACCGTAGCAATCGTAATTTGCGGCGTTTCAAACGTCGGCACCGTCGTCGGCATTGCTGTAGCGGTTTCAGATGGAATTATTGCCGTTGGTTGAGTTTCTCCGCTGCCACCTTGTGGGGTATTCGTCGCAAAGACCGCCCGCTGCGGCGTATTCGTTACAAAAAGCTGTGCAACCGGAAGCGGCGCATCGGACTGAGCATTGTTCTCGACGGTTTCTGTCGCTATCGGCTGCGGGGTATCCGTCGGCGGGATAAGGGTCGCGGTTGACTTAGGCGTTTCCGTTGGTCTTGTGGTTGCTGTGTTTGGAGTATCAGTTGCCGTTGGCTGAGGTGTCGCCGGAATACGGGTCGCGGTTGATCGCAGAGTCGCCGTATCGGGAATATCTGTGGCCGTTATTGTCTCCCTCGTTGGCGAAACAACCTCAGTTGATGTTGCTTTAGGGGTCTCAGTGGGCGCATCTGTGCTAGAGGACGCATTTACAGCCGTTGGCTCAGATGTAAAAGTCATTGTTAAAGGCACTTCGGTGGATAGACCAACAGAAGCGATCTCAGTGGCAATCTGTGCGAAAGCCACATCACGCCCCTCAAGCGCACTTCGTTCATTAAACTGACGTGCCACCGCACCGGCTATTTGATAGCCCGACCAGATAATCCCTACGAGGAGCAGCATCGGCACCAGCCGGAAGGCCAAAAAACGGAAAATCCGGCTTATGAGCGATCTTCTTCTAACAGGCATAACGACTCCACCTTACAACACTAAGTGCTGAGAAGTGTAGCCCGATTGATCGCTATTTTCTACGGCTAATTAAAAAACAGCGGCACGGTACAGGTAGCGCTACTAGGAACATTGCCCGTGTTATCAACCACCACCAACCGCACCCAATACAAACCGGGTGTAAACAGGCTAGTATTGACCTCGCCAAGTTCCGCGTTCATCACCGATGACTCAAACCGTGCGATAAAGTTATAATCCACCTGAGAATCCGAGCGCACTTCCAGTTTATAATATTCAAAATTAGGCAAAGTTGCCGTACCAAACACGATGACGACACCCCCTACCGACTGCCCTACTGACGGGCTGGCAATCTGGATAGACGGGTCGGTACAGCCGATAGCGCTTAAATTTGGCGATCTTGGCGGCGGATTAGAAGCACCTAATGGACGTGGCAAAAACAGAACATCGCCCGCGATAATTTGATTGCTATCTGCCAAGCAGTTGCCCTCGCGCAGAATAGTTACCGTACTGCCGCTTGACCGTGCCAATGAAAACAAGGTATTCCCCGGCTGGACAAGATAGGCCGACCAACCTGCCGGAACAGGACAATTGTCACGGGTGGCAATCGGCGCAAACGCCGTACTATTTGAAGCCGATGATCCCGCTGTAGAGGTTGATGATGGCGTGACGGGGGTCGGCAAAATATCCGATGTCTCGGTTGGGCGGGGTGTATGGGTTGAAGTTGGCGAAGATGTAGGTGTTAGCGTTGCCGTGCGTGTGCTTGTCGAAGTCGCCGAGGCTGTACGGGTCGCCGTCCGGCTGGGTGTCATCGTCGGTATCGTTGGCACAATCGTATTGGTAATGGTTGGACGAGGTGTACGTGTGGCGGATAGGGTCAGCGTGATTTCAGGCATCGTCGTTACGCGCCGCGTAGGAATCGCTGTAGCACTCGCCCGATGTGTCGCCGTTGGGGTTGCTAAAGTAGGTTTCGCTTCAGGAGTACGCTCGGAAGGTTGTAAACTTTGCTGCGTCACAACAGCCGTAGCTTCTGGCGATACCTGTGCTTCGGCGGTAGAGGTAGCCGTTGACGATGCCGCTTGCGTCGTTGGGGAATCCGTCGCCTCAGTTGTAGCCTCATCACCACCTTCGGTTTCGGTTGCCGCTGTCACTTGCAAAGTCACATCGGCTGTTGCATCAGCGACTTCCGTCACTGCTTGTAGGCTCGGCGTTTGGTTAATCATCCCTGTCATCACCCCACCCGGCGTTTGAGTAGCAGTGTCTTCAGCAGGGTCAGAAACCGAGAGTAAAATACCAAACGTCACGGCAAATACCAGCACCGCAAGCACGGCGATGGCGACAATTACTTCGTTTCCTATATCACGTCGCATGAATATTCAACTATCCTTCAAGTTGCGGAAGTGGATTTAGCGGCAGGACAAAACTAAATGTGCTGCCGATGTTTTCACGAGTTTCCAACCACAGTTGACCGTCATGGGCTTCAACCAAGGCTTTAGCAATCGATAAGCCCACGCCAGTATCGCCCAAACCCTGAATAAGTGGGTTTTCCGCTTTATATTTACGAGCAAAAACACGCGCTTCATCTTCGGGCGGAATGCCACCGCCCCGGTCTTCAACCGAGACGAAAAGGCAGTCTACAAGCACTTCCTGCCCATTCCCTTGCTCCAAATTCATCCGGCGGCGCTGCGCCTTGATAAAAAGATTGCTGTTGGGCGGAGAAACCAAATAGGCATTCGTCAACAGTTGCCCGACAATCTGGCTGATTGCATCCCGATCCCCATAGACGACGGAGGTTTCATGATCGAGATTAAGATTGACAATCAACCCTTTTTCGCGGAACTGAAGCGAAGCGCTGGTAATGGCATCTTCAATCAAACTGATCACATTCACTGGCGCAGGCGACAACGTAAAACGCCCTGTATCCAATTCGGTCACTTTGATGAGGTCATCTAACATCAAAGCAAGGCGATTCACATTCGCCGATACGCGCTGCAACGATTTGCGCTGCATTTCCCCTAAAATACCCGCCGATTCGTTCAAAAGCAGCTCAACATATCCTGAAATGGAGGTCATCGGTGTGCGGAACTCTTGAACGAGACTCAGCAGTAAATCAGGATTTTCGGGGCGGTATTTGGCATTCGACGGCAGTTCAGATTGAGCGTGTAATCGATAAGCCTCTAGCTGATTTTCCATCGCGGCTAACTGTGTCCGCGTCTGATTTACTTCACGCTCTAAGCGTCCACGTTGGGCTGTCAGGCTTTCGATCATTTGGGTAAGTGACCCTACGCCGCTGGTATTGAGCGATTGCAGCCGATCACGATCCCCTTCAACCCGCGCCAAAAGTTGGTCGCGTTCTGTTGTAACGGCTTGTAACTCGGCTTGTAAACGATCCTGTTGGTTAAGAAGTTCGCTGCGTTCATCGGCGAATTTTTGCATCTCCACTTGCAAAGACGCTTGCTCGTCGTGTTTTTCTTTGAGTTCCATTTCAAAGGCCGCAACTTGCGCCAACAACCGAGCGCGATGCTGCTTGATTGTCTCTAATTTAGCTTGCGCCTCTTCACGTTCAAGCCGGAGTTTTTCCCTCTGTTTATTGATCGCCTCACGGTCTTCGGCAAGATTCTGCACTTCTGTCTCAAGCATCTGAATCCGCAGCACCCGTGCCTCTTCTTGCTCAATGGCGCTTTCCAACCGGAAGCGCTCGCTCATATAACGTTCAAGTTCATCCTTGAGCATTACGTTCTCGGCACTAAGCGAAGCCCGTTGTTCATATAATTCATTGATGAGCGGCGCGAGACCTGATGGACTGTCTTCAATACCGAGTGATTTTAACTGCGTCTGAATATCGACCAATTTTGCACTAAATTGATCGCGTTCTTCTTCGAGCCGCGCTTTTTCCGCCCACATCCGATCAATCACGCTTTGCATTGTCTCTGGCAGCGGCGAAGGATTATCACGCAAATCGTCTAATTGAGCTTGAAGCCGATCTCGTTGTTCCTGCAATTCCTCTTTTTCTCGTTGGAGCGCGTCCACCATATTATTAAGTATCGCCACATTATCCGGCGCAACCGCCCCATTAAGCGCCGCCTCTGCTTCTCTTAAGCGGGTCGCAAGCTGATCACGCTCCTCACGCAGGCGCTGCTGTTCTTCATTAATAGCGATCATCCGCTGCGAGATAGAAAGTCCTGCTTGCGAATCACTTAAATCGGACGCGATGCGGGTGCGTTCATCGTCCAACTTAATCTTAAGCTGGAACACTTGCCGGCTTAGTTCGCCGATTTGATCGCGGGCAAGCTGCAAACTGGCCTGCGCTTCCTCCCTTGCCGCCATCACTTCGCTTGTCGTAAATTTGCCGGGCGGAATCCCGCGAACAATCGCTTCAATCGTGCGTTCCTCCGCCAACATCCGCGCTTCATTAGCGGCATAGCCAAACGCCAACAATCCGCCAGCCATCACCGCCATACTTCGCAGAAGCTCCTCTTCTGTGGAAGAAAGCCCTCTGGCGGAATACGGCAGCGCGACCATTAAGACCGCAACCAACTCTTTATCTTGTATTAACGGCTGAAAATAAACCGGGCCGATATGTTCAATATCAAGACGAGCATAAAGGTCTTGCAGCTCATCGGGATTATGCTCAGGATCAAGTGTACGCTGCTGACGACGTTCAATCGCATTCACAAGCGTGGGTTGGTTATCCAAGTTTAGCGCTAGGCCAGAAATCGCCCGCTTCATCACATTGTCATAAATAATCGAAAAATCCGCGTAATTGGCATCTTGCAAGCGCAAAATTCCGGCGACATCCACTTTCAACATATCAATTGCGGCGCGGATAATTTTCTCTGGCAGGTTAGAAGAATCGGCATTTTCCAGAATAAGGCCTAATGCCCGTATTAACTGGATTGATTCACGCTCGGCGGGCGTAACAAGGTTAGAAACACGCTCCGGCATGGCCTTCGTAAGTTCAGGACGTGGCGATCCTTTTTCACTTTGCCGTGCGTTCAGGAGGTCTGTTTCCAGACGATTGACAATCGTGCGGTAAATCAATGCTGGCACAATCGCCAGCGCCGCGACAAAAGCCAACCGTGTTGGCCCCGCATAATCACCGATGATATTCCCCTGTGCAATTTGCAGCAGTGTTCCGCCATAACCCAACAAAAGAATCGCAAAAAAAACAATTTTTAGGGGTGCATCCACAACTGACCGAAAATAAGTCAAAATGAGTTGGATACCCAGCCCGCAAAGCAGCGCCGCCGCAAAACTCCAGGTAGTCCCAAAGACACTCAGGTTATAATCAATTTGGCCTGCCAGATCAAACCACTGAAGCGCGGTAACGACATAACCGCCTATGGTCGCGCCAGCCAGCACAAACAACAGAAGACCAGCGGCAAGGCCAAAGCGTTTGGTATCCGCAGTAAGAAACGCCCACCCCAACAAAATTATACTCATCACACTGGCGAATCGCTCCAGCGGCGGCAGCACCGTCATGGCTTCACGATCAGAAGTCATCGCCAGCAGCACCCCGCCCATCAGTAAAATCCATGTGGAGACCACGCCCAACAAAGCTAATGTGTAACGAGCAGCAGCGCGGTCATCAGGCCGGCGCAAGCGTTGGCTTAATGCCATGAAAAGGCTCGCCAAACTTACCGCGATGACGGTAAAAAAGTAAAGCAGTTCGCCGGGAGGCCGCACAAAAAGGTTTAAGAAATCAATCGCCTGTGACAAAATATCCCTCGGTCTACATCAGAAATCACACCCGATAACAAAAAGTATATCATACTCTAACCCCCTACAGGTTTTGTCGTAGTTAAATAAAGGTAAGGGATAAGTTGGCGAATCGACGGTTGACGTGCTTACCGCACAAGACTATGCTTTTACCATGACAAAAATAAATTTTTGGCGGCGCATCTCTAAGATTCTCAGAAGATTTCCCTGGATGGTTGCAGGGTTATATATTATCTGGCGGATGCTCCAAACAAAATACACGATGGGTGCAGTTGGTATTATTTTTAACAACGAAGGTCAGATTCTACTGGTAGAGCATGTTTTCCATCCTAAACTTCCTTGGGGCTTACCCGGCGGTTGGGTCAGCCACAGCGAAAATCCAGCGGAAGCCGTACAGCGCGAAATGCAGGAAGAACTCTCGCTTGATGTTGAGGTTGGCCCCTTGCTCTTAGCAGAATTTCACGAGAAATATCATCTTGATTTGGCATATCTATGCAAAGCCAACGACGCTATCGGGGCATTAAGTTATGAACTTCTCAGCTATCGTTGGTTTTCAACCGATGATCTCCCCCTTATTTATCCTTTCCAATCTCGCGCCATTCAAAAAGCAATCGAATTCAAACAAAGTTACGGATTAGACTCATGGTAAGTACAACCTTAAGCGGAAAAGGCACACACAGACGGCAGCGGCGGCTTCCTATTTTGCCAATTCTCTCCCTAGTGATGGTGGGTGCCGGCGTAACCCTATTTTTACTGGAATTGATCTCTTTCAGCCAACGCGAAGAACGCTTGCCCGCAGATTTACGAGTAGCAGGCGTTCAAGTTGGCGGCCTGCTCCCTTCGGAAGCGGTAGCACGTTGGGAACGTGTTTATGCCGAGCCGATTACGCTCTATTACGGTGACAGCCCGATTGAGCTTGATCCTGCTGCGGTAGGTTTTCGTACCAACCGAGAAACGATGCTGGCAGAAGCAGAAACCGCCGGAGAAACTGAAGGTGGTTTTTGGCTGCGGTTCTTTAATTATTTAACCGAGCAAGAGCTTGAACAATCGGCGGAAGTGCCGTTGAATGCCGATTACCAGCGCAGTTTACTAGAACAGTTCCTCCAAGACCTTACGCAGCGTTATGACCGTACTTCTGGCAACGCGGGCTATGATGTGGCGACGTTAACCACATTTACAGGCTCGCAAGGCCAACTCCTTGATACAACCCAAGCAATGGAACTCATCGATTCTGCTCTTCGCAGCCCGGATAATCGTGTCGTCAATTTGCCGATTGGCAATTCCACCGCGTCGCGCCCTGGCTTAGACTCGCTCCGACGGCTCATCGTCGATTATTTGGACTCGCAAAATTTTATCTATGACGGACAAACTACTGTCGCCTCAGTCTTCGTCCTCGATTTAGAGACAGGCGAAGAACTTACGTTGCTTGGCGATGTCGCTTTTACCGCTGCCAGCACCATGAAACTGCCTATTTTAATTGATTATTTCCGCTATTTAACCACAACCCCTTCCCAAGAAGAGGCATGGCTCATGGCGAATTCAATCTTATGCAGCCGAAATAGTTCCTCCAATTTGTTGATGCAAATCAGCGGCGGCGGCGTTGATCAATTCTCCGGGATCGCCAATGTGACCAATACCGTCCAATATCTCGGCGCACGGAATACTTATATCACCTCGCCATTTGTCACAGGCGACCCGAATCAGCAGCTTGGTTCAATCGGCGCACCCGCAACCCTTCCCAATCCGAATTATAATACGAAACCCGACCCGTTTAACCAAACGACTGCCGAGGATTTAGGGTCGCTCCTCACCCTCTTGTATGACTGTGCCAATTATGGATCAGGTTTAATTACAGCCTATGCCAACGGCGAATTTACCCAGACAGAATGCCGACAGATGATTGAGCTGATGAGCGGGAATGATCTGCTGCGCTTACTGCAAGCTGGTCTGCCACCGGGAACACGAATTTCGCATAAAAACGGCTGGCTGGATAGCGTCGTCGGTGATGCTGGCATTGTTTATCCGGCCAATGGTCGCAATTACATTATTTCTGTTTTCTTGTGGGAAGATGTGGAGTTCCAGAATTATCAGCGGTTGTGGCCTATCGTAGAAGGGATTTCTCGCGCGACATGGAATTATTTTAGCCCGGAGGAAGTGCTGCTGCTGCCACGTACCGACATCCCATTGGAGGCGCAAGGCTGTGAAGGCAACTATCTTCCGCCGGATGCCGCCTCCGTCAACTTAGACGATATTGATGCGTGGCGCGGGCAGTAATAAAACCGCAACTCAGATACGTTTTTCCATAATGAGTTGATTATGATTCTGCTCGTATTTGTAGGAGATGCTGTCCATGAATTTCTTGACGAAGTAAATTCCCCAGCCGCCGCCCTCGCGCTCTACAAGGGGGGATTTGGGGTCGGGGTCGGAGCGTTGAAGCGGGTCGAAAGGTTTGGCATCATCAAGAATCGTAATAATAAAGCGATCAACCGCATGAACACAAACCACCTCAATTGCCCGCTCTTTTCCCTGAAAGTTATAGCCGTGTTCGATAATATTGGTGCAGACTTCTTCGACGGAAAGATGGCAGTGATAGACAGCATTCTCATTTAAGCCTGCTTCCCGCGCCGCATCCGCAGCAAATTCACAGGCTTCTTCCACCCTTTCAATCACGGCGGGTATGGTCAAGCGATGTTCCACTATTCCCATCAGGCTACACTCCCGTCTAAAATAGACGTTTAAGGTCTATAGGCGACGCTTAGTAACTTTTGACCGCAGTATCTTGATTCTCATAAATCTGGAAAATCGTATCAAGCCCCGCCATTTCTAACACTTCCCGCACCCGTTCCGACGGTTGGGCAATGCGTACATCCCCCGTCGCACGTTTAACCTTCTTTAAGGCCGAGACAATCTCGCGCAGACCCGCACTGCTCATGTAGTCCACCCCGGAAAGATCAAGCACGATGAGGATATTGCCACCATCAATTTCCCCAGAAAGCGCCTCGCCCAATTGGTTAGCGTTCATACTATCCACGCGCCCCTTAACTTCCACCAGCGTGACTTTTTCCAAGCCGGATACTTTAATATCAATCATGCCGCTTTTCCTTGCATCCATGCCACAATTATGCAGCATTATATAGCAGTTAAGATTTTGAAGAAAATAACCTATCTGACCTTATAGTAGGCAGACAGGGGGATTATAATACGTCGTAACCGTAAGCATAGTACACAGAGTGAAATTTTACAATTCGCGCATGGAAACTGGATATTTGATCGCCTTAATTCTGTTATTTAGCTTCATGATGTTCGTTTTTCAACGGACAGAAGCCAAAAAACGACGCATCATCGCGTTTATGATGCTTATTGTGTTTCTTTTCATCCGTGATTGGGTGCTATCAAGGGCGATTGTCCGCGAGGCAAACACAGCTTTTATCATCGCCCTAGTGGTTAATTTGCTTTTCTGGGCGCTCATCGGACGTTATAACCCCGTTCCAAGCAGTGATGAAATTCAAGTATTAGGATTAGATGACTGAGGAAAATTTCAGGGTAATGCGGATAAACACATTGCCCTGAGTTTATTTTTAGCCAATCACCGTCAAGGGGATAATATCGGCATTCTGAAGCATGACCACGCTGATTCGGGCGGCAACAGTTCGCGCCAGCGTATTAAAGGCGCGGCCTGCTGGACTATCCGGCTGCGTAATCACAATCGGGCGACCATAATCGCCGCCTTTGCGAACTTCGGCTTCCAAAGGCACACGTCCCAGAAAAGCGACATTCCGTAACTGTGCCAGCTTTTCGCCGCCGCCCTCACCGAAGAAATCACCTGCCATATTTTCTACCACACCCAAAATCGGGACGTTAAGCTGTTCGAACATGGCAATGCTGCGAAGTGCATCAGAAACCGCGACTTCCTGCGGTTGCGTGACGATAATCGCCCCAGCTAGTGGGAAGGACTGCGCTAAAGAAAGCGGCGCATCCCCCGTCCCCGGCGGCAGATCGACAATCATATAATCGAGATTCGCGCCCCAATCCACATCGGTAAAAAACTGACGAATCGCACTGTGGAGCATCGGGCCGCGCATAATCATCGGCTTGTCCGGCTCGGTCAAAAAACCGGTACTCATCAGCTTTACGCCGTAAGCCTCAATTGGCATCATCTTATTATTGACAACTTTAGGGCGACCCGCGATCAATCCCATCATCTGCGGAACGTTTGGGTTTAAAATGTCGGCATCAATCAATCCAACCCGCGCCCCAGCTTCTGCTAAAGCCGCCGCCAGATTAACCGCGATAGTGCTTTTCCCTACGCCGCCCTTGCCGCTGCCGACAGCAATAATGCTGCGGATCGGTGCATTTAAATTACCTATTATGCGGCGATCCGTTGGCACTTGCGCGTCCCAACTAATTTGGAGTTTATTAACACCCGGAACTTTACCAATCACGGCTTCGTTACAGCGCGTCAAAAAGACATCTTTGAGTGGACAAGCGGGTGTCGTCAGCACAATGGTGAAACTTGCCGTAGCATCCGAAACCGTCAAATCGCGCACCATATTCAGCGAGACAATATCCCGATGCAATTCAGGTTCAATGACGGTGCTTAAAGCCGTCATGACTTGTTGTTTAAGGTCAGCCATTTTAACTCCTGTGAAAATTTTCTTGACTGCATTTGCGGAATAAGTATAACGCACGTCAGCAAAATGTTAAGTGACGTTTATCACGATCAGCGCAAAGCAAATTTTTTGACGGTGTTCCAATAACGCGAAAAGCGCTTTAGGTCAATCCGGCCTTCATAATCCACAAAAGGCTCAATTTTTAGCACTTCCAATCTGCTGCCCGAAGGCATAACTTGGCTTACTTGTCGGCAAATAGTCCGAAAACGCGGACTAGGACTTTCGGCAGTGAGGATGCGGGTCGCGCCGTGTTCTGTAGCGAAACCCACAATTTCGCTCACAACATCCCCACGACGAATAGTCACGGGAAGTTCAAGCAGACATTCATACATAAAAACGATGCGCTTAAAGCTGATGTGCCATTCGTTCAAAAGTGCTTCATCCCACACGAAAATCGCAGGCGCATTTGGGCTGGATACTAACGCAGGGTTATGTGGACTCAGGCAGTCGCCATGCACCCAAACAATCGTCTTTGGGTTATCGCTCATCGCTTATTGCCTTTACGGTTATCCTGTCGATCTTGGGGAGGTGCATTTGGAAACAAATCGACCTCAAGCGCTTCATAGCTTCCCTCAAAATTGCATTTGCCGTATAAGGGACAGTTCTCACAATAAACACCGTCGGTAAATTTTTCCAAATTCTCCCGATTAAAAAAATAGGGCTTATGACTGAAGGTGCTTGCCACCCACTGCCATGAGAGGTTGTTGCTGGCCGGATCGCCATCCAGAAGATGGATTAAAAACCATTTTGCCCCTGCCTGCCATTTAACTCGCCGCCAATGGACGATATAAGCCGCCATCCACATACGCGCATGATTATGCAAATAGCCTGTTTCGTGCAGTTCACGACTAAACGAGTCGATACAAACTAAGCCCGTTTCGCCCTTTTCAATATCATCTGGCAGTTCATCGGCATAATGTTTGGCACTGTAACCCGTTTTATAGTCTTCTTGATCTACCCAGATTCCGTCCCCGATTTCGGCATATTTACGCTGCCAATAATCGCGCCAGGCTAATTCCGTCACTAATTTTTCCGCATCTTGAACACGCCGAGACTTTCGCAGCGCGAAATCGCGCACGTCTGCCAAACTGAGTACGCCATGTCGCAAATAAGCGGAAAGACGCGTTACTGCCCCATTCAAGTTGTTGCGTGTCCGTGCATAGGTTAAAGGATCAATTTTTGCGAGGGCTTGTTCCGCGGCTTTACGCCCACCGAGCGTCTCGGAGGCATGATAGTCGTGGGTGATGGCTTCTGGAAATTGTTCTTTTAAGTATGTGATCATCTCATCACGAGTCGCAAAATCGCGCCGTAGATCATTGGTCATGCGAGATCGCTTTCTGCGATGTCCGCGATTTCATCCGGCAAGCATCACTACAATATTTCACCTCATCCCAATTCTTTTCCCATTTTTTGCGCCACACAAACGGACGCTGGCAAACCACACAGATTTTCGTCGGCAGATGTTGTTTTTTTACACCACGCATAAGTGAGCAATCAGCTTTCAGCGGTTAGCAATTCGCTTTTGAACGAAGATTAACATAAGGCTCTTAAATAAGAATGAGAATCAAAAACCCGGCAAACACATCTGCCGGGTATCGTCTCATGGTGCAATTTATCGAGATTTATTCGTTCTTCGCAGCACGTTTACGAGCGAGTGCTTCCTCACGCTTGCGGAGGCGTTCTGCTTTTGCGGCCTCTTCATCGACTTCTGGCGCGGCTTCCTGCACAGATACAGCAGGGGCATCGGCAAGCGCTTCCGCCGTCGCAACAGGTGCGGGGGCTGGCGTAGGTGCAGCGGCGGCACTCTTAGCGGCCTTCTTGCGTTCCTTCAGCACATCAGTATGTTCCCAACCGCCACGCGCTTCCATTTCTTCCAGCGCAGTCGTCGGGGCGATACTCTGCCAATAGCGGAATTCTTTCGAAAGTTTCTGCTTATCGTGGATATGAGCGCTGGTGCGGTCATAGCTGGCGAGTTCGTAGTCATGATCCATCTTGATGGCATCAAACGGACAGAACTCGGCGCAGTAACCGCAGTTCATACAAATATCGATGTCGATAAAAAATGCTTCTGGTTCGGGCTTAGGACGGCCTGTCACAGGGTCTTGACCACGCACAATCCAGATGCACTGCGGCGGACATACCTTCGCGCAGATGCCGCAGCTTGTACACCAATCATGCCCCGGACGCTCCGGGTGATCGTAATTTTCGACCACCAGAAATGGTACAAAGCGGAAACGCTCCGGCACAGCCAATTTTTCATCTGGATACTGTACAGTGTACGCACCTTTTGAGCCTAGCCCCTGCCGTTCCTGAAAACGTTCCTGATTATTGCTGTACTTCCTAAAACCATAACGCACATCGTCGGCATAGGTGGCGACGAAATGCTTGAGCGTAATCCCTAATCCTCTCAGGATTCCTCTTCCGTACATGACCTCTCTCCTCAAGCCGTCAGCACTCCGCTTTCAGCCTTATTGTTAATTTTTATGGTGATGGAAATATCCTAACCGAAATAACCAAGCCTTACGTAATTTGCCGTCATTATGGGGACAAGATAATGCAAAAAATGAACACGCAAATCTCTGTAGGGACATCATAGTTGATGTCCGCTTCGACTTTGCGACGGACACGATATATCGTGTCCCTACAATCTCCGTGTTCATTTGTTAATCGTCATGCTCTTGCCCTACAAAAATTTGCTTGAAATGCCTAACTTCTAAACTTTACAATCTTATTAGAAGCTGCACATTGACCACTTTAAACTCACCACTTGTCACTCACTAGCGGTCTGTTTCGCCCAAAACGATGTCAATGCTGCCGAGGATCGTCACCACATCGGCGACTTTATGTCCCTTAGACATTGCGCCGAGTGCCGTCAAATTGATGAAACTTGGGGCGCGGATATGATAACGCCAAGCGTTCTGTGTACCCTTTTCTTCACCCGCAGAGACGACATAAAATCCTAGTTCGCCTTTGGGATTTTCCACGCGCCCATAGGATTCGCCTAATGGAGCACGCAGGGCATAGACTGGATTTCCTGCCAGAATGGCCTCACCCTTCGTGCGTTCCAAACGCGGCAAAATCTGACGCAAAATCCGCAGGCTCTCGCGCATTTCGCGCATCCGCACGATAAAGCGATCATAAATATCGCCTTGAATACCAACCGGAATATCAAAATCCAGATCGGGATAAATGCTGTACGGTTCGGCACGGCGCACATCATACGGCACACCACTGGCACGCAGCAGCGGCCCAGCAGCGCTGTAAGCAACCGCCATATCTGCCGGAAGCACCCCTACCCCGATACAGCGTTCTTTGAGGATTTCGTTCTCAGTCAGGTAATTCTCGTACTCATCAAGAAAGCGCGGCAGACGCTCATTGATGATTTCCGTCAGGTATTCCATCGTATTAAAGTCGCGCACCCGGTCATTGACCAAGTTTGCCACACTTTTGATGCGTTCTGGAATATCCTTAAACACGCCGCCAAAGCGCATGTAATTGCACATCAAGCGCGACCCCGCCGCCGCCTCGAAGAAATCCAGAATCTTCTCACGCTCACTGTTGGCATAAAGCATCGGTGTAAAAAATGCGCCCAGGTCATTGAGCAAAAAGCCAATCGACCACAGATGATTCACGATGCGCGTCAGTTCGGTCATCAACACACGGATGACTTCAGCGCGATAGGTCGGCGGCTGATAGCGTGCGCCTGCGCTGAGAAGCTGCTCAATAGCCAACGCATAACCGAGGTTATTACCCATGCTGGAAATATAATCCAGACGATCTGTAAACGGCATGTTATGCAGATAGGTGTTGCGCTCACCAATCTTCTCATGATTACGGTGCAAATAGCCCATAACGGGTTCAAGCGAGTCAATCGTCTCGCCATCCAGCGTGATAATCATGCGGAACACACCATGTGTACTAGGATGATGTGGCCCCATATTGACGATTAGACGATCTGTTTTCATCGAATCGCCAGAAAGTTCTTGAACGTCTACGCCCAAACCTAAGCCACTGTAGAGCATCTCTTCCGAGCGATCTTGCAGCCGGGAAAGATCAAAATCTGCCGGATACTTCACATTTTTGCCGTAAGCATTTCGTTCTTCAGCACGATGCACATGGCCTTCAGGCCAACGACTGCCGAAAGGCTTATGGTCTTCTTCGTAGTAGGCTTCTTGCCAATCCTTCCGCATCGGATGTCCGTCAAAGCCGTCCCACATCAAGATACGCTTGAGGTTAGGATGACCAGGAAACTTGATGCCATAAAGATCATAAGCCTCACGCTCTTGAAAATCCGCACCCGGCCAAACATCAATCAGCGACGGAATGACCGGGTTATCACGCGGGGTCTGTGCTTTAAAGACTAAAGCGGGGCCTCCAGAAATCCGATAGGCATGGTAAACCATCTCCATATCGCTTTCGGGCGCACCTAAGCCGAGATAATCTACCGCCGTCGCACTGGAAAGGTAATCAAAACCGAGTTCATCGCGGATAGCCAACGCAACATCAACCAGCTTTTTAGGGTCTACCAACACACCCTTAAACCCCTGCCGCGTATCATCTGAAACCACGCCGGGAAATTTGTCTTTCAAGTGGCGAATGGCGTTCTCGACACTTGCTACTTCAACTGCTTGTGTATCGGGTGCAACCATGTTGTCTTTACTCCTTCACGCCCTGAGCGGCTTTTTTACGGGCAAGGGCTTCTTCGCGTTTACGCAGGCGCTCGGCCTTTTCGGGATCATCCGCTGCTACTTCGGCAGCCGTCGGCGCTGCTTTTGCCCCTACTGCTGCTTTTGCCGGGATAGATTTCTTGGTCTCAAATTTCGGCAGTTCACGCATTCCGTAAGGTTTACCCAATGCCGCCAGTTCAGCATTACGCCGGATGATGTCCATCTGGCGCGGATCAATGATGTCCGGCCCCAAAATCGGGATAGGTGTCGGTTCCGATGGCCCCACGCCGTACCAGGGGACATCATCCAGATTTGCCAAAGACTGGCCATCAATTTTCTTTTGTAACGCAATTAACCCGTGCAAGAGTGCCTGTGGAGTTGGTGGACAGCCGGGGACATAAATATCCACCGGAAGATATTTATCCACGCCGGAAACCACGTTATAGCCTTCTTTGAAAGGGCCGCCGCCGCTGGCGCAAGCGCCCATCGCCATCACATATTTCGGCTCTGGCATTTGGTTATATAGGCGCACAATCGGGACGATCATCTTTTTCGTGACCGTGCCAGAAACAATCATTAAATCCGATTGGCGCGGGCTGGCACGCATCACTTCCATCCCAAAGCGCGAAAAATCAAAACGAGAAGCTGCTGTTCCAATCATCTCAATCGCACAGCAGGCCAACCCAAATAGCAAAGGCCACATGGATGAACGGCGGCTCCAGTTGTAGATTTTGCTCAGGCTGGTGATCGCAAGGTTGCCTTCCATCCCCGGAGGGAGGGGGAACTCTGTATCGTGTAATTCCTTTAAATTGATCTCACTCATAAACTGGCTGTCTCCTCATACCACTCACGTAAAATTCCATTTAAGATACTGTCGTTTGCAAGTTCAGGATCATCTGCGAAATTCGGCAGCGCGATGATCCATTGATAAAGCTGTTGTATACCCACTGTTTCAACATCAGCGTCCCCATGCGTTGCCATCAAACTGAGGACAATTTCATAGGTCGCGTCCCAAAACAATTTATCTTCATCGCTCATGATAGTAACCCGAAACCACTAAAATAACGATGAGGATGCAGATAAGAAGTGCTGCACTTTTTATTCCTCAAAGATCACATGCACAGGTAAAGTAAAGTCCGGCAGCACATTTTCGCCGCTTAACACACCATCAATCCCGACTGTTTGCACATCATTCGCTTTGGCAGAATAAACTTCGACTATTTGCTCATCTGGAAAAACTAACCAGACCAACGAAGTCCCTAAATCCAAATAACGTTCTGCTTTTTTCCGCAGTTGTCGCTTACTATCTGTAGGCGACTTCACCTCAACAGCAAGATCAGGTGGAATAGGCGCTCCTCGCTCAGGTCGTTCCGGCATCCGTGCTTTAGAAATGTAAGCCACATCTGGGATAAATTCGTTTTCATCAGACATGTGATACGTGCCATCTGCACCGGAAACCCGCCCTATGGGCTGCTCAATTGTAACCTTCTTAAGATAATAAAGTAGGACTTTCGCTTACCTCACCCCCCGGCCCCCTCTCCAAGTATTGGAGAGGGGGAGAAAAACGCATCTTGAAGTCCCCTCTCCATGCAATGGGGAGGGGATTTAGGGGTGGGGTAAATGCGTGAGC